>Ga0187847_10003089_pt1 | contig 12946 bp, 6 predicted proteins | sample June2016WEW_4_10_FD_132458 | JGI IMG/M metagenome (GOLD analysis project Ga0187847, IMG submission 132458) | Peatland microbial communities from SPRUCE experiment site at the Marcell Experimental Forest, Minnesota, USA - June2016WEW_4_10 | ecosystem: Environmental > Terrestrial > Soil > Wetlands...
GCGGTTCGTGTGTGGATGGACGTTCGCACCTGTCGCCATATACACTCCTCGCGACTGATTTGATCCGCCGAAAAGCAGTTCAGTCCGATTCGCGATGCTTGTTCAGTTTGATCCGCAACTCTGTCCGGTGCAAGGACTGCGCAATCTGCCACAACGAACCAGTGAGGGAAGGGAAGCACCGATGGGCCAAACAATTTCACGCCGGCACTTTATCGGCACCGCCGCCATGGCGGGAGCCGCGCTTTCAGGCATGAGCAATGCACTCGCAGCCGCGCAGGCTCCGGATTGGGACGAGAAGAACGGCGCCGCTCCTCCCGCGCTGGATGCCCCGCAGGCCCACCCGCTCGCGCCGGGCGCAATCCCCATCATCGACACCCACATTCACCTCTTCGACAACACGCGTCCCGTCTTCACCGGCTACACGGGCGGGCTATTCTACCGCGCGCTGAACAAGCCCTCGACGCCCACGATGTACGCACCGCTGGCGCGCCCCGCGGGAATCGTCGGTGCCATCGTGGTGGAGTCCGCCGCCCAATTCATCGACGACAACCTCTGGTATCTGGAGCAAGCCCGCGACAATCCCATCATGGTCGGAGTCTCGGGAAACATCGATCCTGGCTCGAATGAATTCACCAAGTATCTGAACCACTTTCACCGCGACCCGCTCTTCCGCGCCATCCGCTCCAGCCGCTTCTACAGCAGAGACGCCAGTGGCAAGGTAGCGCTCAACCCCACGCAGGTGGCGAACCTGAAGTTGCTGGCCGAGGCCGACCTGGCGCTAGACACAGCCAACCCAAGCATGGATCTGATGCAGGCCAACGTGCTGCTGGCCGACGCAATTCCCGACCTGCGCATCATCATGGACCACCTGCCCAGCTTCGATCCCGAACCCGACGGCCAGGCGGCCTACGAGGCGGTGATCCAGGAGATGGCGGCGCGGCCCAACATCTTCGTCAAGCTCACCGAGGTCTACCATCCGAAGCCCGGAGACGGCGGCATCATCGTGAAGAACTATGAGTTCCTGCGCGCGCGGCTGGAGTATCTGTTCGAGGCCTTCGGCGAGGACCGCGTGATGTTCGGCACCGACTACCCCAACAGCTACGGCGTGGCCACCATCTCCGAGGAGGTCGGCCTGATGCAGCAGTTCTTCTCCACCAAGACGCGCGCACAGCAGGAGAAGTACTTCTGGCAGAACTCCTCGAAGATATACAAATGGGTCAAGCGGGCTGATGACCAACCGACTCCGCTTGCGCAAGGGAAACCTGCTCCGGCTGCGCCAGCACGCGGCGGTGGAGGCCCCGGCAGAGGTGGTCAGGGCGGTCCGGGAGTACCGTCAGGCACTCGACCCCAGGTCTAATACCATGCGGACTGGTTGATGGATGGGGCTCCCGGCACAAAAAATGACACCCGGCGAATTCTTTGCTTGACCTTAACGCTGCGTCAGGGCCGACTATTGTCGATAGAGCTATGAGCGGCACTTATCGTATTGGCGAATTCGCGGAACTTGCGGGAGTCACCGTCAGGGCTTTGCACCACTATGATCGCATCGGCCTGCTCAAGCCCCAGCGCGGCAACTCTGGCACTCGTCTATATAGCCTGCAAGACCTCGAGCGCCTGGAACAGATTGCGGCGCTGAAGTTCCTCGGCATCCCGCTCCAGGAGATCAAGCTGCTGCTGAAACACGGGCCGCTGACGCTCATCGACTCACTTCACATGCAACGTGAAGCTCTAACCGAGAAGCGCAAGCTGATCGATCGCGCCCTGGTTGCAATTGAAGCGGCGGAAAAGGTCATTCGATCCGGACAGACAACCGACGCATCGATTCTTAGAAAAATAATCGAGGTGATCGACATGCAGCCACAAGAATACTTCACGCAAAAGTACTACACGGAACAAGCGTGGGTTGAGAGGACCCAGCTCATGGACCACATGCCCGCGGGCACCCTCGAAAAACAAATGAAAGGCTGGCCGCAGCTCTTCACTGAAATCGAAGCGGCGCTCGATCTCGACCGCGCAAGTGAGGCAGCTCAGGCGCTCGCGAAGAGGTGGGTGCAGTTAGTGGAAAGCTGGAGTGGCGGCAACAACGGAATCACGGCTGGCCGTATCGAAGCGTTTAAAAACCGTCGCAACTGGCCGCCGGAAGAACAAGCGTGGCTTCTGGCCTTCTTCGGTCTCGATCCTAAGGACAGAACCGGGTCCATGCAGCGCCTGGATACAGTCGTCAAATTCATCGAGTGGGCGATTGGCCACAAAGGCTGAAGCAATCTCCCGGACCACGATGCCAGCACAGTTGCCCACCATGGGCGGAACGGACTGAAGAGCATGTACGACGAATCGATCCGGCAGTATGACGGCCTTTCCGAGAACTACCATTGGCTCTACTCGGACCATGTCTTGAGTGGCGCGTTGGCGCTGAAGGAATACGAGGACGTGCTGCGGAGCGCCGGTCCGAAGGCGCGCATTCTGGATTGTTCCTGCGGGATCGGTACTCTTGCCATTCCTCTGGCCAAGCGCGGCTTTGAAGTGAGCGGGTCCGATGCCAGCCAGGGAATGATCGATCAAGCGAAGCTTGCCGCCAGGAATGCCGGCTTGAGTATTCCGCTGCACTGCTGCACATGGGAGCAGCTGCCGAACCGCTTCGCAGGTCCGTTCGACCTGATCTTCTGTCTCGGGAACTCAATCGGCCACGCGCGAGGCAGGGACGGGATGCTTCGGTCTCTGCAAGGAATGCGGGCTGTCCTTAAGACTGGCGGCAAACTCGTCATTGACTCTCGCGACTGGGAGCATCTGCGAAAAGAGAAAACGCGTTTTACACCCTATCCTCAGTGGAGAGAGCGCGCCGGACAGCGGTGTTTGCCCGTCTACATTTGGAACTTTCCGGAGAGGTTCGAGGACGCTCACACAATAGAAGTGGTCCTGCTCTTCGATTCCGGCGGCAACGTTTCGCTTCGATCGTATCCCATCGTCTACTATCCGTTTCACTATGAAGAGCTGGTGGAGCGCCTGCGCTGTGCCGGCTTTTCTTCTATAGACAGGTCCAGCGATAGCGAGGGGGAATACCGTGTCATAGCTTCGTAAAAGCTGTCGGCTACTGGCGTGTGGAGTTTGCAACCCACAATTCCGGCGTTTGCTGGTATATTGGCCACGACTCAAAAAGGACCCCTCCAATGAAACGCATCGCATCCGTTGCAGCAACCCTCGTTTTGCTGACTGGCATCGCCTATGCCCAAACCAAGCCGGCCGCTCCCGCGACAATCGCGCCCGCGGCAACCGCGAAGACCGCACCTGCACCGTCCAAGCTTCTGCCTTATCAGGACTCGCAGCTTCCCGTGGAACAGCGCATTACCGACCTGATCCAGCGCATGACGCTGGACGAGAAGCTGGCGATGCTGGGCACCGATCCCACCATTCCGCGCCTGGGCATCGTCGGCACCAATCACGTCGAGGGGCTGCACGGCCTCGCTCTGGGAGGCCCCGGAGGATGGGGCGGACGCGGGCTGGTGACGCCCACCACTCAGTTCCCGCAGTCGCACGGGCTGGGTCAGACGTGGGACCCCGAGCTTCTGAAGCAGGCGGCGGCGGAAGAGGCATACGAGACGCGCTGGGCCTACAACAAATTCCACAAGGGCGGCCTGGTGGTGCGCGCGCCCAACGCCGACCTGAGCCGCGATCCGCGCTGGGGCCGCACGGAAGAGTCCTACGGCGAGGACCCGTTCCTGGTGGGCACACTGGCCACGGCCTACACCGATGGACTACAGGGCAACGATGCGAAGACCTGGATGACCGCGTCGCTGCTTAAGCATTTTCTTGCCAACAGCAACGAGGACGGACGCGACGGCTCCAGCTCCAACTTCGATGACCGGCTCTTCTACGAGTACTATTCCGTACCCTTTCGCATGGCCATCGAGGACGGCCACGCCAATGCCATGATGACCAGCTACAACTCGTGGAACAAGGTTCCGATGGGCGCCAATCCCGTGCTGCACAGCGTGGTGATGAAGCAGTGGGGCTTCGACGGAATCATATGCACCGACGCGGGCGCGCTGGGCAACATGGTTCGCGCCAGTCACACCTACGCGAATAACGCAGAGGCCGCTGCAGCCGCAATCCACGCAGGCATCAATCAGTTTCTGGAGAACGCGACCCCATCGGTGCAGGAGGCGCTGAAGCAGGGCCTGATTACTGAGGCAGACATTGACGCCAATCTGCGCGGCGTCTTTCGCGTGATGATTCGCCTGGGAATGTTGGAGCCGGCGGCGAGCGATCCCTACTCGCGCATCGGCACGGAGGCGCAGGCCAACGGCAGCGTGGACGACCCGTGGCTGTGGCCCAAGAACAAGGCGCTGGCGCGCAAGGTCACCGACGAGTCGATCGTTCTGCTGAAGAACGACGGCGCGCTGCTGCCGCTGAAGACTGCGTCGATCAAGAGCATTGCGGTAATCGGGCCGCTGGCGGACAGGGTCGCGCTCGACTGGTACAGCGGAACGCCTCCGTATATAGTCACGCCGCTCGCGGGGATTCGCGCGCGCGCGGGAAAGAATATTTCGGTGACAACCTCCGATGGCGCGGACTCCGCGGTAGCCGCCGAGCTGGCGCGCAAGGCCGACGTCGCCGTGGTGATTATCGGCAACCATCCCACTTGCGATGCAGGCTGGGCGAAGTGTCCGCTGCCCAGCGATGGCAAGGAGGCCATCGACCGCAAGACCCTGACGCTCGCGCAGGAGGACCTCGCGAAGGCAGTGTTGGCGGCCAATCCGAAGACCGTCGTCGTACTGCAGGCGAGCTTCCCCTTTACCACCACGTGGACCGAGGCCAATGTTCCTGCCATCCTGATGATGACCCACAACAGCGAGGAACAGGGCGATGGCCTGGCCGATGTTCTATTCGGCGACTACAATCCGGCGGGCCGCCTCAGCCAGACGTGGGTCGCGTCGATGGATCAGCTTCCGCCGATGATGGACTACGACATCCGCAACGGCCGCACCTACATGTATCTCAGCAGCAAGCCGCTGTATGCGTTCGGCTATGGACTGAGCTACACGAAGTTTGCCTACTCCAACCTGCGCGTCAGCAGCGGGCATCTCGCCAAGGACGGCTCAGTCACAGTTAGCGTCGACGTGAAGAACACCGGCGTGCGCGCGGGCGACGAGGTTGTGCAGCTCTATGTGGCGCACATCGGCTCGGCGGTCGCGCGTCCGCACGAGGAGCTGAAGGGCTTCCGCAGGGTGGCGATTCGCGCGGGCGAGACGAAGACGGTGGCGATTCCGCTGAAGGCGAGCCTGCTGGCCTACTGGGACGGAACGGCGATGACGGTGGAGAAGGACAGCGTGGAGCTTCGCGTCGGCGGCTCGTCCGACGCGATTGCTCTTCGCAAGCAGATTAAAGTCGGTGAGTAGATTGAGGGCATAAACGAATGAAGCAAGCTGCGGGATGGGCGGCAGGCGCGCTGGCGCTTGCGTGGACGTTGACGTTTGCACAGGCACAGCAGATGGTCGTCTCGCGCGGCCCGGCCACGGTGATGGTCGAGCCGTACGCGGCGAACATCGTTCGCGTCAGCATCAGTCTGAACAAGCAGGACGCGACCTCTGCGCCGGGCTATGGCATTACCGCAAGGCCGCACGCCGATGGATGGAAGAGCGACGCGGATGCGGGCGGCGATATGATGCGCTCCTCGCAACTCGTCGTCACCGTGGCCCCGCAGCAGCAGCATACGCCCGCGGGAACCGAGGCCGACATTGCGAAGTTCTTCAACGGATCGACGCCGGGACTGGGCATTACGATCACCACTGCGGAGGGCGTGCCACTGGTCGATCTGCGCGACTGGCAGATGGCCGTGCCCAACTACAAGGACGGCACCTCGCAGATTCTGAACGACCGCCGCGCGACCGACGATGCCTTCTATCAGGTGGGCGCAACCTTCGCATCGCCCAGGGACGAGCACTACTACGGACTGGGGCAGAACCAGGAGGGCTATCTCGACCGGCGCGGTCACGTCCTTCGCTGCGCGCACGACTACAACGCTCCCTCCGGTCAGAGCGTCTGCGTGCCGTTCATCGTCACCAACAAAGGCTACGGTCTGGTCTGGGACAATCCCGGCAAGACGACCGCCAGCTTCGGCTTCAACGATGAGACAAAGTGGACATCGGACGTTGGCCAGCGCGTCTCGTTTTTTGTCATCGCGGGCAAGACGTACGACGAGATCTACTCCGGCTACAACCTGCTGACCGGCGATGTGCCGATGCTTCCCAAGTCGGCCTACGGCTACATCCAGTGCAAGCAGCGATACACCAGCCAGGCAGAATTGATGGACGTGGCCAAAGGCTATCGCGACCGCCATCTGCCTGCGGACGTGCTTGTCATCGACTGGTTCCACTACACCAAGATGGGCGAGATGGACATGGATCCGGAGAAGTGGCCGGACCCTGTAGCCATGAACCGCGAGCTGCACGCCATGAACTTCCACACCATGATCAGCGTCTGGCCGCGCTTTATTCCCGAGGACCGCTACTACAAGACCGTCCTCGACAACGGATGGTTCATGCATCTGGCCGATGGCACGCCGACCAACGGCCTGCCCTATGATCGCGCCGGGTCGGACATCGACACCACCAATCCCGACGCCGCGCGCTGGTATTGGAATGTGATACGCGACAACTACGTCGCCAAGGGATTCGACGCCTTCTGGGCCGACGAAACCGAGCCCGATCTGCCGCCCAACGGCAGCTACTTCCATGTCGGCCCGGGCACGGAGTTCTTCAACGTCTATCCGCTCTTCCACACCGCAGCGCTATACGACGGATTCCGCCGCGACCTCAACACCCGCGCACTGATTCTGGCGCGCGACGCCTATCTCGGAGCGCAGCATAACGGAGCAATCTTCTGGTCGTCCGACATCTACCCTAACTGGGACACGCTGAAGCGGCAGGTTCCCACGGGCATCAACTTCGTCGCCAGCGGCATGCCCTACTGGAGCACAGACATCGGCGGATGGCAGTATCTCCCAGCAACGCACAAACCGGAGCGCCCGCCGCTGATCGACCCCAGCGACGCGCGCGACGAGGTGCAGAACTACGACGACTACCCGGAGCTATACGTTCGCTGGTTCGAGTACGGGGCCTTTCAGCCAAACTTCCGCAGCCACGGCAGTCGTCCACAGAACGAGGTCTGGTCCTACGGCAAGCAGGCCGAGCCGATTCTGGAGAAATATCTGCGCCTGCGCTACACGCTGATGCCCTATCTCTACTCGTTGGCCTACCGCACGCACCAGACCGGCGCGCCTTTCATGCGCGGACTCTTCATGGACTTCGGCGACGATCCCAACATCGCCAACATTGGCGACGAATACATGTTCGGCCCAGCGCTTCTGGTCGCGCCCGTCGTTGAGCAGGGACGCACCAGCCGGCAGGTCTATCTCCCCGCCGGAGCCGATTGGTATAACTTCTGGACGAATGAAAAATTGCACGGCGGACAGACAGTAACCGTCGCCGCGCCCATCGACACGCTTCCGTTGTTCGTTCGCGCAGGATCAATCCTTCCCATGGGTGCGCCGGTCGAGAGCACCAACCAGAAGCAGCCGCTGCAGGAGCTGCGCGTCTATCCCGGAGCCGACGCCAGCTTCGATCTCTACAACGACGACGGCACAACCTATTCGTATGAGAAGGGCGCGATGCAGATCACGCATCTGCGCTGGTCGGACTCCGATCAGCGTCTGACGCACACCGGTGCAGTTCTCCTCGGCTCCGGGGAGACAACGCCGGTGAACGTTGTAGCAGCGAAATAATTGCGGGGCGTCGAAACTATTGCGATACATATTTGCATACGCAAATATATCTCGCAATCAATCGTGGCGATAGAGCTTGACCTTCTGAATCGTGGGCGTGCTTCCGCGGAAGATGAGGTGGCCGTTGCCGTTCGCGTTTGTTAGCAGAATTTGCTGGAGTTCAGCCACGGCGGGCGCGCCACAGTGCTCCTTCGAGGGGATCGACGGAAGACTGGCGCACACTGGCTGCAGGTAGCAAGACGGCGAGCCGCGCAGTCATCGTGGCGCGCACCTGGTTTATGCGCGTAAGGACACTGCCCGTGAAGGCGACGCCGATTGCGTCCGGTTCCGCCGGAGTTGCGGCGGGTGCGGCGCTCATCTTGCGGAAGACAGACGCGACCAGTTCGGCGAGCTGCTCACCTGCGCGGGTCAGCACCTCGACGGCGAGCGAGTCTCCAGCATCGGCGCAGCGTGCGACCACGGGGGCAAGCGAGGCGAAGTCCGGCGCAGCGTGGCCGCAATCACCGCGTTGATTGCCGTAAGCGACCAGCTCACCGAGCGAGTTGAGCTTCCAGTGCCTCTCGATCTCCCGCAGCAGGGAAGTGGATGAGTCGCCGAGCGGCATTCCATCGTGCGTGCGCAGTGCTGTGCGAATCGCTTCGAGGCCGATCCATGTGCCCGATCCCTCGTCGCCCAGTACAGGCCCCCAGCCGCCCGCGCCGAAGAGGCTGCCGTTGGCCGAGCGGCCGATGGCGTTTGATCCGGTGCCCGCGACGACCAACATTCCCGGTCCTCCACTAAACGCCGCGTCGAGTGCGATCTCCTCGTCGCCGCAGAGAAGCAACTCGCCGGCGACAGATTCGCAGAGAGCGCGATTGGCCCACGCGTGCACGGCGGGGCTGCTGAGCCCCGCGAGGCCGAAGCAGGTGCGCGTGACCTGGCCGAGCGAGACGCCCGCCGTAGCCGCAACCTCGGCGAGCATCGCATGAAGCCGCGCCGTCGCCTCCTGTTCGGAGACGCGCATCAGCTTCACCGTGCCGGTTGTCGCGCGGGCGAGCACGCGTGTCTCGTCCGCCAGCAGACACTGCGTCTTGGTGCCGCCCGCGTCGATGGCAAGGAAGTAACTCATCGCGACAATAATAAGCTACGGGCGAGGTTCGAGGCTTCAGTCTCAGCGGTCTGGGTTCGAGAAATCGGGCTGGGTGGCTATACTCAGGCAATGCCTGTTCGTTTGCATGCGCTCGATCTCTGCGTGGTTGGTCTGTACCTTGTGGCCATTACGCTCTTCGGGCTGCGCTTCAGCCGGCGGCGCGCTTCAGCCGGCGCGGCGGCGAAAGACCGCTCGCTGCGCGGCTATTTTCTGGCGAACAAGACGATTCCCTGGTGGGCAATCGCGCTCTCCATCGTCTCCGCCGAAACATCGACGCTCACCATCATCGGTACTCCCGGCCTCGCGTTTGCAGGCGATTTTGGCTTCCTGCAGATCGTCATCGGATACATGCTCGGTCGCGTCGTGGTGGCCCTGCTCTTCCTGCCCAAGTACTTCCAGGGCGAGATGCTCACCGCCTATCAACTCATCGACCGACGCTTCGGCCACACACTGCACAAGGTCACCGCGGGCCTCTTCCTGCTTACCCGCGCCGCGGCCGAGGGCGTGCGCGTCTTCGCTGTCTCCATCGTCGTCGGCATCGCCATCGGCACAGGAGACGTGCTCTCAATCGCCATCATCTCCGCGCTCACGCTGCTCTACACCTTCGAGGGCGGAATGGCCGCTGTCATCTGGACGGACGTAGTTCAGATGGCGATCTACGTTGGCGGAACGCTGGTCGCCATCTGGTCGCTCGGCACGCATGTTCCGGGTGGCTGGGCGACGATCCACACCATTGGCGCGGCGGCAGGCAAGTTCCACATGCTCAACTTCGCCATGAACCTTACCACCACCTACACCTTCTGGGCGGGCGTTCTGGGCGGAACATTCCTCACCATGGCATCGCATGGCACGGACCAGTTGATGGTTCAGCGCATGTTGGCGGCAAAGAATCTGAGCGAATCGCGGCTGGCCCTGCTCTCCAGTGGAGTTGTCATCTTCATCCAGTTCGCGCTGTTTCTGCTGATCGGCGCGGGACTCTTCGTCTTCTACGGAATGCATCCGGCGGAGCTTGCGGCACTGCACGGAGCCAACACGAATCGCATCTTTCCCGCTTTCATCGTGCACGAGATGCCGACCGGCATCGCGGGCCTGCTGGTCGCGGCGATTCTAGCGGCGGCAATGTCGAATCTCAGCGCCGCGCTCAACTCGCTTTCGTCAACCACCGTGGTCGACTTCTACATGGGCTGGCGTCCGCGCGCCAACGACCGTGAGCGCATGGTGGTCTCGCGCGCTTCCACTGTGCTGTGGGCGCTGGTGCTCTTCGCCGTCGCCGTCTACGCCGTCCACGCGGGCGGCAAGGGCAACGTCGTCGAGATCGGCCTCTCCATCGCTTCCGTATCCTACGGCTGCCTGCTGGGAGTATTTTTGTTGGGGACACTGACGCACTACGCGACGCAGAGAGGAGCAATCGTGGGCATGGTGACGGGCTTTGTGCTGAACATCGCGCTGTGGCTGCAGCCAGCAGCGGTGCGCGTGGCGGGAGTCACCATTCCTCAAGTGGCCTGGACCTGGTACGTCATCATCGGAGCCTTGGTCACCTTCGCGGTCGGCTCGCTGGCCAGCCTCGTCTTCCGCAAACAATCCACCAGACGCGCTATCGCAACAGCCGCGCTCCTTGCACTGTCGCTGTCCTTACCTTTCTTGTTGTCATTCCGTAGCGTAGCGGAGGAACCTGCTTCATCAGCACAGGCAACCCCAGCCTCAGGCCAGCCGCAATCCACCCCGATTTTTTCCCCCGTCTCCGCCGCAATCAACACAGCCATCGCGCAGAAGAAGCTCCCCGGCGCAGTCCTGCTCGTCGGCCACAACGGCAAAATCGTCTTCGAGCAGGCCTACGGTGTGCGCAAACTCGCCGGCGAGCCGGGCCCCGGGATGTTTGTCAACCTGGCCGCCGAGCCGATGACCATCGACACCATCTTCGACATGGCCTCACTCACCAAGTGCCTCGCCACCGCGACTGCGGTCATGCAACTTTACGAGACCGGGAAGGTCGACGTGGATGCGCCAGTAGTGAGGTACTTGCCGGAGTTTGGAGTGAACGGCAAGGAGAAAGTAACGGTGCGCGAGTTGCTCACCCATTACTCCGGCCTGCCGCCAGATGTCGACCTGAAAGATCCATGGGGTCTGAAGCAGTTGGACAAAGCCGAAGGCATTCGCCGCGCAATGAACGCAACTCCAACCGCCATCCCCGGCACCCACTTCGAATACTCCGATATCAACTACATCGTCCTCGGGGCACTCGTGGAGAAACTCAGCGGCCAGACCTTGAACGTCTACGCAAGCGAGCACATCTTCCACCCGCTCGGCATGTCAGACACAAGCTTTCACCCTCTCTACGGTTATTGCGGTTTCACGTCAGGTGCGCCCGGCCCCTACGGAATTCCATGGAATCCTCCGCACCCCCTGCGGTGCAGCATGAGTGCAACGTTTCCGTTGACCATGTCATTGTTCGAGAATGCTCGCACCGCGCCGACTCAGCACGATGACCAGAGCACGGCGGAGACGAATCCCGACTTCGACCATCTTCTCCGCGGGACCGTCCACGATCCCACCACCCGCCGCATGGGCGGAGTAGCGGGGCAGGCAGGCGTCTTCTCAACCGCCGAAGATGTCTCGAAATTCGCGCAGGCGCTGCTGGACAAGCTGCTCTATGACAAAGGCCCATTCCCACTCAAGCAATCGACGCTGAAGCTGATGACCACACCCGAGCAGCCCTCCACAGCCCAGCCCGGCGCGACCATCTTCACACCCGACGGCAAGCCGACCACAGGTGTAGCCGTGCGCGGCTTCGGCTGGGACATCAACTCCGCTTACTCCCGCCCGCGCGGTGAGGTCTTCCCCATCGGCTCCTTCGGCCACACCGGCTTCACCGGCACCAGCCTCTGGATCGACCCCTCCAGCGACACCTACATCGTCCTCCTCGCCAACTCCGTCCACCCACGCGGCAACCCGCCCATCTCACCCCTCCGCGGCGAAGTCGCCACCGACGTGGCCAAAGCGCTTGGACTGGCCGACAGTTCGGCACAGGTCGACTGCCACTCTCCCAACACTTTCTGCGATCCAACAAAGCTCCCCCGCGCCACCCCATCCAATGCCGTCTCGCTTAAGGGCACGGCTTCAGCTGTGCCGCAAAACTCTGCCCAGAAAGGAGCGGCTTTAGCCGCTGAGGTCGCTTCTCCTCAAACTCGCATCCTCGAACCTCGAACCCCGAGCCTCGAACCCCAAGTCTTGACCGGCATCGACGTCCTAGAATCCGCCAACTTCGCCGCCCTCAAAGACCTCGCTACAAAACATGGCGGCCACCTCCGCATCGGCCTGCTCACCAACCAAACCGGCCTCGACGCAGAAGGCCGTCGCACCATCGACGTCCTCCGCACCGCCGGCAACGGCATCGAACTGACCAAGCTCTTCTCGCCCGAACACGGCATCTTCGGCGCCAAGGACTCGACCGACATAGGTCAGGAAGTCGATCCCACAACCGGCCTCAAGGTCACCAGCCTCTACGGCCCCAAAGACGCCGACAAGCGCCCCAAACCCGAAGACCTCAAATCCCTCGACGCCGTAATCATCGACCTACAGGACGCCGGCGTACGCTTCTACACCTATGAAACCTTGGTCGGCTACTTTATCCAAGCTGCCGCCTGCCAGAAGCTCGAAGGTGGAAATGATCTGGAAGTGTTTGTGCTGGACAGACCAAACCCAATCGGAGGGCAACAGGTTCAAGGACCCATCTCTAATAATCCGTGGTCATACGTCAACTACTATATGTCCCGACCGATACGCCACGGGATGACGCTGGGGGAGATGGCAAACTACTTTCAGAGCGATCTACAGACCTGTTCCACGGGAGACGAAAAACAGGGCACGCTGACGATTGGGTTCGACGAATCGGCGAAACTTGAAGTTATTCCGATGCAGAACTGGCGGCGCGACGAGTTCTTCGACCAGACTGGAGTGAAGTGGGTGAATCCTTCGCCGAACCTGCGCAGCGTCACCGAGGCTATCCTCTATCCCGGTCTGGGAATGCTCGACGCAAC
>Ga0187847_10003090_pt1 | contig 12944 bp, 5 predicted proteins | sample June2016WEW_4_10_FD_132458 | JGI IMG/M metagenome (GOLD analysis project Ga0187847, IMG submission 132458) | Peatland microbial communities from SPRUCE experiment site at the Marcell Experimental Forest, Minnesota, USA - June2016WEW_4_10 | ecosystem: Environmental > Terrestrial > Soil > Wetlands...
AAACCACATCTACCTCACAGATTCACAGCCTACTGAACCTGTACAACTGTAAAACGGTACGCCTCCGTCCCCGCCCCGCATCGGCCCAATACCCGCCTACGGATGCTTGACCGCTTTCGGCCGCGCCACCGCCGCATCCACGATCCCTTTGCCTTCCAGCACGTTGTAGTGCTTGTCGGCATCCAGATTCTTCAGCTCTTCCGTCAGTCCCGATGGCCAATGGATCGTCACTTTCTCGATCTTGGTGGCGCTGCCCAGCCCAAAATGCACCCGCAGGTCGTCCTGCGAGAGATAGCCCCCGCCGCCGCTGTGAATCTCGGCGGTTTGCTTCATTCCGCCCGCTTCCAGCGTCAGGCGCGCATTCAGCGCAAGACGATTGCTCTTCGTTCCGTCCAATTCAAAGCTCACCCAGTGGCGTCCTGGAACACCGTGGTTGCGCAGGATCATCGGGCTTCCGTCAAGATCTTCCACGACGACGTCCATGTTTCCGTCGTTGAAGAGATCCCCGACAGCCAAGCCGCGCGAGACCCGCTTTTCCGTCAAGGCTTCTCCGGCCTGGTCGCTGGCGTCGCAGAAGGTGCCGTCCTTCTGGTTGAGTTCCAGTTGGCTCGGCTGGCGGTATCCGGCGCCGGATGGCAACGAATCCACCTGCGGATAGACGTGGCCGTTCACCAGGATGAGATCCAGCCAGCCATCGTTGTCGAGATCGACAAAGGCGGTTCCCCATTTGACATACTTGAGAGATGGCAGCGCCACGCCCGACGCAAAAGACACTTCCTTGAAGTTCCAGTCACCCTCGTTTTTGTAAAGTAGAACATTCTCATCGGTAAAATTCGTGACGAAGATCGACGGGCGGCCGGTGTGATTGTAATCGCCGAGCGCGATCCCCATCGAAGCCTGTTCCGAGCCGTCCTCACTGACAGCTGTTCCCGATTGAAGGCCAATATCCTCGAATTTTCCATTGCCCAGGTTCTTGTAAAGGTACTTGGGAGTGGAGTCGTTGGTGACATAGATATCCGGCCGCCCAGTGTTGTTGAAGTCCGCCCATACCACGCCCAGCCCATAATAGCCGTCCGGATCGCTGACTCCCGCAGCCTTTGACACGTCGGTGAATGTGCCGTCGCCATTGTTATGAAAGAGCGAGTCGCCCGCCCCGCGCAGTCCCCGCGGACCGCACTGCACATCGATTCCCCGGTACTTGCAGAAGGAAGCGCTCCCGAAGCCCGGCATGTCGTTGAGATGGAAGTCAACATAGTTGACCACCATCAGATCGACGAATCCATCCAGATCGTAGTCGCCGAACGAGGCGCCGGCCGACCAGCGGCCATCGGCCACGCCGGCCTTTGCCGTAACGTCGGTAAACGTCCCGTCGCCGTTATTGTGATAAAGAACATTGCCGCCAAAGCAGGTGAGGTAAAGGTCGGGCCAGCCGTCGTTGTCGTAGTCTCCCACCGCGCCCCCCATGCCGAAGCAAGGGGTGGTCAGGCCAGCCTTGGCGGTAACATCGGTGAAGGTGCCGTCTCGGTTATTGTGGTAGAGCGCTCCGGAGGCTTTCTCCTTCTTGAGGGCCTGGTCGACGGTTGGCGAGTTGGTGAAATAGATGTCCGGCCATCCGTCCCGGTCATAATCGATCAGGATCACCCCGCCGCTCATCGATTCCGGGATATATTTCTTGGCGGGAGCGGTGTTGTGCTTGAAGGTAATGCCGGCCTTGGCCGCTATATCTTCCAATTGTGGAACCGGGCGGCCGCTGCATTTCGTCATCTTCGCGCCGGGAGGCGGAGGAGCCGGCGCGAAATGTCCCGATCCCATCTGGGCAGCAGCGACACTTACGGCACAGAGTGCGGCAACAGCAGATCGCTGGAGACTGAGGAGACAGTGGCGCGTGAACAAGCGGATCGTTTCCTTCCCTAGGGGGTGTGCTTCAACTCATCCGCGGCGCGTTCACGGGATTTGGCCTTGAGCCCTTTGTAAATCTCCAGTTCGCGGTCCGCGTCCGCGCTACGCCCCAGTTTCCGATAGGCGGCCTGGAGTTGATAGTGCATATAGTCCGTCTGCGGGCTGAGGCGGGCTGCGGCTTCTAGATGCCCGGCCGCCTCATCCAGTTGTCCGCGGTCCAGCAGGATTTTCCCTAGTTCATACTGCGCATTGGCGTAGGCTGGATCCTCGGCTAGCACCTGGAGAAAGAGCGCCTTGGCTTCTTCAATCTTCGATTGCTGCAAGTATACAAACCCGAGATGATACAGCGCAACGGCATCGCCTGGATCGAGACTCAATTCGGCCTGGAATTCCTTTTGCGCCTCTGCCCAGTGCTCCCACCGGATATCGGCCAGTCCCATGTAGAAGTGCGCCTTCAGCAGCGTTGGATCCGATTGCAGCGCTCGCTGCAAGGTCGCGATCGCGCGCGCGTAGTCGCCGATCGTCGTCCATAGTTGACCAATGAGCAAGAGCGTCTCATTGGAGCGCGGTTCCGCTTCGAAGGCGGCCAAGACCTCCGTGGCTTTGGTCATGTCGCTGATGTGGGCCAGCGACGCCGCCCAGGCATACCCAGTCTCGCTGTCTTTCATGCCGCGAGGCCCCAGCGGAGCAAATGTTCGTGCCGCCTCCGCATACTGGTCCGTGGCGAAATAGGAGATGCCAAGCATCCCGCGCAGTCCGGGTGAGCCGGTCTCGAGCGGCAATGCCTGCGAGAGGCCCCTGACCGCTTCCGCATAGTCTTTGGCCCGAAAGGCGCATAGGCCAAGGTTCTTTTCAAGGCCGGGAAGTGCATGGTCCCACCGCTCCGCCTGCTGATAGTTCCCCAGGGCCAGAGCATATTCCCCTCCAACTGCCTCCGATGTGCCCAGGTCCTCAAAGCTCAATGCGAGCACCGACCGAAGCATCTTTTCGCGCGCCTCGACCGCAACGCGCTGCTCCGGCGTCAACTTGCTGCGCGCGAAGGGGTCGTCGCTGGACTGGACGGCTGGCGCGGACTGATCCTCTTGTTGACGGCTCAGCGGCATCACCGCGGCCGCGTTAGCGCTTCCGCCCGCCGCCATCAATGCCGAGACAGTCTGCTGGGTATCGACCATCGTCTTGTTCTGCAAAGCGTGCGCCTTGGCGGCAAAGATTGCGCTCTCCTCCGGGCGTCCGCTCTTGAAGAGAATCTGCGCCAGGTCCACGTACGCCCGGCGTATCTGATAGTTGGCGCGGCTCTCGTCGCTTCCCGTCAGCTCGACAGCCTTGCGCAACAACTTCTCGGCCTCATCCATCTTTTCCTGCGAAAAGGCGTTCAGGCCCAGATACAGAAAAGAGTCGGGAGACGAAGGGGAGAGATTGGAGGCCGCATCGAGGTACTTGTTCGATTCTTCATATTTATGTTCCCCCGAAGTCAGAAACCCCAGCATGAAATTGGCAAGATAATCGTCCGGATAGTACTCGGCTTCCGTCCTCAGCGCGGCTTCGGCGCCCGGCGTCGGCTGCCACTCGTTGATGACAAGCTGCGCGAGGCCAAGAAAATAGTGCGCGTGAGGGGTGCGCGGATCCAGCGCAATGGCGCGCTGAAACTCACTGACCGCTGAATTCATGTCGCCGCCATCGCGGAATGCGCGGCCGAAAAGCACATGCAGCGAGCCGCTGTCGCCCGCCGCCTTCTTCATCTGATCGAACACCGCCAGGGCGCGAACCTTGTCTTCCGGCTTCCTGGTCTGCAGCAGGCACTCCGCCAATGGATACAAGTTATCGACCGTAGGTTCCGCATGTGCGATCTGCGTGAATGGTTCGATCGCCTCGGCATAATCCCCTTTCTGGTCCAGGGCGCTGGCCAGAACCCTGACCGCGCGCAGATTCCCTGGATCGGCGGCGAGGGCTTGCCGCGCGAACTGAATGGCCTGGCCGTAATCGCCGGCCTCGGTTTCAGCAAAGGCCATGGCCACGTAGGTGCTGGGAATATCCTCGTATTGCAGCGAGCTGCGGTAGAGTTCGACCGCGTTGGAGTCGTCCGATTCAAGCACTTTGAGATTGGCGGTCTCGCGCAGAGCGGCGGCGATCACCAGGTAACTCGCCCGTGCTACGCCCATGGGGTTCCCCGCCGTCCGGGCTGCTTGGGCTGCCGCGAGGCGCGTCTCCAGTTCATCTTGAGCGGGCTGCGGTGTGTGAGCCGGTGCGGCGTTGCGCGGCGCGCTCTGAGCGGACGCGGCTGAAGGCGCGAGCGCGGCAAACACTAGGGCCGCGCACCATGCGGCGCCATAAAAACAGATCGAAACGCGCATCGCTCCATGCGCGAATTGTAGGAGAGGCTGCTTCATCGATATGCGCTGTATCGATTCTATCGCAAACAAACTGCGGAGCCTGTACCAGCGCTCCGCAGTTTGATTTCTTCCCTGTTGTCTTGCTTTGTTGTGGAAGTCCCTCGTTAGAACGAGAGCTTCAGGCCATACTGCACTTCGCGGAAGCCCTTGCCGGGTTGGAAGGCCGCGGTTTGTCCCCAGCCGGTTGCCTGTGTGGGAGCGCCTCCCATCGCCGCTACGGTCATGTTCGGGTTCGTGCCGCCGCAGAGCGTGGTTGTGGTGCCGCAATAGATGGTGGTGGGATTCCAGCCAGCGCCTTCCAGAGCGCTGCTGCTGAAGTTGGAACGGTTGAGCAGATCGAAGAAGTCCGCCGAGAACTTGATGCGAAGCTTCTCCTTCACTTCCCAGTTCTTGGCTATCTGCCCATCCAGGTCGATGGTATTGGAGCCCCAGCAAGAGCCGCGCCGTTCCGTGCCCGGCATGATGGTGCCCAGTGTATAGCCAACCAGTGTGAAGCCCGAGGGATTCAGAACCTGATTGTCCACATCGTCCTTGCTGCATGCTCCGGCCGCGATCTCCAACGGGCGGTTGTTGCCGTTGTAGCCGGTGCCGATGAGTTGGCTGACGGTGTTGCCGGCGGGGTTAAAGCCCGCGTTCGTAAATACCGACAGAGAGTTGCCGTGAGCAGCCTGGAAGATGCTGTTCAACTGCCATCCGCCGAAGGCGCCTTGCAGGAACCAATTCGTCCCGGCAAGCTTGGGCAGATAGTAAACCTCGTTCATCACGAAGATGTTGGGCCGGTTGATGTTGGTGCTTCCCTTGTCCAGCGAGGAAGCATCGGGTACATTCAGGGTCTGGCTGCCGACGGTGTCCACCGTCTGGGTTTCCTGGTTCGCGCTGCCCGAAGAGTTGTCCATTTCCACGTCGGCGATCGAATGAGACCAGGTGTAAGCAGCCTGGAAGGTCGACGGGCCGGCTTGAGACCGGAACAGCACCTGCAACGCGTTATAGCTGCCGTGGCCTCTGCGTGCGAAGCCATTGATCCCGCTAAAGTTGCAAGCCGGACGCATATCGGGGACCAAGGTCTGGTTGCAGAGGTTAAGGGTGCCGGCGCCAGGAGTGCCGGTTCCGTTGGGGTCGAAAACCGCTGTCGCCCATGCGCTCTGTGGAATCGGGTTGAATGCCAGCATTGAGGTGAGGTGTTGGCCCTCGTTGCCGACATAGGACGCTTCCAGTGTGGTGTTCTTGGCAATTTCCTGTTCGATGGTCATGTTCCACTGCCATGAAGCCGGCGTTACCGAAACCGGATCCTTGGAGTAACCCGGCGATACCGAGGCCCCGCCCGCGCCGATGGGCGTGGCTGTATCGATCGTGCGGTTCGTACTGATGTTCAGAGCGTAAGGCACGCCCTTGGCAAAGCCTTCGTCGAGTCCAACTTCCTCGCGTTGATAGAACTCGCCGCCGCCAAGACGAAGCGCGGTCTTGCCGTTGCCGAAGATATCCCACGAGATGCCCACGCGAGGAGCGATATCGTGATTGGCATTCGGGGTGATCGACCGGCTGGCTCCCGGCGTACCGCTCGACAGATTCAGGTTGGTGATGCCCAGGGCAGCTAACTGCGCGTTCGCATCTGCGCAAGGATGGGTGCCGGGAACGGTGACCAGGCCGTTGCAGGCGTCGGTGGCGCCGGTGTTGGCCACTTGTTCCAGTGCCATGGTCCACTTCCCTGGCTCCCAAAGGGCCCAGTGGTTGTCGTTGCCATAGGGCTCGAAGTAGAAGGACCAGCGGAAACCAAGATCGAGCGAGACGTTTCTGCGGATCTTCCAGCTATCGCCGGCATAGAACTCGAGGTCATGCCATTTGACATAGGCTGTGGCGTCGATGCTGCCCTCGCCGATGCCGTTGAAGGCTTGAGGCTCGGGATTGCTTGCGGCGCCGGGGGTCAGGATGTTAGCCAGCCCGTTGGCGGACGACATGCAGGCATAATCGCCTGGGGTGTTGAGGATAACTGCGCCCCCAGCATCCTTGGAGCAGTAAACGCCGCCGGGAAGGCCGGGACGGCCCGCTCCGTTCCCATTGTTCTCCACCTTGATGTTGTTGCTGTAGAAGGCGCCGGCCTTCAACAGGTGGTTGCCCTTGACCTTGGACAGGTTGTCCTGAATGGTGTAAAGGTCCTCGTGGTTCTTGTAAGGGGCAATGTTCCACATGGAGGCGGATCCCTGGTAAGAGCCGTAGGGATTGAGTCCGCCCCATCCGCCCAGCCACTCGCCCGGTGTCTTGATCGAAGTGGGGAAATAGGTGGGATAGGCCGTCTGAAGCGCCGTCACATCCGCGGCCCTGGTGCCGGCCAAAGTCGTGATGATGGCGTTGTAGCCAAGCCCGAACTCAACGTCGTTGACCATGCTGTTGTTGATCGTCGTGCTCAGCTTGGCCATGACGCTCTTGGAGGGCTGAGCCCAGGTCGACTGGATCGTCGGGTAGTTGGATTCACCCCAGTAGGCTGATCCGTTGTTCGGGGCCGGGTTGATCCAGGAATCCTGGGTCCAGCGGAAGGTAGCCCGGTTCGACTTGTTGATGTCGACATCCGGCCTTACATTCCACTCGGACCAGTCCAGCGGATTGTTGATCGGAGACGCCCAGTTGTCGCCGTTGATGGTGGTCATCCCGCCCGCCCCGGCAAATGCGCTGGGAGAAGGATAGAACTGCCCCATCAGCCAGCCGCCCTGATCGTACGCGCTGAGTGTCAGAGGGTTGGTCGTCTGATCGATGATCGGGAAGCTCGTGTCCACGGTTGGACTGGTGGTCGGAATCGCGGCGCCGCACATGTCGGTGCCCCCTGCCGTGAATTGGCTGAAATCGCCGTTGGACTCTTGATTCGTGGGAACGCAAGTTGCAAACGATGTTCCCTGGATTTCCTTGTCCCACTCCTGGTTCCACCAGAAGAAGATCTTGTCCTTCTTCACCGGGCCGCTGATGTTGTACCCGTAATCGTTCTTGCGCTCTTTGGCTTTGCCGGTGTTGTTATGGTTGGAGAACCAGTCGTTCGCATCCAGCTTGTCGTTGCGGCCCGTATAGAAGACGCCGCCATGGAACTGGTTCTGGCCCGACTTCGTCGTGATGCTGATGATCGCGCCCGCTGCCTGGCCATACTCGGGGCCATAGGAGTTGCGGATCATCTTGAACTCGGCAATCGTGTCAATCGCCGGGTATACAAGGATGGTGCGGCCCGATCCCACGTCGTTGTTGTTCACGCCGTCGACCAGGAACAGGTTCATGTTATAAGGGTTGCCGTTCACCGAGAAGTTAACGCCGCCATCCAGGCCCTTTTGCGTGCCATCGAAGCTGGCCGCGGCGGAAACGCCTGGTGAGAGCTGTGTCAAGCCAATGAAGTTCTCGCCGTTAAGCGGAAGTTCGCGAACCTGAGCGCCGGTGATGACTTCGCCAGCCACGGCCGAGGTCGTTTCCACCTGCACTGCGTCAGCCATGACTTCCACCTTCTCGCCGACTGCGCCGAGTTGAAGGTGGGCATCTACCTCGGTATTTGTCGAAGTGTGGACTTCGACGCCGTTGGTGACATCCTCCTTGAAGTTCGGGGCGGTGATGCGAACCTGATAGGTTCCTACCGCCATCTGCGCCAGCACATAGCCGCCCTGGCCCGATGTGACGGTCGAGGACTTAACATCCGTTCCGGTTTGGGTGGCTGTGACTTTGGCGCCCACAACAGCGGCGCCGTTCGCGTCCGTCACATTGCCAACGATTGAGCCGTAATAGGCTTGTGCATGCAAGGCAACGGGAATCGCCACCAGCATGATGATCGTGAATAGCGCGCGTATCCCAAAGCGGGACGCAGGTCCACTTCTTCCGATTCCATTTCGCATCATTTGGTCTCCTGACAACAGTTGTCTACAGTTGTCGTATATTCCCTTTCAGGAAAATCGGTCAAAATTCGCACGCTCCACGCCCTCCCCGGACATAACGCATACCCTCAGACGAGGAAATGCCCCCGATCCGAGACGGCCCAAGCGTGCTTTCTGACTCGCCACACATTGTCAACGCAGTCACGGTTGCCTGTCAACAAAAAAATTATCTCGCGGGCCTCACTTTCCTGCCCTCCAAATTGCACCGGAAATGAGGCAGTGGCGTTTGTGGGCCGCGAGGCCCAATCTCCGCTTGCTTACCAGCCCGTAGTGTGACAGTAACATATTCATTCAAAATGATATATAGCGAAGTAAACGTCTACAGAAATCTCCTAAAAAACTTCCAAATTGCATAGATTTGCAAGACCATTTATCCATGTTTTACAAATCGTCGAATTGCCCTCGCTTGGAATGATATTCACTTTTCATTCTCCTCCCTCCGAACCCGCGCGCCGCCTTCCCCGGAAACGCCCCCTCGCCGCCCTTCCGCATCGCAGTTTTAGGCCAGATTTTCACAAGCAGCGGTCCGGCTCCGCTATTTCCACCTGCCCGTCCCTTCCACAAGGGTGATGTACCGGTTCAGCGGCAGATCGGTGAAGCGCTCCACCGCCCCGCTCGGCAGCGGCCACTTGACTTCCACCCAGTCGATCTTGGGCCGCTGCCCTGCGCCCAGCACCATGCGCGGATCGTGGGAGGAGAGAAAGCTGCCTCCGCCCACCTTCATCCTCCACCGCTTCAGATCGCCGGCCTGGTAACTGACCCGGGCGCCCACCGCATCGATATTGCACTTGCGCCCAATCAGATTCACCCCCAGCCAGTTGTTCAGTTTGCCAACGTTGTTGCGCAGCAGCAAGGGAGCCTCATTGTTGTTGCTGATCAGCACATCCACTCCCCCATCGTTGTTGAAGTCCCCGATGGCCAGGCCGCGCGCCGGAAACTTCCTCCCAAACACCGGCCCGCTGCCCGCGCTCACATCCCTGAATCCCTTTCCTTCATGGTGAAAGAGCAGCAAAGGCTGCCGCCACTGTATCGAAGACGAGGCCGCGTCCAGCAGATCGTCCGGGAATCCGCTTGCCGCGATCAGGTCCAGGTTGCCGTCGTTGTCGTAGTCGAAGAACTTGAGCCCCCATCCGCTCATCCAGCGGGTCGACATCCCGATCCCCAGCGGCGTGGCAACATCGTCAAAGGTTCCATCCCCATTGTTTCGATAGAGCGAGAAGAACTCCTCGTCGATATTGGCGACAAACAGATCCATCAGCCCGTCTTCATTGAAATCGGCCGAATCCACCCCCATGCCGGAGCGGGCACGCCCATCCGCGCTATAGGCAACCTCGGCCGCCAGGCCAACCTCCTCGAAAGTGCCCCCGCGATTGATATAAAGGAAGTTCGGCACCGTGTCGTTGGAAACGAACAGGTCCATCTTGCCGTCGTTATTCACATCCGTCGCTACTACGCCCCACGCCTTGCCCAGATGCCCGGCGATCCCGGCGGCCTTGCTTACGTCGGTAAATGTTCCGTCGCCGTTGTTGTGAAAAAGCCAGCTCGGCTCCGCGTTGAATGTCGTCGGAATGCAGTAGTGGCGCATCCCGGCGGCGTCCTTGCCGCACCCGTGCGCCATGTCGAACTCGGCGAACTGGCAGACGAACAAGTCCAGCCTGCCGTCGTTGTCGTAGTCGAACCAGACCGCGCTCGTGCTCCAGCCGGCCGCCGCAACCCCAGCCTTCTCCGTCACGTCTGTAAAGGTTCCATCGCCGTTATTGCGATAGAGGATGTTCCGCCCAACCTGCGTCACATAGATATCCGGGTAGCCGTCTCCGTTGTAATCCCCCACGGCGACGCCCATGCCATAACCGCCGCCTCCCACCCCCGCCTTCAATGTAACGTCGGTGAACGTGCCGTCGCGATTGTTCCGGTAAAGCGCATTCCGCAGCGGCTGCGGCGGATTGTAAAAGTTCGCTTTGCCGCTGTTGACCAGATAAATGTCCATCCAGCCGTCCTGGTCGAAATCGAGAAATGCGCATCCCGCCCCGCTGCTCTCCGGCAGATACTTCTCCGCCGACCTGCCCGCGTTGTGAACCCAGCCGATGCCGCTCTTCGCTGCCGCCACCTCTTCAAAACTGGTTGGCGCCGTAGCAGCAGCGGCGCGGCTCAGCGCCGTCCCATACAGAGGAGACGCCGCGGCCATGGTTGCCATGCTGCGCAGTAGCCCGCGGCGCGTGATCTTTTCGAGGGAATAGACAGTTTTCTGCCGCATACGAAAGAGGTAATCACTACAAAGTATACTTGCTCTCGGATGCACCTCATGCCCATCCCGATCCTTCGATCCGCCTGCCTGGTGCTCGCTCTCGCGCATTGCGCTGGCTTCGGATGCGCCGCCAAGGCCCTCCCCGCCCCTCAATCCGAGGCAGCCGCAGCCCCAGCTCCAGCCGATCCCCCAACCGATCTCGCCACTCTCCGCCAGCAGGCGCTCGCCGAGGGCGAAGCGGGAAAAACCGAAGAAGCCATCCGCGACTACCAGCGCGCCTTGGACCTTCAGCCCGACTGGATCGAAGGCTTGTGGAACCTGGGAATGTTGCAGTACGGCGACAACCAACCAGCCGCGGCAAAGTCTACCTTTCAAAAAGTCGTCGGACATTTGCCCAGCCTGGGCAATGCCTGGAGCCTCCTCGGCCTCTCCGAATACGAGACCGGCGATTACAGCGACTCCCTCGCCCATCTCGAAAAGGCGCAATCTCTCGGCATCAAAGACGACGACGAAATTGCGCGCGTCTCCAGCTACCACCTGGGAATTCTATGGATCCGCGCCGCTGAATTCGAGCGCGCATCCAGCCTCTTGCTGGCCAACTTCGGCTCCGGTGTCGTCTCGCCCCAGGCCAAAATCGCCCTCGGCCTGGCCATGTTGCGCGTGCCTCTGCTGCCCGAGCAGCTTGACCCGTCGCGTGAGGCATTGGTGCTCGACGCCGGAACCGCCGCAACCGCCGGCAGCGATGAGCCTGCCCGCCTGTCCGCGTTGTTAGCGGCCAATCCCGACATTCCCTACCTGCGCTATGCCTATGGCCTTGCTCTGGCTAAGTCGGGAAAAGCAAAAGAGGCCATCGCGCAACTCCTCGCCGAGACCAAGCTCTCGCCCGATAGCCCCTTCCCCTGGCTCGAAATCGCCCGCCTCCAACTGCGCCAGGGCGCGGTCAATGAATCCCTCAAAGCGTCGCAAAAGGCCGTGCGGCTTGCTCCCGGCAACAAGGATGCTCGCCAAATCCTCACCCAGGCATGGATAGCGGCAACCCCCCAGGAGAAAGCGGCCGTCGATAAGAAACTCGCGGCCCCCGTCGCTGTCGCCCCTCCCGTCCCCGAGCAGCGCATCCGCCTCCTCTATGCCAATCCCAACGCAAACGCTGTAACTCCTCCTAAGGTCAATCTCGAGCGCTGGAACCAGGCTCTGGTCGAATTCACCGCCAGCCAGTATGCCGCGGCCAGCGCCGATTTCAAGGCTTCGCTTGCTGTAACTCCCGACAATGGAAACGGCTGGGCGCTGCTCGGCATCTGCGAATTCGAGTTAAAGGACTTCGACAACGCCTTCATTCACCTCGAACGCGGCGCCAAGCTCGGCCTTAGCGCCAAACCCGAGTATCTCTTCCTCGCCAGATACACCTACGGAGTTCTGCTCGTCCACGCGGGCCGCTTCGATGAGGCTACCGAGGTGTTGGCGACAGCTACCGGCGCCGGCGGCCCTCTGGCTGCAAAGGTCGAATTTGCGCTTGGACTGGCGCTTCTGCGCAGAACCGAATTTCCCGACGCAACTCCTTCGCAGCAGTTATCCCTCGTCAAGGCCGCCGGCCACATTGCCGAGCTGCTCGAAAAGAGCAACTACGACGAAGCCTTCCCCCAATTCAAGCTCTTGCTAACTCAGTACCCCGCCACTCCCTATCTTCACTACGCCTACGGAACCGCACTTATCGCTCTCTCTAACTTCGATGAGGCCGCCGCCCAGATGCAAGCCGAAGCTGTCCTATCTCCCGCCAGCGAGCTTCCTTGCAATAGCCTCGCCTCCATCGCCCTCCGCCAGCACGACGCCCCCACCGCGCTAACTTGGGCGCAAAAGGCTCTCGCCATCGCCCCCAACTCCGTCGATGCTCACTATCTGTTAGGCCGCGCATCTCTGGAAACAGGCGATCTCGACGCTGCCATCCGCGAACTCGAGTTAGCCGCCAAGCTAAGTCCCGCCAGCCCCGAGATACATTTCAACTTAGCCAAAGCTTACGCCCGCGCCAAAATGCCCGAAAAAGCCCAGCAACAGCGCGACATCTTCACCGCATTGAACGAAGCCCAGAAACCCAACGCCGCCGCCAACGCCTCGCCTAAGTGACTTTGTGTCCGTGCGATACACACTTATTGCCCGCCCCCTGTTTTTTGAACCATAAGACCATAAATCTGGAAGCACTGCCTTGTATCAGGGCACGGCTTCAGTCGTGCCGAATACGAGCCAAACGAAACCGCGGCTTTAGCCGCCGGAGGCACTGTATCAGGGCACGGCTGGTAGGTCGGGGCTTCAGCCCCGACTGCCGCAAATGCCCCAAAATGGACCCCGGGCTTTAGCCCCTGCGGACAGCCCGCCACCGTCACGGCGCTGACCGGGGGCGCGATCACCGGCACCTACGACGCCCTGGGACGGCTGGTCGAGACCCAGCAGGGAAGCACCTACACGAAGTTCATCTTCAGCCCGGCGGGCGGAAAACTGGCCGTCACGCAGAGCGGCGCTTTG
>Ga0187847_10003091_pt1 | contig 12941 bp, 8 predicted proteins | sample June2016WEW_4_10_FD_132458 | JGI IMG/M metagenome (GOLD analysis project Ga0187847, IMG submission 132458) | Peatland microbial communities from SPRUCE experiment site at the Marcell Experimental Forest, Minnesota, USA - June2016WEW_4_10 | ecosystem: Environmental > Terrestrial > Soil > Wetlands...
ACTGCTTGAATTGGTCGAAGACCTGACGGGCGCGCTGCTTCTGGTCGGGAGTCAGGTGCTCCCAAGTTTCCATGCGGTTGAGGACGCGCTCCTGCTGCTGCGGCGGCAGGTTGGAAAACTTCTGCAGGCGGCTTCGCAGGCGGGCTTGCTGTTGCGGAGAGAGCTTGCGGAATTGCGGATCGTTTTCGAGGGCGCGGCGCTGCTGAGCGGGCGGCAGATCCTGATAGTGGCGGAGCCAGTTGCCGGCGTGGCCGGGCTGGTTCCGGGGCGGGGCTCCGTTGGAGCGATTGGGATTGGGGCGAGCTCGCTGAGGAGATGCTTGCTTCTGAAACCGGTGCCATTGTCCATCCGGATGTGGGGCCGAATGTTGCGGAGGCGCATGCTGCACCTGGGCGAACGAACAGGTCAGCAGCAACGCTGTCACACAACCCGCAATCATCCCCCGTGCCAACATGTCCAAGTCTCCGGCCGCTGCGAATCTTACGGATTCGCGGTTACATCGTCCTGCACCTGCAATTCGTCGAGCATATCGAAATCGGCGTACAACTCATCGTTTCGATCGAGGGCCTGCAGATCGCCGACGGCGGTTCCCGGCTGCACCGGCAGACCGAGCGCGGGAGGAGCGGTCGCTATCCTGTCGGCCTCCACGAAGTACGATTTGTTGCTGACGCCAATTGTCACGGCGCCGGCAAGCAGCACAGCCGCGAGCGACATCGCCCAGGCTGGACGCCGCAGCCAATTCCAATTCGAGGAATTCAGACCACCGAACCACCCGGCTGCAGGACGCGCCATTTCTTCGCGTCTTTCCTCGGACAACCGCGCCTGCAGGCGGGTATCGAAATACGGCGATGGCTCGGGGGCTTGCCATTCATCGAGCAGCGCCATGGTTTGCTGCAGGTCGCGCAGATGGGTGGCACAGGTGGCACAAGAGGCAATGTGTTGTTTCACCTCCGGCTCCGCTTGCCTGCCAGCGGCCAGGTCCGGCAACAGTTCGCGAATTTGATTGCAATGCATACAGCTATCCTCTACTTCCCCGAAACAAATTCTTTCAACTGTTCGCGCAGCGTTTCGTAGGCGCGAAACAGCAACGACTTGGTGGCGGACTCGCTCAGCTTCAGGACCTCTCCGATCTCGCGGTAATCCAACTGCTGATACTTGTGCATGATGACGGCGACGCGCTGGCGCTCGGGCAGGGCATTCACCTTGCTGCGGATGGCTGCCAGCCGCTCCCGCCTCAGTATTTCTTCTTCCGCGCTGAGCGAATCATCGGCCAGGTCGGGAGTGGCGCCGGTCTCCGGATCCGGTTCGTCGAGGCGCAGCGTATTTTCCGGGCGCTCGTGGCGCGTATCGCGGGCGTGGTTCGCCGCCAGGTTAGTGGCGATGCGATACAGCCAGGTGGTGAACTTGGCGCTCGGCTCGTAAGTTGTGCGCGAGCGGTAAACGCGGAGAAACACTTCCTGGGCCAGTTCCTCGGCGGTCGAGGGGTTGTGGCACATGCGATACATGAAGCCAACCATCGAGCGGCGATATTTCTGCACCAGGTAAGCGAAGGCCGACTCGTCGCCCGTCTTCACCCGCAGCATGACGTCGGCATCGGACAGGGCCTCGCCTGAAGTGACGCCGGAATTTGCCCTGGCATTGGGCGCAGAAGCGGACGGCGAAGCTCCAGCCAGGTTGGCGAGCCCGACGTGACCGAGCCCTCCGCGACCCAATAGTTCGCGATCAATGGCCACACTGCTCACATCAGTAGAAACCCCGGCGGGAGGACAAAGTTGCGTCTGCTCAGGGTCAGGAGGACGAGAAGAAGTGTTTTCCCGTGAATCAGTTGCGGGTCGAGCCTCGGGAATGTCGGAGGCGGCCATGAAAGGGCAATAACTGAGGCTACCGGGAGCGGCGAAGGCGGTCAAGAGGCTGGGTGGGATGGGTAGTGGCTCAGTTTGCTAAACCGCTAACCAGAAAGGGCACGAAGGATCACGAGGGAAAACCTCGGAAGGTCGGCGTCCGTGGACTATTCCACTCCGGCTCAACACGGCGGCTTGCTTTATGCCAAGCGAAACGTTTAGGTTTAGTGCCGGACGCTTTCGGACTCTGTCGTCATAAAATTGGGGGCGCGATAGTGATAGTGATAACCGACGCTACAGTTACAAAATACGTTAATGAAGTACGGTGCAAGGTCTTGCTGCTGACTCTCATGGTATTTATTGGGTCGGGCGCGGTTTGGGCCGCTGATCACCCTTTATCAAACTCGGAGGCAACAGTGGCAACCAGCAAGTTTGGAAGCCTGGATGACGGCACGCCGGTTGATCTTTACACGCTGAAGAATGCCAAAGGAGCCACCGCGAAGATCACTACCTTCGGCGCGACCCTGACCGAACTGTGGGTGCCCGATCGAGCGGGAAAATTAGGCGATGTGGTTCTGGGATTCGACAACCTGCAAGGCTATCTGGGCAAGGAACCGTTTTTCGGAGCGACCGTCGGAAGAGTTGCCAACCGCATCGCCAAGGGCAAGTTTACGCTCGACGGGAAAGAATATTCGCTCGAGATCAACAATCCTCCCAACAACCTGCACAGCGGGTCCAACGATTTAAGCCGCAAGGTCTGGAAGGCGGAACCGGTTCATGAACGCAACGGGGCCGCGGTTCGCTTCTCCATTGACAGTCCCGATGGAGACGAAGGCTTCCCGGGGAACCTGCACGTCACGGTACTCTACCGGCTGACCAACAACAATGATTTGCAGCTGGAATACACGGCCAAGACTGACAAGGCGACACCCGTCAATCTCACCAATCACAGCTATTTCAACTTCGGTGGCGAGAAGGACATTCTGGCGCACGTGCTGCAAATCCATGCGGAAAAGTACACTCCGACGGACGCAACGCTGATTCCCACCGGCGAAATCCTGCCGGTAAAAGGAACGCCGCTGGACTTCACGCAGCCCATCGCCATCGGCACCCATATTGCCGAGATTCCGGGAACTCCCGGCGGTTACGATCACAACTTTGTGGTGAACGGCGAAGCCGGCAAGCTCAGGCTGGCAGCTCGCGTTTATGATCCATCGTCAGGCCGGCAGATGGAGGTCTTGACGACCGAACCGGCGGTGCAGTTTTACACCGGAAACTTTCTCGACGGAACGAACACCGGCAAGCGCGGAGTGGTGTACGGGAAACATTACGGATTCTGCCTGGAGACGCAGCACTTTCCGGATGCGGTGAATCATCCGGCGTTTCCGTCGACCATTCTGCGTCCGGGTTCGGTCTACAGCACGCAGACGACTTACAAGTTCTCGGCGCGATGATGGACGGATGTGATGTTTCAGCAACAGGAAGCCGGAGCAGCAGCGCCACTCCGGCGAGTTCTTGCGGGCCTGTTGCTCAGGCCGTCAGGGCTTCGACGAAGTGTTTGCAAAGAGAGCCTTCCAGGTTGTAGTGAGTGTGGACGACCGGGGCGAGCAGATAGGGGTTAACAATTCCCTCTACCCTGGGATACACCTCGCGCTCATAGCGCTCTGCATCCCGCTTCTCGGCCCACAGCATGACGTTGATCCACTTTTCCGCCTTGTTCTCGGGTACGAGCGGCAGCAACTCCAAGAATCCCGGCTGCTTCTTCAGGATCGGGAGAACCTCCCTGCGGACAACGTTGACGATTTCTTCTTTCGCTTCCGGCTTCGGAGTGAATTCAACCACGCGAGCAAACATCATGTATTCTCCTTGTGCTTTTTTGATTGGGCGACCCGCAAGCTGACCCGCTTGCGAGCGGATCGTTTACGAGTCAATCATTAAAGCGACACCAGACTAGACCGCCCGAGATGAAAGTCAGTGACTTTACGCACGCCATGCTGTGAGTGCAAACACACTCCGGCAAAATCGCTGAGCGGAGGTGACAGGGCTGAGGGCCGAGGGCTGGACTCGAATTGGCGGGCTGGCGAGCCGAACTCGCCAGCCGCCATTTTCACAGCGAGCGCAGAAAATTCAGAATGTCCTGAATCTGCGACGGGCTCAGCGCTTTGAAGTTGCGGATCACGGCGTCGGCTTCGGAACCGCAGCTTTGGCCGGGACCGGCCCAGCGGCCACCTTGGGGTTGGCAGTTGCCATAGTCGCTGTGGTTGGTGATGGCCTGCAGCAGGTCGGCAGTGCGGCCGTCATGCAGGAAAAACAGGCGCTGGCCGACACCCCATAGCGGAGCGGTGCGGAACTGATCCGGGCCCGCCGCGCCTTGATTGATGCCATCCGCCAGACCTGGGCCCATATGGTGGAGCGCGAAATCCGAGTATGGCTGGTAAGTTACTCCGCCCATGCCGGTGTAGGGGGACGCACCCGTGGTCAGAGACGGGGAGTGGCACAGAGCGCATCCAACGCTGTTGAACAGGTTCGAGCCATTGATGGTGGATGGAGTTGACGGCGCAGGCGTGGCGGGCGCCGAGAGGCGCATAAACGCGGCGAAATTGACGATGTCGGACGACATCTCCGATACGGTCCCCAGAGATGTGTTGTAGTTCGGACTGTTGGGATTGCCATTCAGAATATTGCTGTAATCCTCTGGCGTTGCATTGAAAACACAAGCGGGCACGGCGCTGCGTTCATTGGGAAAGAGTTCGGTGGCTACGCCCTGCTCGACGTTGTAGGCTTCACCGGCGAACATCAAGAGCGACTTGTTCTGTGCTTTCCAGCCGAAGCGGGTGATCGTGCCGTCGTTGCCGCTGGTATTGAAGGTACCGCCGATGCCGAGCTGGGAGCGGGCAGATTGCGTGGCAGCCAGGTTGGCCTGCAGGGTGGCGTCGGGTGTGTTTTCCACCAGGCCCAATCCGAACAGTGGAGTCGGGATGCGGAAAATCACGTTGTTGGCGGCTAACTGTTGCGCAAAATTCGGTTGCGCCAGAGTGCAGCCGGGAGCGTCCGTGCGTCCGGCAATCGTGTACAGGCCATGAACTCCGCCATCCAGCGAGCCGTTCGCACCGCGGATAAAACGAGCTTCGCGCACGGGACCGTTGGCAGTGATGAAAGGGGGCACGGTGTTGGCGGCTCCGTCGAGCGTGGCGAGCGCGACTTGCGGATTCGCCGCCGGGCTCTGGGGACTGGATAAGCCGGGGCTGCTGCCGCCGAGAAGCGGCTGCGCGTGGCACATGGCGCAACTATTGCCATTGAATGTGGGACCGAGGCCGCTTCCCTTCTCAATGGTTCCGGAGACGGAGTCAACTTCCTGGAAGCGCAGAAAGGCCTGGCTGAAGAAAGCCTGCTCGTTGGCGTTGAGGGTGGGGTAAGGTCCGCCGGCGGTGGCTGGCCCCGGCCGCGGGCCTGGATCCTGCTGCGCCCAGGCTCCGATTGCGATCCAAACGGTAAAAAGCAAAGCTATGCTGGCTGTATTCCATTTCTTCATTTTTGGACACTCCTTGTTCCGACGCTGCTGTTCGAAGTTGCTGTTCGACGCTGCTGGGCAACGCTGTTATGCAACCCGGCTGGGTTGGCCAGGCACACGACGGCGCATGCTCGTTCCTCAAGAGACGACGGCGAGACGATGGCCAGACGATGGCTACGTAGGTGGTGGCACTCGGTTGAGTACAGGCCAACCAGCAACTCGACTGGCTGCCGCCTGTTCGCGCGAGGACGTTGCGCCTTGAGCTCGACGGCCCGAGGCTGGAATCATCCGCTAACCACGCGGAGATTTTAGAAAGCGTTGAATGGCAATCTACGATTGAAGCGCGGCGCCGTCAACGTGCCCTTAGTGCAGCGAGAAGACGCGGTAGGACACGCCTGGGCATCGTTCCGGAACGCACGGGCGGGATGCCCGGATTTCCAAAATGGGAAGCGCTGCGGACAACAGTGCGTAGTGGAATAGCAACAGCGAAATAAAATCCAGAGAGAAAAACGGCGGGAACTCGGAGCGGCTACCGGCCCCATGACGCATCGAATGCGCACTCCCGCAGCAGACGGTTGACGGGAACAGTTGCAACTGTTTGAATAGAAAACGTTGGGCGCTTAACTCAGCGGTAGAGTGCCATCCTCACACGGTGGAAGTCGTAGGTTCAAATCCTACAGCGCCCACCATCCCATTTTCCCATTCGAAACCAACTCAGCGCGGGAGGAAGTATCCGACTCAACGTATGCCTTCCTCCCGTGGGGCCGATGGTTGCGCGCGGTCAGCGTAGTTGGATTGGCTCCGGAGCCTTGAACGGCGAGTCCTTCTCGTCCCGCAGTAAGGGAGCGACAATTCTAAGGGCGTCCAGTTCTTTCCCTACTCTGGCTAGCTCGATTTCTTTTTGTGCCAGCACTTCATCTATGGTTCTCGGTCGGATGGTGAGGCTGCCCACCTGGACGGCAAATTCGGCGGGCGAGTCTTCCGGGATCATTGGTAGAGGGTGGACGCGGCTGATTTCGGGTTTGGCGCTGCTATGGAAAACTCCCAAAAGCGACATGTTTCATGTACCTCGAGGTGAATTGTTCAGCGTTCGGCGGGGAACTCTTTGCGGACGATTGGGGCGGTCGCCGGCAAAGCTCCGAAGAACCTTATTCGCCTATGCACGCCCCATTCCATAAGGAAACTGTAACCCAGGTGTCGGGCCGATTCGTTACCAGCGCTTGGGCGGGGCCTTGGCTGGAGCACAAGGCCAGCTAACCCAGCGCCTGGACGGAGCAGGTTGCGATGGAGGCGAAGTCCGTCGCGCCTATTGCTTCGTGCTCAACAACATTTCCAGCTTCACCACGCGCGCGGCCAAGTCCTGAATCTGCTCCTGCTGCCGCGCTATTGTGTTATTTTGGACCTCGTTGGTTTTCTGCTGCTCCTCGACCAGGTGCCGCTGCTTCTGCACTTCATTCAGGAGCATGGCGTTGACAAAGTGGTAGCGCACCGACTGCGGAGCGCCGTCTTCGCCGAAGACAACCAACTGCGGGGCCACCTGGGCTACCTCCTCGGCTACCAACCCGTACTGCCGCGTCTGCGTCTGGTCGATTTCGGGCTTGTAATTGAAGGCCACTGGCCGCAGCTTCATGAGGACGTCGCTCGCCTCACCCATATCGACGATCTGGTGCTTGAACACGCGCGAGGAGGTGGTGGTGCCGAGCTGGCCCGCGGCGTTGACCAGGACTTCCACGCCGCTGGCGCTGGCTTTTCCGTAGATTCCGGCGATGGCTGCGGCGGTGATGGTTCCGATGTAGCCAATGCGAATGGTATTCGATTCGCCCGCTATTCCACTACTGCCGATGTAGATGTCGTTGCTTTCAGCCGCGTCGAGGTTACCCCCGGCCCCGGTGCCGATGGCGATGTTGTTACCGCCGGTGGTGAGTTTCGCGAGCGCGGCGGCGCCGACGGCGACGTTATCGTTGCCGGTGGTGGCGGCCGTCAGCGCGGAATATCCGAAGGCGGAGTTGCCGCCGGCGGTCGAGCTGGCGGAGAGCGCGAAGTTGCCGAAAGCGGAGTTGCCGCCGGTGGTAGCGCTGGATCCGCCGGTTGTGTTTTTTGCGAGTGCGGCGCCGCCGAAAGCGGAGTTGCCGTTTCCCGTCGTGTTGGCTACGAGCGCGTCTATGCCGAAGGCCTGGTTCTGGATGCCGGTGGTGTTGGCGTTGAGCGCGCCGTAACCGAGGGCGGAGTTGCCGTGGCCCGTCTTGTTTATGCTGAGCGTGTAGGCGCCCATGGCGGTGTTGTAAGCGCCGGTGGTGTTGGAGAAGAGCGCAGCGTAGCCCGTGCCAGTGTCGAAAGTGCCGGTGGTGCTGAAGTTCCCGGCCTTGTATCCGAGGAAGACGTTGTCACTGCTGGCGGGCCCGTAGTTGTGCAGTAACATGGTTCCAATCGCGAGCACGCCTTCCGTTCCTTTGCTGGTGGTGGCGGGCATGGCGATGCCGCCGGTTACATCGAGAGTGGTCCCCGACTGGGACACAATCGAATCAATCACCGTTGAGGCGCCGTTGAAGATGGGCAGATAGTTGGCGGTGCCGCCGGTTGTGGTCACATCCGTAGCCGCGGCGGGCCGAACGCTTTCCGCGTTGACCTCGGCGATGGTCCGCTCCGGCTGAGGCGAGGCGGATGTAGTTTCAGTTAGCGTCTGAGCAAGAGTCAGTTGACCGAGTGACAGGGCCAGCGACAGGATTCCAACGATCACACAAAAGATCACACAACTGATGCGGAGCCTCATGGGTGTATCTCCTTAGTGGTGAATCGAAATTTGGTTCCAGATGAGACCGGATGCGGGCGGGCGGCAATTGCTGTCACAGAGAGCGAGAATTGCCAATGTCGTTTTGCAGCAAGGGCTATACATAGACCCTCTTTCGCGGCGGCGGTATTTTACACCCGAATGAGACGGCAGGAAAATGGGGGCGTAAGTCGGTAGGGGTTATTTGAAGTGCAGACAGGCAAGGTAGGCTGACTTGTGAGATGCAGGTGTGGCGACGGGGCTCTGCCCCGTGAAGACGGGCGGTAGGCCCGTCACCACACGACCGCAATATTCAGGTGGATTGCCGGTGTCCCCGAAACCAGGAACTCAACCATCCCTTCAGCTTTTGAGCAGCCCGTGGGGGCTGCGCGCGGCCGGAGTGGCGGAGGCAAAACTCAGCAGGACCGGCGCAGGCTCGCCTCAGGCCTGGAGCGAGCGACGTTTTTACTCACTGAGCTCCCTGAAGACGACCGGGTTGGTTACTCCGGCAGCGGTGGCATTAATGTAGATGGTGAGGCCGCTGCTGCCCGCAGGAAGCGTATACATCTGGCTTGCTGTTCCGGAGCTGTTGGTGGCGACCGGATTAGGATTCGAGAAAGTGCCTCCGGCGCCGTTGTCGTTAAAGCTAACATTGACGCCGGCAACAGGGTTGCCGTATTGGTCGGTCACCTCCACGCTGAGAGGCTGGAGTAACTGAGTTCCGGCGGGAGCGGTCTGATTAGTGCCGCCGGTGATGTTGACCACCGCGGCGGGTCCACTCGCCGATGTCGCGGAGAAGGTGGCCGGGTTGGTTGCTCCGGCTGCGGTCGCGGTAATGGTTACAGGGCCGGCGATGGGAGATAGTGTGTAAGTCTCCGATGCCTGTCCTGAACTGTTCGTAGTGGTGGGATTGGGGCTGGAGAAGCTGCCGCCAGCTCCGCCGTCGCTGAAGGTGACGCTGACCCCTGAAACAGGATTGCCATACTGGTCGGTTACCACGACGCTCAATGCCTGGGACAGGCTCGCGCCGGCAGTCCCGGTCTGGTTGTTTCCCCCGCTGACAGTCACTGTAGCCGACGAACCCGCGATTACAGTTACCGGAATCTGCGCATTCAGCTTGTTAACCGCAGCGGTAACGTTAACTGAACCGGCAAGAGTTCCGGTCGTATAGTTGATCGTGGCCTGTCCGCTGGAGTTGGTAGTGGCTGGAGATCCGGTGAAGGTCCCGGATGGCGCCGAGAATACGACCGAAACACCCGGGATCGGATTCCCCCCGCTATCGTTGACCTGCACCACCAGGGGCTGCGACAAAGCCGTATTGATGGCCGCCGTCTGACTGCTGCCGGAAATCATCACTACGCTCGCCGGAGCATCTCCGGATGACGTTTCCGTGAATGTCCCAGTGATTGTCTTCGTCCCCACCACGGAGCTGGCCACAACCTTGTATGCGGCGGGTGTGTTCGGGAGCTGGTAACTGGTCGTCACTACTCCGCTGGCGTTGGACACGCCGCTGGTTGAACCGAGCGTACCTAATCCCTTCTGGTCGAGAAAGGTAACGGTAAATCCCGGCACGACGTTGCTGTGGACGTCCTCGACTTTGACCACCAGCTGATTGGGCAGGATCGATCCTGCCTGTCCCGATTGTGAATTTCCGGAAAAGACGACTAGCTTCGTCGGAGTTCCGGGGACAGCCGTCTCTGTGAACGAGACGCTCGCCCCAGTGGCAAGGGTCGCGGTGATGGTGATGGTGCCGGCAGTCGTTGGAAATGTGTAGTTGGTGGAGACGATCCCGCTGACGCCGGAAGAATTCGTCTGTGAGACAGCGCTGGATGGAGTGAAGGTTCCACTCTTGGCGCTGAAGGTTACGGTCAACCCGTTAATACCGGCGCCGGTGTAGGGATTGACTACCTGTATCTGGATGGGCTGAGCTGCCGGGGTGGCCACGACCCCGGCCTGATGGCCGCCGCTATACAAGGTCGGACTCGTCAGCAGTCCATACACGGAGAGCTGCGCCGGACAGGGCGGCACGGTGCACACCGCAGTCGGCGCTGCGGAAGTAGCGGCGGTGGCGACGTAAACTTTGCCATTGACCACGGTCTGGGTGGCGAAGTGACCCAGCAGTGGAAGCGCGTCGCGGGTCTTGTTCTGGCTGGAGCTGTAAAGCAGTTGCATGGTTGTCGCGTTGAACGCATCGAGATTAGTGCCGCTGATAGCCCACAAAACTCCATTGGTGCTGCCGCTTGCGGAAACTGAAGCCGAGTGCGCGCCGACATAGTTCTGGGCGTTCGCAGTGGTACAAGGTGGTTTCGAACAAGACGGAACCGGAGTGCCGAGCAGTCCGCCAGGCAGAATCGGATAGGCCGACACGGGAGCGCCATCGGGCGTGAAGTAGACGTTGCCATTCCAGTATGCGGGAGAACTGAACAAGAGATCCTTGACCTTGGTGGGTGCCGCATTCAGAACCAGAGGGAACTCCTGGAGGACGTTGTCACAGGTGGGATTTTGTTGCGCACAGGTTACGTCGTTCCCGCCCATGTTGTCGCGATTCAGAACATAGATAAAGCCCTGCTTGCCGCTGGCTACGAGTTCATGGGGAGTGAGGCCGTCCTGATCGGGAAGGATGAGAACACCGGTGGAACTTAAATCCTCATCGTTGGCGTTGAGGAATGCCACGTCGTACGGAGTGAAGTAAGCGGTAAGCGTCAGAGTGTTGGGATTGAGCTGGAGAATGCTGTTGCTGAAGGTCGCGCCGCCCTGATTGACGTCGTAACAGGGGACATATTGGCTGCCCAGCTTGTAGGTCACACAGGTTTCCGCGGTCTCCACAAAGATGTTGCCGAATTCGTCGGCTGCGATGCCGTTGCCGGTTTGCCAGATGGAAGCCAATCCATGTTGGGGGGAATCGTTGAAGACAGCAGTTTGCGTCAGCGTGCCGGCGTTGTAGGCGAGCACCCAGCCCGTGCTGTCGTCATTGCAGGAGTTGGAGCCAAAGGCCATGTAGACGGTGGGGTTCGTGACGTTGTTATTAGTAGTGCCGGGAGAAAGAAACAGCAGGCCTGGACGGTTCAACTGGTGCAGGCTGTTGAAGTTGGTCTTGTACGTCAGACCGGTGACCGGAGAAACATAAGTGCTGCTGGCGGTAATCACCACGCCATTTGTGTAGCCGAATTTTTCCGCCCCGCTGGTGATGTCGAGCGCGTGCAGGCGATGGACAACCGTGCCGTTTTCCAGGGTCTTCGCCACCACGTACAACGTGCCACCCACGGTATCGATCACCGGAGTGCCGGCAATTCCTTCCTGAAAGAAGCCTACGGTTCCGCTTCCGTTGCCGGCGCAGGGAAGCGAGCCGACGCCAGTGCTGGTGTTCGAGTAAATGCTGGCCAGAGTGATTCCGTTGGCAGGATCTGTGAAATTCACCTGCCACAAACATGAAGGGTTGGAGGAACACGGCGCACTACTACCACCGAGATTGCTGTCGGCGTCAAAGGCATAGACTGAATCCGCCATGGTCGCGACATAGACGACGTTGTGCACTGCTCCGTTGATGGTCACGCCGGGAACATAGAGCGGCTGCGCCAGCGCCTGATAGTCAGTCGGGTAGCTGAACAGAGCGCCGAATTGACTCGAATTCACGTTGGTGGGATTCAGAATCGTTTCATAGATATTCTGAGCCGTTCGCTGATTGTCCATGCGGCCAGTGGGAACCGCTGGAATCGTGACCTGTCCCCAACACACAGAGGCAAGAGCCAGGCACCCCAGAAGCACGATCGCGAAGAGAATGCAGCGGTATACCGCATTACCCTTCGCCCTCTCGCCTGAAACGGAAGAGAACTGAGCCGAATACATTGTTACCATGGTCACCTCAACGGGAACTGGCCACACGGCCGTGTCTAGGAAATAGCAGTTATCGAGCCGTAACAGAGCGGGGAAGTGTATGCGTAAGCTCTACTTTACAAGAACCTTTCGGGTATCGAAAGCCTCATGGCAACAAATATTCGTGCATAAATAGGCAATCTCTTGCAACTATTGAGCACAAAGTCTATCCGGGGTTGGGGTTTTTTGAAACTCCCCTGAAGTGGGGGTGTGGTGGAAATCGATTTACACCGTCCGAACCAAGCTCAGGGCGAACGCCGAAACAAGCTCAGGCCGAACCTAGCTCGGGCCGAACCTAGCTCGGGCCGAACCTAGCTCAGGCCGAACTATCCTGAGGACTGGGCCAGGGTTGTGTCGCGAACCCGCACACCGGCCCTGCGCCATGAAATGCCCTAAGCAATTTGACTGATCCGGAATCTGCCGCTATCCTTCGGCGAGTGTGAGTATGCCGCTGTGGTTGCGGCCCTATCGCGCACACGACTGGTCCCGCAGGTGTATTCGTCGACCGTTAGTTCCAGCAATGTTGTGGAGGTTCCTAAATGCTTCCCGAAATCTCGCGCGCCCACAAGGTCAGGGTCTGTGGCCTGGTTCTGGCGCTTATCGGCACGACGGCGGCAGCGGCACAGATAACGGCGGCAGCGGCGCAGGTGGCCGTGACCACGTGGCACTACGACAATGAGCGTTCAGGGGCAAATCCGAACGAAACGATTCTTAACCCTGGGAACGTGAACAGCAAGGATTTCGGGCCGCTGTTCACGCAAGCGGTGGACGGGGCGGTGGTAGGGCAGGCGCTTTATCTGCCCAATGTCAAGATTCCAAAACTGGGAGTCCACAACGTTGTCTATGTGGCAACCATGAATGACAGCGTCTACGCCTTCGACGCCGACAACGCAGCCGGAGCCAACGCGTCTCCGCTCTGGCATACCAGTTTCCTGATTAATGGCGCGAT
>Ga0187847_10003094_pt1 | contig 12933 bp, 13 predicted proteins | sample June2016WEW_4_10_FD_132458 | JGI IMG/M metagenome (GOLD analysis project Ga0187847, IMG submission 132458) | Peatland microbial communities from SPRUCE experiment site at the Marcell Experimental Forest, Minnesota, USA - June2016WEW_4_10 | ecosystem: Environmental > Terrestrial > Soil >...
GGCGATTCCGCACACTATCCCAATTGGGATCGCACTTGGCGGTTGCATCTCGTTGACAACCTTGAAATCCTGACGCGACAGTTGTGGCAGGTTGGCATCCGGGAGGTTTATGCGGACGGCTCATTTGCCGAGGACAAGGATCACCCCAACGACATCGACGGCTATTTCGTGTGCGATCTTCTCCAACTCAGCAGCGGCGAATTGACGCGCCAGCTCAATCTGATTGACCCGTTCAAGGTGTGGACCTGGGAACCAGCATCGAGGAAGCCGTACCGTGGCTATCCGAAGAAGCAGCTACCGATGTGGCACCGGTAATCCAGACAGTTGCCAACGAAAGCAACGTTTCGTTTTCGGCTACCGCATGGCGCTACTGTGACTTAGTGAGCGAACGGTGCGCCGTAGTTTGGAGCAAGAGCGGAAAGATCTCGTGGTACAAGCCTTCGCAGGAGTTTGGTTTTTATCTAAAGCGGGGTTGGGAGATTCCTAAGGGTACACAAGCATGGGAATGCTTCTCGGGAACGCGAACCCACGAACACCCGGAGCCAGTCTCCGCCGATCTCTGGTTGGACGAGCGTGTGGTCCGGGAGAATTCCGTACTCTGGGAGCACTCCATCGGACTTCCGTCCTACGAAAGCGTCCTTTCATTGCTCTGGATCAAGGACCGCATCGAACGCTATTCGGATTATGACGAGCCTGAACCCGAAGAGGCCGATCCTTACCGACTCGATTCTGTACGGAGACGGCGCGAGTAAGTAACGTATTATCTGTGCTTTGTCAATGGGATCAAGAAGATGCAATAGTATATGGCGGAGAGGGAGGGATTTCACTCGTCTCACAGTCCCGCGCATCGATCGGAGGTTGGGCGTGGGAACTTGCCGCCTCCGCCAAGCTCGATCGCCCGGTCCAGCGTCTCTCATCTCTTCGCAGAGGATCAAGCCCCATGCAGCGGACGCCAAATAGCCTTTGTAAGGTGCTTCCCGTTTTGTAAGGTAAAACGGCTGAATTGGGCGAACCGAGGCGCACTGTGCGCACACAGCGCACTTCTTAAATCAAAGTCAAATTGTCTGTTTTGTTAGTTTTACACGTTATATCAGTAACTTGTTTTGTAAGGTGGCGGAGAGAGGGGGATTCGAACCCCCGATAGAGCTTTTGACCCTATAACGGTTTAGCAAACCGCCGCCTTCAGCCACTCGGCCATCTCTCCGGGTCTCAATGGGATTATACCGGAAGTTGCGCGGGCTGCGCGCCGCAAGCTCCGGTTGCCGCCATCAGCGGTGTTCCATGCGCGGTTTCCCTGATCTTTTTACTTGCCCGCTTTCTCCGCGGCAAGCCTGGCTTTGTTTTCTTCAAACTGCCGGGCGGAGTGCACCACCTGATCGCGGGCGTAGGCCGCGTCATGCCAGCCCTTCATCTCTACCCGCTTGCCTTCCAGATCCTTGTAGATGGAGAAAAAGTGTGTGATCTCCTTCAGCAGATGGGGGTAGACATCGGTGTAGTTCCACACGTTGGCAAAACGCGGGTTGTTCTTGCCCACCGCGAGCACCTTTTCGTCCAGAATTCCCTGGTCCATCATCTCCAGCAGGCCGATCGGGCGCACCTCTTGTACGCAACCCGGAAAGCTCGGCCCCGGCACCAGCACCAGCACGTCCAGCGGATCGCCGTCGTCGCTCAGCGTAGAAGGAATAAAGCCGTAATCGCCCGGATAGTGCACTGGGGAGTGCAGGTTCCGGTCCAGTTTGAAGACGTGCAACTGTTTGTCGTACTCGAATTTCTGGGTTCCGTCCAGGGGGATTTCTATCACTGCTCGAAAAACCTCGGGCGAGCGCTCGCCGATCGGCAGTTCCAGATAATTGATCATCTCGTTTGCTTCTCCTTGGGTTGGATCCGGCACGGGGAATCGAACCGGAGACTGGACTCTTGCTCGGACCTTCGCCCCAGCGGCGGAGACCCATCGTTCACCCCAGCAAGCAAAGATCTCTTGCTGGGAACCCCGAATGTCGGTAGTGGTGCAGTTTGAATTTCACTTCGTCTTTTTCTTGGGCGGCGATACAACCGTCTTTGAAACAGGAATACCGCAGAATTTCTGAATATCGAATGGCGTGTCTGGAGAATTCTTAATCCCTTCAAGAACCTTCTTGAGCATTGACTGAGAGCACGGTGTTTTTAGAAATGCAGCTCTACCGCGTACTGCGGCTTGAATGGCATTGACTGTGGTGATGAAGGCGCTTTGATACCGGACAACTGAATCGTGATTGATCGACGGATGATCTCCAGCGTGCAAAATTACGGTTTTATCACAGACATGGCAGAGTGTAGTTACATTCACAAGGACGCATTTATCTGTGATTGGATCAACATCAGATACGATTATCCACAGATGAGGTATTGGATTGCCTGGCGTCGGCATATGAACGCAATCGCCCTTTTTCATTTCTATCGAACCGCCAGAAGGTTCTGAACGACGGTAAAATTTTCCAGTTCCTCTTCGATTGCCATTCGCTCTGAGATTGAAAGCGAGCTAGTTTGAAGAATGTCGCTCACTTCAATTGGGATCATGCTTCCATTGGGATTGTGCCATTCTGGAAGTTTGTGCATTACCTTGTCGATGAGCTTCCATCTGTTCCAATGTCCATATTGATCGAACACTGATTGCAATATTCCAACTTCGGCCCGTGACAACTGGCCAAGTTGTATTTCCGCCTCTGGTTCTTTCAATTGCACATCAAAATCAGACGCGGGCAGGATCGTGCTTGACCAAACATGCTCTGTTCCACGGTAGTCGCCCTGAATTAGGTTGTACGTGATGCTCAGAACGGGTCCGTCATCCATTGAGACAAATCGGTCTGTGGTGATTGGATGACCACGCTCTAAAAGCGATTTTCTGTCAGCCAAGTACAGCAATTTCAACAATTTGATGTACTTCATGCGCCCACCGCGAAGTTTGAGCAGAAACGCCGCCGCCTGAGTGACTTTCGTCTCGTTGAATCGCATCCGCATGGAAAGATCATAGCCCCTCCGAGTGCAACAGGCACGCCTTTTTTGACTCAATGACCCAACAGACTTATCAGTTCCTCAAGAGTCCAAACATGATCAGCTAGTCCGGCCTCCATCGCGGGGGTCACCCGCAGTGTCTTGTGTATCCGGCAAAAATTGTAGTGCATGAAGTACAAGGCAACCGCATGTCCATGATTCTCCAGCTTTTTTGAGAATCCGTTTGTCAGTCTGGTAAACCGCCTCATACTCATCCGCATAGTGAGGTTTTGGCGCTCAACGTAGGACGTGCTCACGTGTGCCGGGTCCGGGTCACCGCTCACCACCTTCATGTCGCATCCAATGCAGGTTGCCGGACTGTAGCGGTGTTCCGGCTCGTTCGATGCCCCATAGACTTTGTGGAGCATGGCATAGTCTGCATCACCCCCGAAAGCCTCTTCTACGGCCTTCAGATACGGTTTGTGTGCGTCTGTCGTGATCTGAGGATGACCGATGATGCGGTCCCGGCAGTCAAGCATGAAGTCGGTTGCCCAGCCGGTAGTCCGACCGCCAATTAGGAAGGTCACACAGAGTTTCGTATCGGCGTCGATGGCCGTCCAAGTCCAGGCGTCTCCCCATCCTTCGGCTTTCTTCTCTGGACTGGCGTTTTTCTGCTTTGCCCCAACAAACGCCCAAATCTCATCACATTGGAGGCGGCGCACCCGGACGCCGCGAACCTTGGAATCATGGAAAGCAGCAGCGGCGCATCCCAAATCCCGAAGCAGATTAAGTACCGTATGCTTGGCAACTCCGGTCATGCGGCATGTGGCGTTTATGGAGACGCCTTCAACCAGTGCGGATACCACTTGAACCTGTTTTGCTGTACTGAGTCGATTCATCTTGATTTCCTTTGCAAGCATGTTTATAATAAATGCTTGCGCTGGATAATGCAAGCATTATTTGCAAAAAAGGAGCAAGCATGAGCGGTGACACAACAAACAGAAAAGCGAAGGGTGGATTTGCGAGAGCCAAGAAACTGACTTCACAGGAACGCTCAAAAATCGCCCGCCAAGCAGCGATAAAAAGATGGGAAGTTCCTCTCCCAAAAGCTGAATTCAAGGGAACTCTGAAGATCGGGGAAGGGCTTCCATGCTTCGTACTGGACGACGGTAGGCGTGTTATCTCTGGCAGAGGAATAACGAAGTCTATCGGCATGAAGGGGCGTGGCCAAGGAACGGCACGAATTGCGGCGTTAATCCGCAAGAATGAGAGCAAATTCAATGACTTAGCCCTGGCCATCGAAAAGCCTCTTCTGATAGATAGCGGTGCCCCTTTGCCGACGCAAGGATACGAAGCGGCGCTCCTCGTGGACCTTTGCCAAGCTGTTTTAGAGTTGAGGGATTCCGGGCTTCTCAAAACCGAACAAGAGCAGCGATATGCAATGGAGTGTGACATCCTCACAAGGGCCTTTGCAAAGACCGGCATCGTGGCTCTAGTTGATGAGGCGACGGGCTACCAGGAGGTAAGGCCGAAAGATGCGCTCCAGTTATATCTGGAGAAGATCATCAGGAAAGAACTAGCGGCGTGGGCAAAGAGGTTCCCCGACGAGTTCTACGAGAACATCTACAAGCTAAAGGGGTGGCCGTGGCCTGGGATGCAGAAGAACAGGTATAGCGTGGTAGCCCACTATACTCGCGATCTTGTCTACGAGCGCATCGCCGGTGGATTGCTTGAAGAATTAGAAAAAAGGAGCCCACTTAACGAAAAGGGACAGCGGCCAAATAAGCTGCACCAATGGTTGACAGAGGACATCGGGAACCCGATGTTGGCGCAGCACCTTTATTCTCTTGTAATGTTTCAGCGCCTCGCTATATCAAATGGATATGGCTGGAATCGTTTCGTAAAGATGGTTGACCGAGTGCATCCACGAAAGGGCGCAACTCTGGAACTAGCATTTCCTGGAGAGGACGGCGAATTTTAGCATTTCTCTGTGGCTTCCCTGACGATCCGCGCGGCGGCTTGGCTAAAGTCCTCGCGCGGTTTCGGACCAAACGCAGGATGCGATAGCATCAAATGTGTCGTGAACTCTTCTCGAAGTGCATTCTGCTTAGTTGGATGGGGACAAAACTCCGTATCGCAAAGAGAACATTTGTAGTTCCCCGTCAATCTCCCTTCGCGATTTTTGACTGCGACGAGATGCGCATTGTTTGCCATGTACAAAGTCTACGCCGGACGCTGGTTCCCCGCTAGCCCTGTGGAAATCCAAACTGCACCACTACCCGAATGTCGCCGGGGACTCCGAATCTCCACCGGAGCTAATATAATCGTTGATGATGAAGGCACATGTCTATGTCACGCCCAAGACGTCGGTCCTCGATCCGCAGGGCCAGACCATCCACAACGCCCTGCGCAAGATCGGATTTGCGGATGTAACCTCCGTGCGACAGGGCAAGTATTTCGCGCTTTCGCTGGCCGGCGGGCTCTCCGCCGATGCGGCGCGCGCGCAGGTTGAGCGCATCGCCCGCGAAGTGCTCACCAATCCGGTGATTGAGGAGTTCACGTACCGCATTGAGGAGTAGCGCTGCCGGCTTCGGTCGGCCAGACTCAGTGCGCGCCGATGGCGGAGCAATGCGGATCATTGCCGCCGTGGGATTCCGCCTGCCGTCTGAACCCCTCCACGTCACGGAATAGCCCGCAAAATTACGGTAAAGTTAAAATCTCGATCTTCGTCGCGATCATACCGGCATGTGGCCCGGCGCGGCCGCGCCAAATCCGAAAATGCACTAAAATAAGGAATGGCGAGCGAACACAGAAAACATTACCTTTTTGCGAGCGATTTCGACCAGACGTTGACCTTCAACGATTCCGGCTACGTGCTCAGCGAGATGCTCGGCATCTCCGTGGCGGAGTTCGAGCGCAAGGCCCATGGCATGGCCAAGCTGAACCTCGTCCAGCAGGGCGCGGAACTTTCTTATCTCCTGCTGCACGATCCGGCCTTCCATTCGCAGGTGCGGCGCGAGCATCTGATCGAGGTGGGCAAGCACATCCGCCTCAAGGAAAACATCAAGCAGGTCTACGAAATCCTCGACCGGCGCATCGACGGCTTCCACTTCGACTTTTACGTTCTCTCCGCCGCGCCGGTCGAGGTGATCCAGTCGGCGCTTGAGGGGATTGTGCCCCACGACCACATCTTTGGCACGGAGTTCAAGTACACGGCCTCGGGCGAGATCGAGAGCCTGGTGCGGGCCACGGCCGGTTATGGAAAAGTCCTGCGGCTCGAGCAGCTCGTTGAAGATCTCGGCCTTCCCGCCGACCATGTGGTCTACGTCGGCGACGGCAGCTCCGATATTCATGTCATGCTGCAAGTGAACCGGCGCGATGGCTTCACCATTGCCGTCTCGGAATCGAAGCTGGTGGCGCAGATCGCCAAGCGGACGGTGCTCAGCGACAATGCGCTGCCAACCCTGGTGCCGATCCTCGAGGAGATTGCCGGTTGGCAGCGGCCGCAAATCCGGCAGCTCTTTGAAACCTGCGGCTTCCTGATTCAGGGATGGGACCGCGTGCAGACCGATTGGGTCACGCTTCGCCCGAGCGGCGTGGCCCCGGAAAAAGCCAGCCCAGCCGAAGCCGCGTAATCCATCGGCTCAAACCGGAGGGCCGCGACCCATCCAGTTCGGGCCGGCGCAGCGCGGGCCAGCCAGTGCGTATACTCTTTAATTGATCGTGCATGTTGTCCGATTGCGCGGGATTGCGCTTCCGGCAATGCGTTTCCCGGTTTGCGAATCAAGGAGAGAAAAGATGCCAAAGAAAGAGAAAGCCGCCGTGCAGTCCGTCGCGCCCAAAAAGGCAAAGGCCGCCAGACCCGAGGCCAAGAAGGCCGCCAAACCGAAGACGAAGAAATCCGCCAGAACCAAGGCAAAGAAGGCCCTGAAGCCCAAAGCGGCAAAGGCCCTCAAGCCCAAAGCAAAGGCGCTGAAGCCGGCGGTTGCGGAGCCGGCCGAGATGCTCAGTTCCGAGGTGGTCTACGAGGGGCCGCTCTTCCGCGTTCTCCACGACAAGCTCATCGAGCCCGGCGGCCGGCACAGCGAGCGCGATGTGATCCGCCACCACGGCAGCGTCGTGATTCTGGCCATCGACAGCGCGAAAAACAAGCGTGACCCCTGGATCGTGATGGAGCGGCAGTACCGCCATGCCGCCCGGCAGTTCCTGTGGGAGCTGCCGGCCGGCAAGCTCGATCCCGGCGAAGATGCCTTGGCCGGCGCGCAGCGCGAACTGGCCGAGGAGACCGGCTACAGCGCCAAAAAATGGAAGCCGCTGGTCGAGTACTACGCCAGCCCCGGCTTTCTGGGCGAATCGATGAAGATTTTTGTGGCAGAGGGCCTGGTGGCGGGCGACGCCCATCCGGAGGAGGACGAGAAGATTGACTTTCGCCTCGTGAAACTCTCCGAAGTTGTCAAACAGATCGAGAAGGGCGCGATTCTGGACGGCAAGACCTTGACTGGCGTGCTCTTGTACGCGCGCAAGATCGCGGGCAAGCGCGGCAAATAACGCTGAAGATTGGCCGCATCGAGGCGATCCATTCATGGCGGGGCCGGCGCTCCCAAGCCGGTCCTGTCTCATCTTTCGACCCCGCCCCTTAAAATTTGTATGAACTTTTTTTCATTTTCCGCGTCATACTACATACACCGGCGGGCATTCCCCAATTCCTTGCCCGCCGCATATCACAGGATGTAAGGAAGGCAGGGACCTGTGGCTCAGTACAAAGGGAAGGTCAAGTGGTTCAACAACGCCAAGGGCTACGGCTTCATTGGGCGTGAAGACGGGCCGGATGTATTCGTTCACTACTCTTCGATTCAGTTGGACGGATACAAAACGCTGAAAGAGGGCGATGACGTTGAGTTCGACATCGTTCAGGGCCAGAAAGGCGCCCAGGCGGATGCGGTGATCCGCCTCAAGGACGTCGCCCGCAGCACTACAGCCTAGAGGCGCGGAGGACCGGGCGTGAGCGCAAGACCGCCGCTGGGCGGGCTAACTGGGGTGTGTCCATTTTCATCTCCTTTGTCGCAGCGCGCGTCGCACCTGTAAGTACTTTGTTTCCTATGTGTTTCTGTCTGCAACGCACAGCCCTCGCCGCTGGCGCGGTGGGCGAAACCAACAATTCATCCGGAGTCCCGTGGGGACGGCGCTCATGTTCCACGCCCTTCTAACGTTTCTTACGGGAAGAATGGAAAAAGCAAACCGGGAGCGACTCCCCCAAATGTCAAACACCCTCTGCCACCCCGGCAAAGCCACGGGTTCTCCAGATGAAATAGATGGCTCATTTTGGGCTCGCGGCGGTAAGATAAGGGCGTTATGAGCTTGCTCCATCAGGATTCGCCGGAAGCAATCGACGATGCCGCCCTCGGTGAAGAGTTCACCAAGGGAACCAGCCACTTGGTCTGGGCCAGCTTGATCGCGGCCGTTCTGATGACCGTCGCCGTCGCCATTTACGTGGTGGCCGGGGAAAAGAAGCCAGTGGTTGCGGGTGAAATCGTTCAGGTGTGGGCTCATCCGCGCCACGTCGAGACGTCCGGGATCGACGCCAGCGGCGCTCCGATGGCCAAGCAGAGCTTCGACGAGGTTCTGATCTTCGCCCGTGTGAAGCTCAAGAACCAGATCGAATATCCGCTTGTGATGCAGGACGTGCTCGCCAATGCCACGCTGGCGGATGGCATCGATTCGATCTCGGCGGGAAGCGCGGCTCAATACGACGAGGTTTTTCTGGCTTATCCAGAGGTGGCCGCGTTGCGCGGCAACCCGCTTTCGTCGCACGCCACCATCGCCCCAGGCGAGAGCCTTGACGGAAACGCCTTCTGGATTGCCCGCCTCAACAAGCAGGCGTGGGACGCGCGCAAGAATCTGGACTTTACCTTCAAATTCCAGTATCAGTCCAGCGTGGTGCTCGCGCCCCACACCGCGGTTATGGAACAGTAGGCGGAGCCGGCGCGTTCTTGGGCGTCGTCAAATAGCCGCTGATCGTCTGATTCTTGGCTCCCACCGAGTTCACCACGATCTCAAAGAGCATCTGATCCTTGCCGCTATAGAACTGCAGCGGCTCGTTCACGTTCCGGTCCTTCTTCTCGTACTCCTTGTCGTCGGAGTACACCACCAGGGTGAACTTGCTCTTCTTGGAGTCGGCTTTCCTCAGTTCCAGGCTCACCGTGCCCACGGGCTTCTTCAGGCCCTTGGTCAGCGAGAACTCGTAGTAGTTGCGGTCGCCCTTGTGCTTGAGCAGTTCCAGTTCGTCGCGGTTGCGGGCGATCAGGCTGCTGTGGTCGCTCAAATCCCCCCTCATGGAGGTCAACTGACTGATGGTGGTGGCCAGATCGCTCTGCGTCTTGCCCAGATCGGTCTTCACCCCGCCCACGTCGGTCTTCACCGCGGAAACGTCGGTCGAGACGGCGCTTACCTGCTGCGCGGTCTGCTGCTCGGCACTCTCCAGCCGCTTGCTGTCAGCCTGTTCGCGCTTGATAATCTCCTCGGCGCGCGCATCCATCTGCTTTTGCGTCAGCCCCAGCGAATTGCCCAGCTCCTCGGTAGCCACCTTGAGGTGGGCATCGTTTTCGCGCAGGTCGGAGGCCAGTTTCTTGTTCTGATCGTTGGCCGCGTCGATCTCTTTTTGCTGGTTCGCCAGGGTGCTGCTTTGGTTGTAGTTCCAAATCAAGCCGCCAATCCCGATCAGCAGGGCGATGGCGATGGCCGCCAACAACGCGCCCGAGTATGTTCGGGGGGTATCGTCAAGTTCACTCATTGGTTCTGCCTCTCTTTGTCGGCCCGTCTCGCGGACCGCTTCTCTTGGTTTTCAGCGCCGGGCACATTCCTGTGCCTTTGGACGCCGTTCAATCGCGGACTGTATCTCCCGGATTCTGTCCCGCTTCCAGGATTCCACCCGGATTCCCGAAGGTCGAAAGTCTCGCTCCCGGCATCCATGGCGGAAACTACAGAATATAGAATTATTCCGCTTTGTGCCGGAAAAGCTGTTCCGTGTTGACCTTTGCAAGCCGGCCAAAGGCGAATCGGAGCCATTTCCGCGCCCTTGCCGTCCCGCTCTCCGTGACAACCATCGAACGGCTGCGATATAAACATCTATACGGCACATTCAGGCACCGGGCTTAATTCTTGAGGCCAGGACAGCCGCCCCAGTCATCAGGAAACCATCGCAAGGGGGAGATTCTAGCACTATGTCGACTGCTGTCGCTGGTAAGGGTTTGGAAGGAATTGTTGCGGCAAACTCCGGCATCTGCTGGATCGACGGAGATGCGGGCGTATTGTCCTATCGCGGCATCGACATTCACGAGCTGGCCGTTCATTCGACCTTCGAGGAGACCACCAGCCTGCTGTGGAACGGGATTCTCCCCAACCAGTTGGCGCTGCGCGAGTTCCAGTCGCAACTGGCGCTTGCCCGGTCGCTCGACCAGCGCATGATCGACATGCTGCGGGCATTTCCAACCTCGGCCACGCCGATGGAGGTGCTGCGCACCGCGGTTTCGGCGCTCAGCTTTTACGATGCCGACGAAAAGGACAACTCGCACGACGCCAATGTGCGCAAGAGCTACAACCTGACCGCGCAGATCGCCATGATCGTGGCTATCTACGACCGCATGCGCAAGGGGCTGGAGATTGTGCCGCCCGACCGCTCGCTTAACCACGCGGCCAACTTTCTGTGGATGCTGAACGGCGTCAAGCCGTCCGAGACGGCCGTCAAGACGCTGGACCTGGCGCTGGTGCTGCACGCCGACCACGAGCTGAACGCCTCCACCTTTGCCGCCCGCGTCATCGCCGCCACCCTGGCCGACATCCATTCGGCCGTCACCGGCGCCATCGGCGCGCTCAAGGGCCCCCTGCACGGCGGCGCAAACGAGGGCGTGATGAAGATGCTCTACGCCATCGACAAGGCAGGCGCGGACCCGGTCGATTACGTGAAGAATATGCTGATGGCCAAGCAGAAGATCTCCGGCTTCGGCCACCGCGTCTACAAGACCGAGGATCCCCGCGCCACACACCTGCGCAAGATGAGCGAGCAGCTCGGCAAAGACGCCGGTGTGCCCAAGTGGTTCGATTACTCCCGCGCCATCGAGCTCTACATCAACGCCGACAAGAAGCTCAACGCCAACGTGGACTTCTACTCCGCCTCCACCTACGCCACGCTGGGCGTCGACATCGACCTCTATACGCCCATCTTCGCCATCAGCCGCATCGCCGGATGGGCCGCCCACGTGATCGAGCAGTTGGACGACAATCGCCTCATCCGCCCCCGCGCCGAGTACATCGGGCCGCCCTACCCCTCGCCCTACATTCCCATGGAGGAGCGGCCGTAAAGCAGGGGATCTGGTGGGCAAGATGTCCGTGGGTTTGAATGGATGAGCGCTGGCAAAAGCCCGCTGTCTGCTGTTCCCGCCCCTGAAAGAGGAACCCGATGAGAATCTTCGCATTGCGGTTGATCGCGCTAGCGTCGATCCCGGCCGTCTGCATCGCCGCGGCGCAGCCCGCCCCCCAGCCCGCCTATCTGGATCCCAGCCTGCCCGCCGAACAGCGGGCCGCGGACCTGGTGCATCGGCTGACCCTCGAGGAGAAAGCCGGCCAGTTGGTCAATCAGGCGCGCGCCATTCCCCGCCTCAACATTCCCGCCTACGACTGGTGGAGCGAGGCCCTGCACGGCGTGGCCCGCAACGGCATCGCCACCGCCTTCCCCGAGCCCATCGGCCTGGCCGCCACCTTCGACGCGCCGGCTATCCACGACCTGGCCGTCGTTACCAGCACCGAGGCGCGCATCAAGCACGCGCAGGCTGTCCGCGCCGGTCACAGCAACATCTACGAAGGCCTCGACTTCTGGGCGCCCAACATCAACATCTTCCGCGATCCGCGCTGGGGACGCGGCCAGGAGACCTACGGCGAAGACCCCTTTCTGACCGCCCGCCTGGGCGTGGCCTTTGTCACCGGCATGCAGGGCGACGATCCGCGCTATTACCGCGTGATTTCGACCCCCAAGCATTTTGCCGTCCACAGCGGCCCTGAAACCACGCGCCACACCGCCGACGTCATCGTCAGCAAGCACGACGAACTGGACACCTATCTGCCCGCCTTCCGCGCAGCCGTCACCGAGGCCCAGGCCGGCTCCGTCATGTGCGCCTACAACAGCATCAACGGCCAGCCCGCCTGCGCTAACCAGTTTCTCCTGCAAGACCAGTTGCGCGGAAAATGGGGCTTCAAGGGCTATGTGGTCTCGGACTGCCAGGCCGTCGTCAACATCTTCGACGGCCACCACTACAAGCCAACCCAGGCCCAGTCCTCCGCCATCAGCTTGCTCACCGGCATGGACAACGAGTGCGCCGACTATCTCACCAAGGTCGCCGGCGATCGCGACTACAAGCCCTATCTCGATGCCGTCAAGCAGGGCTTCCTCAAGGAAAGCGACATCGACGTCGCGCTGACCCGCCTCTTCACCGCCCGCATCAAGCTGGGAATCTTTGACCCGCCCGGGATGGTCCCCTACTCCAGCATCGACGAGAAACTCCTCGACAGCGCCCAGCATCGCGCCCTGGCCCGCAAAATCGCCAACGAGTCCATGGTCCTGCTGAAAAATGACGGCATCCTGCCGCTGCGCTCTTCCGCCATCAGGATCGCCGTCGTAGGCCCGCTCGCCGGCCAGACCGAAGTCCTGCTGGGCAACTACAACGGCGCCCCCTCCCACACCGTCTCCGTGCTCGAAGGCCTGCGCGCCGAGTTCCCCCAGGCCGTCATCGACTATGTGCCCGGCACGAGGTTTCTCGGCAGGCAGGGGTCTCCGTCGGTCAGCAAAGGCGGGTGGTCCGCTGCTGACCTTGTCCCGTTCCCCAAGGCCATCGATGTCGCCAGAAACGCCGACGTGGTGATCGCCGTAGTGGGCATCACCAGCAAGCTCGAAGGCGAAGAGATGAAGGTGAA
>Ga0187847_10003098_pt1 | contig 12921 bp, 10 predicted proteins | sample June2016WEW_4_10_FD_132458 | JGI IMG/M metagenome (GOLD analysis project Ga0187847, IMG submission 132458) | Peatland microbial communities from SPRUCE experiment site at the Marcell Experimental Forest, Minnesota, USA - June2016WEW_4_10 | ecosystem: Environmental > Terrestrial > Soil >...
CTGATCGCGCTTGGCGCAGGATTGTGGACTTTGAAGGTGCCCAAAGGGGAAGATCTGATTCCGTTCGCCTTGGGCGTACTCGCCAGAAGTATGATCGGCTCAACGCAAAACCAGCCATGAGGGGGCATAAAGCAACTCCAACCGCTCGGATGCGCAACTGAGAGGAGACAGTCCTTCGCCTTCCGAGTCTCGGCTTCGCGCAAACTATGGCCAAGTGTATAGAGCATAGGTTATACCGATCTTTTGAAACATAGGCAAATTAACACAGTGCATGATTTCCCAACGGCGGGCGCCCCGCCATGGGTTCTTGAGGGGAAATTCAGACGCCTCTTCCATTCGATCTTCGCGACCACGGATAGCCATCCGTCTCATTTAAGATCGCCGGAAACAGTCCGTATGACCTCAGGAATCGACTTGTCCCTCCAGATACGAAGATAGTTATCCTGCGTTGCGAATGAGCGCGGGTTCATCCTGTCGATGTAAAGGACGCCGCTCAGATGGTCGATCTCGTGCTGCAGGATTCTGGCGTACCAGCCTTCAGCATCGATGATCACCGGCTCCGCGTTCTGGTTGAGCGCTTCCACGTGGACCTTATTTGCGCGCGGAACGATCGCGGTATAGCCGGCCACGCTCAGGCAACCTTCGAAAAACTCGGCTGCGCCTTCCGCCCTTGTGAGGATTGGATTGATCAGAACCTGAAGCGGCACGGGCCGCCGCTCCCGTTCAGCAGCCTGTTCCGGTGAAAGACGCTGAATGGCTTCAAGAGTGTCTTCAATGACCACAAGTTGCAGCGGTACGCCGACTTGCGGGGCTGCCAATCCTACGCCAGGAGCGTCATACATCGTCTCACGCATGGACTCGATGAGATTCCGCACGGACCGGCTGGCAATCTCCTCGAATGATAAAGGGCGGCTCTTCTGCCGCAGCACCAACTCGCCAACCTGCCGGATTTTCAGGATCATGGGCTTCTAAAAGAATAGGCCGAAATCGCCATTTCCGTCGAGTTGCGATAGAATCATCTATTATCCTATCGAAATAGTCTAGTTTATTCGAAATGCTGTGTCAGGCAATAAAACTCCGCTCTCGCTCCACCCTCGCCCTGGTTGTATTGGCTTTTTCCGGGTGCAGCCCGGCATCGAAAAACCCGACCGAAACGCTGCGGATCGGCTATCAAAAATGGGGCACATTTTCGATTCTCAAGGCTTCGGGAAAGCTGTCTCAGGCGTTCGAGTCGAAAGGCGTCCGATTCGTCTGGACGGAATTCCCATCCGGTCCTCCGCTGTTGGAAGCACTGAACGCTGGGAGCATCGATATTGGACACACAGGTGATTCGCCGCCGCTGTTTGCGCAAGCTGCGGGTATCCCTTTCGTCTACTTCGCGGTTTCCTCGGCTAGCCCGGAAAGTTCCGGCATTCTGGTGAAACGGGAGTCGGCGATCCGTCAGGCTTCGGATTTGCGGGGACGACGGGTCGGGTTTGCCAAGGGCACCAGCGCGCACACGATGGTGCTGCGCTATCTGGAGAAGAACGGGCTGTCACTCGCCGATATCACGCCGATGTACCTCGCTCCGCCGGATGGCCGCGGAGCCTTGGAGACCGGCGCGATTGACGCTTGGGCGATCTGGGATCCGTACCTGGCGGCGGCGGAAGAGCGAGGCCTTTATCGCTCCCTCGCCACCGGAAAAGGCTTCGTGGACGGCCGCGAATACTATCTGGCCAGCCGGCACATTGCGGAGCAGGAACCGCGGCGCTTGAAGGAATTTCTGAGCGAATTGGAAGGCATCAAGACGTGGGCGAAAGATCATCGCGACGAAGTGAATCGCTTCCTGTCCACGGAGACGGGCATCCCGCTCAATGCCGTCGCCCTGGCCGAGCAACGTCGCAACCGCTATGACACAGAGACTGTCGGTGCCGAGCTGATTGCTTCTCAACAGGCGCTGGCGGATCGATATCTGCAACTCGGTCTGTTGCCCAGGAGCATTGACGTAAGAGCAGCCGTGCTGGTTCTCGGCCCCTAAAGGAGAGCAATGACACTTTCCATTTTCTGGTTTATTCCCACCCAGGGTGATGGACGATTCCTGGGGACTACCAAGGGCGGACGAGCCGCCACCTTCGACTATTTCTCCCAGGTGGCGCGCGCCGCCGATGTTCTGGGCTACGAAGGCGTCTTACTGCCGACGGGGCGCGGCTGCGAAGACGCCTGGATGACTGCGGCGGCACTGGGGTCCGTCACAGAGCGGCTTAAGTTTCTGGTTGCGGTGCGCCCGGGGCTGATCAGCCCGACCCTGGCTTACCGCATGGCTACGACGCTGGACCGGCAAACGCGCGGCCGTGTTCTGATCAACGTCGTCACCGGCGGCGATACGGACGAATTGCGCGGAGACGGGGTCTGGCTCTCGCACGACGAGCGATATGAGCAGACCGATGAATTTCTTTCCATTTGGCGCGCGCTCGACCGCGGCGAAACGGTGGAACACAGCGGCAAGCACTATCGCGTGAGCGGCGCGAGAAACCTGATTCCCGGCGCCCAATCCCACATCCCGCTTTACTTCGGTGGATCGTCGCCCGCGGCGATGGAGGTCGCGGCCCGGCACATCGACATGTACCTTACCTGGGGAGAACCGCCGCAGCACGTGGCCGGGAAGATCGCACGCGCACGGGAACTGGCGGCCGCCGAAGGGCGCGAGTTACGCTTCGGGATCCGGCTGCACGTGATCGTGCGCGATACGGTGGCGGAAGCGCGACGCGATGCCGAAAAGCTGGTGGAACATATCACGCCCGAGATCGCCGCTGAAGGGCAGAAAGTGCTCGCGAAATACGAATCGGAAGGACAGAAGCGAATGCTCGAGCTACAGCGCAATGGGCGCGACGGTTTGTGGCTGCAGCCCGATCTTTGGGCCGGCGTCGGCCTGGTTCGTGGCGGTGCGGGAACCGCGATGGTAGGGGATGGCGCAACGGTGGCAGCGCTGATAGAGCAATACGCCAGCCTGGGCATCGATACCTTCATCCTCTCCGGCTACCCGCATCTGGAAGAGGCTTATCATTTTGCGGAGCACGTTTTCCCGCGGTTATCGCTGACGCGCCCGGCTGCGGATGGCCGGCGGGGCGAAGTAGTCGCTAACGGAGCGGTCCGCATACCCGGCAGTGCGAACGCGGTGCCAAAGGTCGCTGGATAACTTACCTGGTCGCGGCGAGGTCCGAATGGAGAAACGGATAGTCTGTATAGCCCGCGTCGCCGCCTCCGTAAAACGTGGAACGGTCCGGTTGATTTAACGGAGCCCCGTGCCGAAAGCGATCCGGCAGATCCGGATTGGCGAGAAACGGCGCTCCGAACGCCACGGCATCGGCGCCTCCGCTAGCCAGCAGAGAGTTCGCACGGGCCTGGTCGTACCCCTTGTTGGCAATCAGCACCTGCCGCCAGGAGGAACGGAAATGCGCCGCATTCAGAACCAGGCCGCCATCCGCCTCGCCCTCAACGAGATCAAGGAAGGCCAGACCGAGTTGGCTAAGCTGATCTACGGCGTACCCGAAGGTTTCGGCCGGCGTGCCGTCGGCGATATCGTTGAACGGGTTGAGCGGCGAAAGACGCACTCCGACGCGTTCGGCGCCCCACACCGCCACGAGCGTCTCTGCAATCTCGATCAGGAGGCGTGCGCGATTCGCAATCGAGCCGCCATACGCGTCGGTGCGGCGATTGGTCTTGTCGCGCAGAAACTGATCGATTAAATAACCATTCGCGCCATGAATCTCAACACCGTCGAATCCCGCGGTTTTGGCGTTGGTTGCCGCGGCGCCATACTGCTCCACGACTTGCGCAATCTCGCCGAGCTCGAGCGCGCGCGGCGTCACAAATGGTCGCATGCCTTCAGGAGTCGGAGCTTGTCCCTCGGGCTGAACCGCCGAAGGCGCCACCGGCAGCACGCCGTCCGGCTGAAGTGACGGATGGGAGATGCGTCCGACATGCCAGAGCTGCAGGAAAATGTGGCCGCCAGCGGCATGAACGGCATTCGTGACCAGCTTCCATCCCTCCACCTGCTCAGCCGAATGGATGCCCGGGGTATTCGGATATCCGACACCTTGCAGCGAGATTTGCGTCGCCTCCGTGACGATCAGACCGGCACTCGCACGTTGCTCGTAGTACGTAGCATTCATGGCTCCGGGCACATTTCCGTTGCCCGCGCGGCAACGCGTCATCGGCGACATGATCAGCCGATTGGGTAACTGATACGGCCCAATTTGAATGGGCGAGAGAATATCTACCATGGTTCAGATCCTTCCTAAAATTCGCGCGAGAATCTCACCTTCAATTTCGCTCAGTGCCGCATCGCCCCGAATCCGCGGACGCGCCTGCTCGATTCTGCGAATCATCGGGACAAGACCATCTTCTACCACCACGACCCTGTCCGCGAGCGTAACCGCTTCGCTGACGTCGTGCGTGACCAGGACCGCCGTGAAAGCTTGCCGCCCCCAGACTTCCTCGATCAAGCGCTGCATTTCCAAGCGAGTCAAGGCGTCGAGCGCGCCCAGCGGCTCGTCGAGCAGCAACAGCTTCGGATGCGAAACCATCGCACGGGCCAGTGCGACTCGCTGACGCTGTCCGCCGGAAAGAACGGCTGGCCAATCCTGCGCTCTGGAAGCGAGCCCCACCTGATCGAGCGCCTCCATCGCCGCCGGCTTCCAATCGCCGCGCTGGCCTATCCCCACGTTGTCGAGCACCCGGCGCCAGGGCAGGAGGCGCGTGTCCTGGAACAAGATGCGTGTGTCCGCGACCTGGCGCGTCACGGGTTGGTCACCTACTTCGATACGGCCCTCGCTCGCGGTAGCCAGGCCGGCAATCATCCGGAGTAGCGTGCTTTTTCCGCAACCGCTGCGTCCCACAATGGCCACGAACTCGCCGGGAGCGATCTCCAAATTGACATCCGTTAAAACCTGATGGCTGCCGAATCGCTTGCCCACGCCTGTGATGCTGACCTCGAGGCCAACACGCGACAAGCGATCCGGTAAACGCTGCGTTTCCGCGACCGTCATAGCGATTGCGCTCCAGCATCGGCAAATGCCGTGTGCCACGCGAGGCACCGCTTCTCCAGCCATCGCGTGGCCGAGTCCGCCAGTTTCCCCAACACGGCATAGATCAAGATTCCCAATACCACCACGTCTGTTTGCAGGAATTCGCGCGCATTCATGGTCATATAGCCGATGCCCGACGAGGCCGCGATTGTCTCCGCCACCACCAGAGTCAGCCAGGTGATTCCCAGTGCGAAGCGCACTCCAACCAGGATCGAGGGCAAGGCGCCGGGAAAGATCACCTGCCGAAAAAGCTCTGCGCGCGTCAGGCCATAGACGCGCCCCATCTCGATCAGACCGGCATCCACCGTGCGCACGCCGTGATAAGTATTCAGGTACATCGGGAAAAATACCCCGAGCGCCACCAGATACACCTTGACCCTTTCGTCGATCCCAAACCACATGATGAAGAGAGGAATCAGAGCCAGGTGCGGCACATTCCGAATCATCTGAATGGTGCTGTCGAACAGCCGCGCCGCGGTATCCCACACGCCGTTGATCAGCCCAAAGATCAGGCCGAGTGCGCCGCCGATGACAAATCCAACGGCTGCGCGCGCCGTGCTCACTCCGACATGGCGAAGTAAATCCCCGCTGGCCGCAGTCCTGATGCCCGCACGCAGAACGTCACCGGGCGACGGGACTGCGCGCGAAGAGATCCACTGAAAGTAGGAGGCCGCCTGCCAAAGAAGAAGCGCGGCGACAGGGACGGCCCACGGGAGAGCGCTGCGCACAAATCGGCGCGAGGGTGAGCTCATCGATTTAATATACCATCCCGATAGAGTTTGGGGTGTTCAGCCGTCATTGAGCGGGCGCCGCACTGGCGGGAACGCTCAGCAACTGCCGGATCTGAGCGACCGCGGCATTCACCTTCATCTGCGAAATGACCTTGCCGATTTCGGGTGAGGACTTGCGCGCATCGCCGCTGATGCCGTTCTTGTGGCCCGCATCGCTGACCGCATTGGCGATTTGATCCCGGCGAATCCAACCTTTGTCGCCGCCGAGATACCAGAGCTCGGAAGTGTCCTTAATGGACGCGTGCGATCCGACCGGCAGATCGTGATCCTTCAGCCACTGGTCGAAATCGGCCCCGGCTTTAACATAGACATCAGCGCAGTACACCACTCGCACTCCCTGCGGGGAATGCCTCGCGTCCAGTTTCTTGGCCACATCCGCCAACTGCTGCTGGCCGCCGCCGTGATCGCCCATCAGCACGACATTCTTAAAGCCATTGCGGATCAGCTGTTCGGCCACCTCTTCGTTGACGCCGGCGAACAGCGCGGAACTGATGCCAATGGTGCCAGGCAACTCTACGCTGGCGCCATTATTGACCGAAAACGGGATGGTGGGAGCCACAATCGCGTTCCCCAGCTTTTCGGCGATCTCCAAGGCGAGCGCATGCGCCACGAAGTTGTGCGCTCCGCTGACGCCCTGGGGTCCGCGCTGTTCCACTCCGCCATTGAAGAGAAGGGCCGTCGTCTTTCCCTGCGCGATGGCCTGTTTCAGTTCCGGCCACGTCAGCAGTTCGAAATCCAGGCTCTTGGTTTGTGCGTGTCCGGCCGCGGCGCTCATTGCGAGCAGGCCCGTTGTCCAAATTACGTTTCGTATCATCGATTCCTCTCTATTTCGCCGGTGCGACTGCGCCCCGGCCCTGCTTCGGCGCTCCGGCCACCGGTACCTCGGGCGCCGGCGCGCCCAGACTCTCCAGCAGCGCGATGGTATCCGGATGCTCCATCGGCAGGTGCGCGTTCACCATGGGGCCATTCGCCATGTCCGTGACCGTCTGGCCGCGCTTGCTCCGTACGTCCAGTTGGGCGCCCTTCTGCACCAGGAACTTCACCACTTCGTTGTCGCCGCGATAGGCGGCGCCATGCAGCGCGGTGTAGCTGTAGGCGTCTTTCGCATTCACGTCGGCGCCGAGTTCCACGCAATACTGCACCGCCGCCAGCCAGGAGTCCGGGACGTTGCGAGTAGCGTTCGCGCCCCAGCCCAATCCGGCCGCCACCATCAGCGGAGTGACCCCCTCATCGGTGGCGAGATTCGGATCGGCCCCGCCGGCCTTCAGCAGACGCATGGCGGCGACGTCGCTCGATTGCGCCGCCCGCCATAAGGCTGTCGCGCCTTTCTTGTCCACCCATTCCTGATTGTGCGAAGTGGGCCGGAACCAGAGCGGTTTGATGAGCCGGGCGTTGGGATTCGCACCATGTTCCAGAAGTGCTTTCATCAAATCCAGATACGTGACGCGTTCCTGGAACGTGATCGGATTCGGCCCCCAACCGACTTCCGCCCATTCGGTGTCCTCGGCATCGTAGAGCGGCGTCAGACCGTCGACCGTCGCGAGATTCGCGTCGGCCCCGTGGTCCAGGAGAAACTTCGCCAGATCGTAATGGCCGTTGGTGATGGCGATGACGAGCGGGCTGGTTTTATCGGACTCGCTGGCTTGATTGATGTTGGCGCCCCCAGCAAACAGCGCACGCGCGGACTCAAGATTCCCCTCACGCGCCGCCAGCAGCAGCGCTGTCATCCCGCCCATGATTGTGGCGGATGCGCCGCGCGCCTGCCCGCCCAAACCACCGCCCGAACGTCCTCCGCCGGCTTGCGCGCCCCGGCCGGCGCCGCCCGCGGGCGCCGCTGGAATCGGATTACCATCTTCGTCGACCCGCGAACGCTCTAACTTCTCAACCGTGCTTGTCGCCGCTGCATCGGCGCCATTCTTGAGCAGCAGTTCGACAGCGGCCGCGCGATTCTTCGCTGCCGCGAACATTAGCGCCGTATGCCCATGCGCGGACTCCTTCGCATTTACGTCCGCGTCGCGATCGATCAGCAGCTTCAGCGCGTCGACGCTCCCCGAGGCCGCTGCCAGCATAAGCGGTGTGGCGCCGTCGCTGGTAGGTGCCTTCACGTCCGCGCCGGCCTTCAGAAGCAGTTCGATCACTGCCACGTCGCCATTCGTGCAGGCGAGAGAAAGAGGGGTAATCGCGCCCACTCGCGTAGTCGCCTTCACGTCCGCACCGCTGGCGATCAACGATCGGACTGCCGACGCATCGTCGCGGTAGACAGCCCAGTGCAATGGCGTCATCCCATCGCCATCGGCAGCCAGGGCGCAGCCCGCCAGAGCTAAGATGCAGAGGATTCTCATATCGCCACCACTCCGTTGCTGTCTCCGATTCGTTCCACGTCATTGACGCCCAACTTCTGTAGCACCGTGAGCAGGACATTCGCCATGGGAGTCTCCAACGCGGCCCGATAATGCAAGTTCCCTTTGAGATTGCCGTTCGCGTGGCCAGCCAGGAACAGCGGCAGGTGTTTATGGTCGTGAATGTTCGAATCCCCCATGGGGCTGCCGTACAGCACCATCGAGTGGTCGAGTAAGTTGCCATCGCCATCCGGCGTGTTCCGCAATCGATCCAGAAAGTAGGCCACTTTACTCACGTGATAACGGTTGAGGCGCGCAAATTCGGCGATTTTTTCCGGATTCTCTCCATGATGTGACAGCGCGTGGAAGGGTGTTTTCACGCCGCTCTCGGGATACACGCGACTGCTCACATCGCGCCCCATCTTGAACGCGGAGACGCGCGTCACATCGGCGGCGAACGCCAGAACCTGCAGGTCGAACATCAGTTTGGAGTGCTCCTCGAAGGAATCCGGCACTCCCACCGGTGCTTCCGGCAGTTCGCGCGCTTCGCCGCTAGAGTTGTACTGCTCGATTTTCTGAATGCGCCTCTCGATCTCGCGCACATCGTCGAGATAGTCGTGTAGACGACGCCGGTCGCTCGGCCCCAGACCCGCCTGCAATCGCGCCACTTCGGCCGTGATGGTGTCCAGGATGCTGCGGTCCGCCTGTCTGCGGGCGGCCCGTTCCGCGTTGGTGCCGCCGTCGCCGAACAAGCGTTCGAATGCCACCCGCGGGTCGATTTCCATTGGCAGCGGCGCCGTGGGCGAGGCCCAACTGATGGTGTTGGCATAGACGCAGCTATATCCATACCCGCACGCGCCGGAGAGCGAACCCACGTTCTCCAGGCAGAGCTGGATCGAGGGCAGGGGGGTGTCCTGACCGAACTTCCGAGCGTAAATCTGATCGATGGAAGGGCCCAGAAAAATGTCGGCGCCTTCCGTCATCTTGGGATGGGCCGCCGTCAGGAACACGGCCGAGGAGCGGGTATGGTCCGCACCCTCTTCGGAAGGCGAGAGCGCCGCGGCATTATTCAGATCGGTGTCGCTGATTACCGTCAGATACTCGCGGAACGGCTCGAGAGGACTCAAACTGGAGGTGAATTCGAAATCGGCGCCGGTCTTTTCGGGCGACCAGTAATGTTTGGCGGCGCCATCCATGGTACTGCCGGCAGCACCGTGCACCATTTCGATAGCTGCGAACCGGGTGCGCGGACTCGCGGCGGTCTGGTGAATGGGCGTTTGCGCCGGCGCCATCGAGTCCAGCAAGGGCAGGCTGATGGCAGCCCCGATACCGCGCAAAACCGTCCGGCGCGAAAGATGTTTTCTGGTCAGAAACATATTACTGGTCTCCTCGATTGAGCGGCGTGGATTCATCCGCGGACGGTTCTTCCGCGCGCCGCATTTGAAACGGTGTACTTTTGACGATTCCCACCACGAAGGACGAGAAGCGATCGCCGTTGCGGGCGGCCTCGCGATCGATGGCACGGACCGCCGGCTTATCGTAGTATTCGATTCCACGGCCCAACGCGTAAGTCAGCAGCTTCTCGGTGAAGTTGCGAATGAACGCTTCGGAGTGACCTTCGAGTGCGCGCCGTAAACTGGCCGGACCATCCACTTTGGTGCCATCCACCAACTGACCGGTGGCGTCCACCGGGAAGCCGCTGTCGTTCCAACGCCACGCGCCGAGGGCGTCGAAATTCTCCAGCGAGAAGCCGATCGGGTCCATCATTTTGTGGCACGCGGCGCACACCGCATTGCTGCGATGTTCCTCCAGCCGTGCACGCACCGGAAGCGGCTTTGCTCCGGCCGTATTCTCCTTGAGCGGCGGCACATTCGCCGGCGGTTTGGGAGGCGGCGCGCCCAGCAGCGTATCCATCACCCACTTTCCGCGCACCACCGGCGACGTTCGATTGGCGAACGATGTGACGGTCAGAATGCTTGCCTGTCCCAGCAGGCCGCGGCGGTTTTCGTCCGTCACCGTGACACGGCGGAAACGGTCGCCTTCTACATTCGGAATGCCGTACAACTTAGCCAGCGACTCATCGACATATGTGTAGTTGGCAGAGAGCAGGTCGGTGACACCGCGGTCCTCCCGAACGATACTTTCGAAGAACAGCTCTGTCTCGCGGCGCATGGATTGCAGCAGATTGCGGCTGAAGTTCGGATACAGAAACAGATCGGGCTGCGCATCGTCCAGGTTGCGCAGTGCGAGCCACTGGCCGGCAAAACTGGTGGCCAGTGCGTCGGCGCGCTTGTCGGCGAGCATACGTTTCACCTGCGCCTCGATGACCTCCGGTTTCCGCAACTGCCGGCGGCTCGCCAGGTCGAGAAGTTTCCGGTCGGGCGCACTGCTCCACAGAAAATACGACAGCCGAGACGCGAGTTCCAGGTCGCTGATGGAGTAATTCGCCCCTGGCGCAACGTTTTTGGGGGTGCGCTCAAAGCGAAAGACGAACTGCGGGTTCGCCAATATAAGCTGGAGTCCCTGCCGGATGCCCGTTTCGAAGCTGCCACCATTCCGGCCGGCCTGGTAAGCGCTCAGCAGATCCTCCAGATCGATATCGTCCACTGGTCTCCGGTAGGCTTGCATCGACAGCGCCGAGAGGATGCGCTTCGCGCACGGCAGTTCATCGGACGCGAGTTCCTGGGAGGCGTTCGCGGGCCGGCAAACCAGGATCCGCTGGCGGCTGGGGGTATCGCTGACGCCGCTGACACGATACGGACCGTCGATGCCCAGATCGCGCACGTGCGGCAGTGCGGTGATCCCTTGGGTGCGGCCGGCAAAAAGGTCGCCCAGGCTGTGCTCGTAAGGCGCCAGAAGGTCGTCCACAGGCCCCGAGGCCTTCTGAATAAAAGCCGCGGAAATGGTTTGCGGTCCGGCTTTCACCTTGATGGGAGGTGTACGCAGATCGTCATCCACTTTCATCGCCGGATTGAAATTCAAGAGCGCGACGCGTTCTCCATTCACTGCTACTTCGATCTGCTCACCTTTCTGAAAGGTGCCGAACACGAGCGTGTTGGTGGTGAAGTAAAGCGAGATGCGGAAGCTGTACTCGGCATCGGCCGGAAAGATATGCCGCACGACGATGCCGCCGCGTGTACCGAAAGGCGCGCCTTCCAGGTGCCGGGTCTGCGACAGCGTGGATGGAACGTGATACGTCTCGACGATCGGCTTCATCCCCGGGTCGCCCAACGCCATGCGGCTGATCTTCCCCGCGGCACGCACATAGCCCTCCATCAATGTGGGCGAGACGTTGAGGACTTCGGCCATATTGTCGAAGCCATGGCTCATGTCGTCGGCAGGGAGATAAGCCGCCGGATCGATCTGGAGATCGAGCAGATCGCGCACCGAGTTGGCGTACTCGAAACGGTTCAAGCGATGTAGAGCCGGCCGGCCAGGGTTGGGCTGAGCGGCGGATGCGCTGTCGAGCGCCTTTTCCAAGGACGCCGCGAAGGTGTCGATGGCGGCGGCGCCCGGCCGCGGCATCCCGGAAGGCGGCATCATACCGGCGCGAAGTTTTACGATCACCTTTTCCCATTCGGCGGGATTGCGCTCCGGATGTGCGGGATCGAGGCGGGCTATCGACAGGCCGCCCGATTTTAGCTGGTCATTATGGCAGGCCACACAATATTGTGCGGTGAGCGCGGCTTGGCCAAACGCCAGCGAGGTCCATGACAATGCAATGAGCAGGCGAGTCATGGAGTGCCCTAAAAGTGGACGCGCAACCCAAACTCCATCTGCCGCGGAGTGTTGGCCTGGCCGCTAATCACGCCCCAGGTCTGCGGGCTGTCGATGTTCAGACTCGGGTTGGAAGGCTGAAAATGGTTCAGCACGTTGGTGAACTGAAAGATCAACGTGGCGCCGATGCCTTCTCGAACGCGAATGTCCTTCGACAGTGTGGCGTCGAGATTCCATGTGGGGAGGCCGCGGAGCACGCCGGCGCCGCCGCCCGTAGTGTCCTCGCCCAGAATCAAGCGGCGGAAATCGGAGAACGTCGCTGCCGGGTTGCCGAACATGTTGATCCCCGAACCGCCGGACGACGCGTTGCCGTTGACGCCTGCGCCACTAGCCACGCTGACGTTGTAATGGGCGGAATTGCCGCCGGTATAAGGCGCAATCAATACCGCGTTTTCGTAGGCCGTATTGCTATTGCCGTACTCCTCGCCAAACGATTGCGCGTTCTGATTGGTTCCCGTCCCGATGCTGACCTCGAGCGGGGCGCCACTTTGGGCCGTGAAGAGCGGTGCGATCACCCAGCCACCTAACACATGGCCCAGGATTCCTTTTTGCGAACGGAAGAAGGGCTCCTCGTAAAGCGCTAGGAAGTTGTACACGAACCGGATATCGTAAGTCTGCGGTCCGTACGACATCTGCAGATCCCACGGATTGAGCACCGTTTGCGAACTGCTGCTTTGCGCGGATGCGCCGGTGCCCATGGCGCGACTCCAGGTGAAATTAGATTGCGCCGTGAGGCCGTGCCAGCTCTTCATGTTCAACCGCAGGAATGCCGCGTTATAGTTGCCCCAGCCGTTGCTGGCCGCCATTTCGTAAGAGGTAAGCTGAGTGCCGACACTGCCGCCGTTTATCGCAGGGGAGGCCAGCAGTGTGCGTCCCAACGTCCATGAGGGGGCCGCGTTCAACGCGCTCCACAAGTTGTAGACTTGCGTAGTGGTGATGGCCGATTTC
>Ga0187847_10003100_pt1 | contig 12919 bp, 9 predicted proteins | sample June2016WEW_4_10_FD_132458 | JGI IMG/M metagenome (GOLD analysis project Ga0187847, IMG submission 132458) | Peatland microbial communities from SPRUCE experiment site at the Marcell Experimental Forest, Minnesota, USA - June2016WEW_4_10 | ecosystem: Environmental > Terrestrial > Soil > Wetlands...
AAGGCTCGCCCAAAGTTATCCTCGAAGCGGCAGCCAGCGGTTTGCCGGTGATCGCGAGAAGCAGCTATCAACCTGAATCTGTCATCCATGGTTCGACGGGATATTTGGTTGGTTCCGACGAAGAGTTGTTTGTGAGGCTTGGGGACCTGCTCAAAGACGAGCCCTTGCGCCGGAGATTAGGCGAAGCCGGGCGTGCCCTTAGCCTCCACTTTGACTGGGACGTGATCACCCGGCAATGGGAGCAGATTTTTCTTCGTCTTGTCGATAGCAGAAACGGCCGCCACCATGCGTGACGGGCACTTGCATGTATTGACGCTAACTCCGTTTTACCCCATAGAATGCGATGATGCGCAGGGGTGCTTCATTGCGGAGCCATTGCGCTATTTGGAATCACTTGACGTGAAACAAACGATTTTGGCTGTCCAGCCGTTCTATCGTGGGGATCTCACGCCTAACAAATTATCACCAGCGGCCCGGGCAATTAAATACTTATCTTTGCCTGGGGGCATGGGGCTGTCCACCTCGGGTTTGTTTCTGTTCAGTAGGATTCTGCATGAAGTAAGACGGATTCATGCAAACGAGCGCGTTGATCTTGTTCACGCGCACGGCGCCCTCCCTTGCGGGCACGCGGCGGCCCTCCTTAGCTCCGAATTGCATATACCGTTTGTGGTTACGGTCCATGGCCTTGATGCGTATTCAACCAGACAGGTAAAAGGTTTTTCGGGAGAATGGTGCAAACGGATCTCCCGGCTGGTTTACCGCTCGGCATGCCGTACGATCTGCGTGAGTCAAAAGGTCGCGGAGCAGGTTATGGAAGGCGCAAATGCCCCGGTGAGAACGGCCGTTGTGTACAACGGAGTGGATACGATTCTGTTTTCTCCCGGAGGAGTCAACTCCGAGCCGATGCAAATTCTCAGCGTGGGTGGGCTCATTCCGATCAAAGGGCACGAAGTATTGCTTCGCGCATTCGCGTCAGCCGCTGATCGCGTTCCGCAAGCGACTTGCGAAATCATCGGAGACGGACTTGAGCGAGAACGTCTGCAAGAGTTGGCGCATAGCCTTGTCATAGGTCCCAAAGTCCATTTTCGCGGGCGATTGTCTCGCAGCGAAGTTGCCGAGGCTATGCGTCACTGCACAGTGTTTGCGCTTCCGAGTCAATATGAGGCGCTTGGCTGTGTTTATCTGGAAGCAATGGCGTCAGGAAAGCCCGTTGTCGCCTGCCGCGGCCAAGGGATAGAAGAAATTATTCGCAATGGGGAGAATGGTTTCCTGGTGGAGCCGAACGAGGTTTCAAGTTTCACTGAGGTGCTCGTCTTGCTTCTCACGAATGCAGATTTAAGGAACCGGATTGCCAAGGCAGCACAAGAGACAGTCCGATCTGGGTTTACGATTGCGCAGCAGGCTCTTTCTTTGCGGCAAGTCTACGAGGCATGTGCTCAATGAGCCGGCGCATAGTTGTGATTACCGAGATTATTGCGCCTTATCGCATTCCAGTGCTAAACGCGCTCGCGCAAATACCCAACATCGATCCGAAAGTCATTTTTCTGGCGGAGAATGATCGACGACTACGAGAGTGGCACGTATATAAGGAGGAATTGCAGTTTTCCTACCAAGTCTTATCATCATGGAGAGTGCCTCTGCCGAACAGTAGCCTGCTTCTGAATTGGGGCATGACGGCCGCGTTGCGGAGCTATTCTCCTGAAGCGATCGTCTGCGGAGGGTACAACGATCCTGCTGATTGGCAGGCATGGTTATGGGCGCGACGTAACGGGGTGCCATTTTTTTCCTGGGTGGAAAGCAATACCCACGACCGGAGAACCGGTACTGCGGTGGTTGAGTCGCTTAAAAGACGCTTTCTCCGAGGCTGTCGTGGCGTTGTGGTACCGGGCAAAGCATCGGCGAATTATGTGGAAAGCTTGGGGGTAACTTCGGATGCGGTCTTCACTGCTCCCAATGCGGTAGACAACAACTTGTACACAAACGGAGCGGCGCAGATCCGGGCCCAACCCGACCTCCCAAGATCCACTTTGGCTCTGCCAGAGCGATACTTTCTCTTCGTGGGCCGACTCGTGCGCGAGAAAGGAGTTTTTGATTTGTTGGACGCTTATGGGCGGTTAGCCGTGGAGATCCGAGAGCGCGTGGCGCTCGTACTGGTGGGAGAAGGCGGTGCACGCGGCGAACTTGAGATGAAGGCTCGAACGATTGCACCCGGGAGAATTATGTTCCGCGGATTTAAGCAGCGGAACCAACTCATTGCAGAGTATGCGCTGGCAGAGTTGTTCATTTTCCCCACGCACACCGATCCTTGGGGTTTGGTGGTTAATGAAGCGATGGCGTGCGGGTTGCCTGTGATCGTTACGGACGTCGCGGGATGTAGTAAGGATCTTATAGAAGAGGATGGTAACGGCTACGTTGTGCCCGCCCGTGATCCTGCGGAATTGGCTCGCGCTATGGCAGCTATTGTGTGCAATCGAGAACGGAGAGCGAGGATGGGAAAACGCAGTTTGGAAATTATCGCCAATTATTCCCCTGAGCGATGCGCTGCGGGATTGGCCAAAGCCGCGAGCTCGGGCTGGGGTTCCAATGCTTCCTGAACGCATTTCCTGGAACCTATTGGGATTCGCACTTCTTATGGTCGTGCTGGCGGCCGGCATGGTGCATTTTTTCCCCGGATATCTCACCAATACTCAATATGTCGGCGGAATCATCCTATTAGAGCTTCTGGCGGCGGTATTGTGGAATTATCGTCAGCGATTCGTCCCGGTATTAGTCGTGGCGTTTCTCGGCGCCGGTCTTTATACACCTATACAATCTACATTTAGCGCGATGCGCTGGGCAGTGCTGATGGTTGGGGCGCTGGGCGGGGTCGTACTCTATCTTCACGAACGTAAGCACTGGTTTGGTCTTTTTCATGCCATAACTCTGTCTTGCATCTTGTCCTCTTTTGCGTCCGCCGTTGACTCTAATTTTCCTAAAGAAGCAAGTTTGAAGGCCGCGAGTCTTCTACTGCTCTTTGTCTATGGAATGACAGGCGCAAGAATTGCCACCTTTCCTGATATGTCGACGTTTCTAGCAAGGTTGCTAGTGGGTCTGGAGATACTCACCTACGTGGCCGCAATATCCTATTTTGTTTTTCGTTATCCTCTGTTGGGAAATCCAAATTCTCTGGGTGCGGTCATGGGAGTAGGCGTTTTGCCGCTTCTCCTGTGGGGCGTATTAACTATCGAAGATACCGGGCGTCGCCGACGGCTGCGGTTCGCGTTCGTTCTGTCGCTATTGCTTGTCCTAAGTAGTTATTCGAGGGCGGGCATCTGCGCGGCATCAGTAGCCGCTGCATTTTTGTGTATTGGTCTTCGAGAATATAAACCTTTCATTCGCGGAGTGGTATTTGCTTTGGTTTGTGCAGTCGGCGTGGCGGCGGTGATGCCAGTCACACAGGGCGTTTCAGACGCCTCCATTCAAAATAGGAACTCGATGAAAAAATTTTTGTATAAGGGGCATCCAACGGAGGATGTGCTTGAATCCAGACGCTCTGTTTGGGATCAAACGTGGGCTTCGATCCGGCTCCATCCTTTTTTCGGCACTGGATTCGGAACCAGCGAAACGTCGGAAGATACACAACCATCGTGGGATAAATTCGGAGTTTCCTCCAGCGTTGGAGTGCGCGAGCATGGCAACAGCTACTTGGCCATTCTCGAATGGCAAGGGTTGTTAGGCGTCGTGCCGTTCTTGGCGCTTGTCGTATTGCTCGTCATTTATCTCGTACGCGTCTTCCGATGGATGCGGCGTTATGGGGAGGCATCTGCTCCAGCCGTCGCTTTGGCAGCTATTATGGCGGCCGGCCTGTTTCACGCAGGATTCGAAGATTGGCTGTTCGCAGTGGGCTATTATTTGTGCGTTTTCTTCTGGATGATGGCTTTCATCTTTGTTGATGTTCTTCCGCCTCGAAATGCGACGAAGGCCGAACCCAGCAACGTCTTTCTCGAAACGCTGTGGCCCAACGAGGAGGCCGTTGCAGGCGGCCGATGATTCACTTATTCCTAAATGGCGCAGCCGCTAGTGCTGGCGGCGGCCTAACCTACTTGCGCAATGTAATTCCGCAACTTGCTCGGCGGGGAGATGTGCGAGCAACGGTTGTCGTGGACGAAACTTTGCGCCGCGAGTTCCAGGAAACATCCAATGTATCTTTTGTTAATTTCGTATTTTCCTCGAACTCGGCCTTGCGATTTGTGCAAGAACAGACCCGGCTGGGATTGCTCATTGCCCGCAGCGGCGCGGACGTCTTGATTTCCGCCGGCAATTTTGCCCTTCGCAATTCACCGGTACCGCAGATACTGCTGTCTCGTAATTCTCTCTATACCTCGCAGGATTTCTACCGCGATCTTCGCCAACGCCGCAATTATGGACTATTCCTGGATACGTGGCTAAGAGGAGTTGTCGCGCGCAAATCGATCCATTGGGCGGACCGGACAGTTGCGCCCAGCCATGCCTTCGCGCAAGAGTTAGGCCGATGGGCTCATCACACTATCATTACGATTCAGCATGGGTTCGATGCAGATGCATTTTTTTCAGATACTGCCCCCTTGCCTGAGCATGCCCGACGCTTGCTGACCCCGCACGAAGGCGCGATCCGTTTGCTGTTTGTCAGTCATTATAACTACTATCGCAATTTTGAAACGCTGTTACGAGCTATACCCATCCTGCGCAATCGGCTAGCGCCGAGAAAAGTGGAAGTCGTGTTTACGTGCAAGTTTCGCTCAGGAGAAAATCCGGGAACATATTCTTCCGACCGGGTTGCACAGCTGATTGAAGAATCTGACGTTACATCCAGCGTGGTCGAGCTTGGCGCCGTGCCTTATTCCAAGCTTCATCACGTTTATCGAGCATGCGATGTTTACGTCACCCCAGCGTATGCCGAGTCCTTTGCGCATCCCCTAGTGGAGGCCATGGCTAGCGGATTGCCCATCGTAGCCTCGGACACTTCCGTACATCGTGAAATATGCGGACCGGCAGCTTTGTATTTCTCGTGTTTCTCGCCGGAAGAACTGGCCGATGCTGTCGTTTCTGCTACCGCCGAGCGTGAAAGCGAGCGTCTTTCAGAAGAAGGACTGCGCCGCGCAAAAATGTATTCCTGGGAAGTACACGTGAGCAAACTTTTGGGACTCGCAGAGGAGCTACTAGAACAAAAGAAAGTCGAGAATCGACAAGCGGACATAAAGGAATAGTCATCGCATGTGCGGCATTGTAGGAATTGCAACCAAACACGGTCCTGTGGATCGCGGCATGCTCGAATCCGCAACTCGTTCGCTTGCGCACCGCGGCCCCGACGATGCGGGCACAATCATTTTGGAAGATGGCGACGGCGAGATCGGTTTGGGCAATCGGCGCTTGGCGATTCTTGATCTGTCACCTCTCGGCCATCAGCCCATGCAGGAACCTGTGACAGGGAACTGGATTGTTTACAACGGCGAAATTTTTAACTTCGTTGAGATCCGCGATGAGTTAGAAAAAGCGGGAGTGTCCTTTTGCAGTAAGTCCGACACGGAAGTTGTACTCAAGGCGTATGGTTCGTGGGGCGGAAAATGTTTGCCCCGACTGCGGGGGATGTTCGCTTTTGCGATTTGGGATGCACGGCGGCGCCGTCTCTTTCTGGCACGGGATCCAATGGGCATTAAGCCCTTATATTATGCGGCGGCGGGAGAGTCTTTCCTTTTTGCCTCAGAAGTTCGTACCTTGCTCGGAACAGGGTTGGTGCCCCGCCGACTTGATCTCGCCGGATTGCAAAATTACCTGACTTTTGGTTCTCTGTACGATCCCGTTACGTTAATCGAAGGCGTGTCGGCTTTGCGGCCGGGACATTCCCTGATTTGGGAACAGGGCCGCGCGCGAGAAACGTGCTACTGGGATTTGGCCGATTCCGCAGATCGTTCTTTGGACCAACAATCAGGAACGAATCTACGGACGGAGATCAACGAAGCAGTTCGCAGGCAAACTGTCAGCGACGTCCCACTCGGAGTATTTCTATCGGGCGGGGTTGATTCGAGTGCCCTCGTTGCAATCCTGGCGCAAAACGGCATCAAGCCAGAGACGTTTTCAATTGTCTTTCGTGAATCGGAGTACAACGAAGCAACTTTCTCCCGCCGCATTGCACAAGCCTTTAAAACCAGACATCATGAAATCCTCGTTTCGCAGCAAGACACCTTCGAACGCGTTCCTGTGGCTTTGTCGGCGATGGATCTGCCGACCATTGACGGCGTGAATACCTACATTGTCTCTGAGCAAACGCGGGCGGCAGGCGTCAAAGTCGCGTTGTCAGGCCTCGGGGGCGACGAACTCTTTGCGGGTTATTCAACATTTTCCAGCGTTCCGAGGATGCAGCACTTTCTTCGAGTATGGCGATACATGCCGGCTAAATCGTCCGTGGCTACGACTCTATCCAGGTTTGTTGTCGACAACGACCAAAATAGAAAGTTGTGGACTCTTCTTCGTGGCGATAACAATGAGCTACATCCATATTTTCTGGCGCGCATGCTTTTCACGCCTACCGTATGTAATGCCCTGATGAAGTCAACGACCCTGGAGGCGCGCGATCGCGCAGAAGATGAAATTAGGCAAAGTATGAACCGTGCGAAGGATCTCGATGAGATCAACGCCGTTTCCTACCTTGAGTGCAGATGTTACATGCTCAATACGCTGCTGCGAGACGCAGACGCGATGAGCATGGCGCATGGACTGGAAATTCGCGTTCCTCTGATTGACGATCATTTGGCTGCCCGAGTACTTGCCATTTCCGGAGACAAAAAAATGAGCCGCGACGTGCCCAAGCCATTATTGTTAGCTGCTCTCGAATCTCCACTTCCGGGCGAAATTGTTCGTCGCCCCAAACAAGGTTTTACACTGCCCTTTGAACAATGGTTGCGAAGTGTAATGCGCGAAGATGTGGAGCAGTCGTTCAGGGACATTTCGAACGGACCACTGGCTGGCGCGATCAACGCGAATGCGGCACAAAATGTTTGGCAGGATTTCTGTGAAGGCCGTACAACTTGGTCGCGCCCGTGGGCGCTCTATGTATTGCAAAAGTGGTGCCAACGGCACGCCGTTACCGTTTAGTGTTCAGCACATGAGTCTGTCAGTGAATTCACGATAAGATTACACAAGTTCAGTGAATCCCGTCATGGCGAAACCCGGGGAAAAGACGGCGACAACGTCCGCGTACTTGCACGCCGTGCTTCCCATAAGCGTGATCGTCGCAGTTCGAAATGAAGAGAAAAACCTGCCACGTTGCTTGGCCTCACTCGCTGACTCCGGAGAAATCTATGTTGTCGATTCACATAGTACGGACGGCACAGCGGAGGTAGCTCGTGATTACGGGGTAAAAGTCGTTCAGTTCAATTATGGCGGTGGATGGCCCAAGAAACGGCAATGGGCCTTGGATACGCTGCCTCTGGCGTTTGATTGGATCTTGCTTCTGGATGCAGATGAGGCATTGAGTCCCGAAGTTCGAGTGGAAATAGGCGAAGCGATTCGCAATCCCAATATCGACGGCTATTATCTTGCGATGCAGATGCACTTTCTTGGTCGCCGATTGCGACATTGCGGCGCGCAGTTCTACAAGCTCGCGCTGTTCCGCCGAGGAAAGGGACGCTATGAATGCCGCCTAAAAGAACAGGACTCTTCCATGTGCGATATGGAAGTGCATGAGCATGTAGTCGTGGATGGAACGACACAGAAACTGAAGAACCCCATCATACACCACAATGTGGAGTCACTCGAACACTACATCCAAAAGCACAACGAGTACTCTAATTGGGACGCAGCGGTTGTGCTTAGAGGCAATCCGTCCAATGACCTTCCCCCAGAGCTATTTGGCAATCAGGCGCAGCGTCGCCGCTGGTTGCGAAAGCAATTTTTTGGTGTCCCTGGTTCCCCGGTTGTGCTCTTTATTTACCGCTACATTTTCCGGCTAGGTTTTCTTGATGCTGTCCCGGGGCTGATTTATTGCGCGTTTCAAGCCATTCAGATGTTTCACGTCAAAGCGAAAATCTACGAGTTGAAGACCAGGTCAGAGTGAGCTCTCGCGTCTCATGTTGATCCTGGGCCTCAACATGTTTCACGCTGACGCTTCTGCGGCCATTGTTCAAGATGGTGAAGTCGTTTTCGCGATCGCAGAAGAACGGCTCAATCGCATAAAGCACTATGCAGGTTTTCCATCCCTGGCTGCAAAAGCCTGTTTGGATGCGGTGGGTGCCAAGCCTACCGATCTGGAACATGTGGCCATCGGCCACGACAGTAGCGCTAATCTCGGTAAAAAGATGCAGTATGCCGCGGCGCATCCTGCGAAAATTGCCAATTTTCTGCGCATGCGCAAAAGAAAAGAGGCTATGCGCGACGTTCGCACTCTTCTGGCGCACGCGTTAGGTGTGGACTATTCCGCGCTACGCTTTCAGCAGCACAACCTGGAACACCACATCGCGCACATCGCCAGCGCCTATTATTGCTCCCCCTGGGAAAAAGCAGCTGGTTTCAGCTACGACGGTTCCGGAGATTTTGTTTCTGCAATGATGGCGCGATGCGAAGGCCCTGAAATCGAAGTGCTCCATCGCGTGTATCTGCCCCACTCCCTGGGAAGTTTCTATACCATGCTCTGCGAGTTCATCGGCTATAAGGAATACGGCGATGAAGGGAAGGTAATGGGCTTGGCTCCTTACGGCAAGACCACTTACTGCGATCGGATTGCCGAACTCATTTCGGCAAAAAAGGGCGACTACGAACTGAACCTCAGCTACTTTCAGCCGCTGGGAAGCAATCAAGGTATGCAAATTCGCGAGGACGGCACCGTGCAACTCGCTCCGCACTTCTCGCGCCACATGAGCGACGAATTTGGCCCAGCACGAGAACCGCATATTGAGATCACGCAACGCGAGATGGATCTGGCATTTGCCATGCAGCATCGTTTTGAAGAAATCTTCTTTCACATGTTGAATGATTTGCATGGCCGCGTGCCTTGCGCAGAGTTGGTGATGGCGGGCGGATGCGCTTTGAATAGTGTGGCCAATGGAAAAGTGTTAGAGGCGTCGCCTTTTCGGCGAACCTGGCTCCAGCCTGCCGCGGGAGACGAAGGGCTGGCCATCGGCGCCGCGCTTCATACGCATCATTCGATTCTTAAGCAAACGCAACGCTCTGTGATGAAAAATTCTTACCTTGGTCCAGAGTTCAGCGCGGAACGCATCGCAGCCGACCTAAGAGCAGCGGGATTACTCTACGAAAAACTCGAGCGTGAGCCATTGCTTGAAGCCGTCGCCGGGCGAATCGCTGCGGGCGATGTAGTGGGCTGGTTTCAGGGGCGTATGGAGTGGGGACCTCGGGCGCTTGGCAATCGTTCCATTCTCGCGCATCCCGGCCGCCCTGATATGAAAGAGATCTTGAATGCGCGCATTAAGCGTCGTGAATGGTTTCGTCCCTTCGCGCCCTCGATCTTGGTGGAACGGCAGCATGAATATTTTGAGCACAACCATCCCTCGCCTTTCATGTTGCATGTCTATAAAATCCGGCCAGAAAAACGGCGCGAGCTCTGCGCCGTGAACCACGTGGACAATACCGGGCGCTTGCAAACGGTGAGCCGCGAAGAAAACCCTCTTTACTATGAATTAATTTCAGCATTCGAACGCAAGACCGGCATCCCTGTGCTTTTGAACACCAGCTTCAATGAGAATGAGCCCATTGTCTGCGAACCCTCGCAGGCGATTGACTGCTTCAAACGCACGCGCATGGATGTATTGGCGATTGGTCCGTTTCTAGTTCTAAAAACACAAAATTGATTTTCTGAGAGTTCGAAACGTAACGCTGGGCTATGGTATCCGGGACTGAAAATTCGATGTCGCGATGGAGCCTTGACATCGTCGCCAGCTATCCTCGACTGCGTGCTCTCGCATGGGCAGGAGATGTTCTCTATGCTTCTCGCGGGTACAGCTTGTTGTCAACAACCGTTGGCGCCCGACCGATCGCTTGGAGTGAAGTGGCGCGGTACAAGCCACCTTGGTGGCGCAATCTGACGGCATCGACTTCGCTGACATTTCGTCTAGTGCGCGACGGATTTCACGCACTAACCAGACTGTCGTCCGGCGCGATGGTAGCAGCGGTTCCGGGCGCAATCGTCACGCTTCCACCTGGAGGTACCGAATTTCAAGCGACACACAAGATTTTGCGAGGCACGCGCCCCTTGCACATCTGCGCGGTACCGGATGGCACCGTGTATTTCGGCGAGTACTTCGACAACGCGGAGCGGGATGAAGTTCATATCTATGCCTCCATGGATCATGGGATGACGTGGCAAGTGGCTCACACGTTTCCGGAAAGCGCGATCCGACACGTCCACAATATCGTCTATGACCGCTGGGCGAATTGCCTTTGGATTCTTACTGGGGACAACGGCGACGAATGCCGCGTCCTGCGCGCTTCCTGCGACCTGAAAAACATTGAGACGGTACTAACCGGAAATCAGCAGGCACGCGCGGTAGCTGCCGTCCCAACGGCTGAGGGATTATATTTTCCGTCCGATACTCCCTCGGAGGCAAATCACCTCTATTGCCTTGATCGCCGGCAAAAACTTCATGTGCTCGCGGACATCCCCAGTTCTTCGATCTATGGGTGCCGTGTGAGCGACGCACTTTTCTTTTCCACGATGGTTGAGCCGAGCGAAGTGAATCATGAGGACTCGTCTTGGCTCTATGGTTCCTTGGGCGGTGCGACTTGGACCCGTCAGTTGTCCTGGAAGAAAGATCGCTGGCCTTTCGGTCTTTTTCAATACGGCAATGCACTCTTGCCGGATGGTGAGAATTCGACCGGCTTTCTTGCGGTGTCTACCGTGGCGGTCACACCAGGCGACTTGGAGACTTCAGTCTGGCGTGTCGTTCGTTAGTTGCTCCTGATTGCTAAACAAGGCGAAGCGCGTGGCGTGCTATAGTTCGACCCAATCATGGGCGTAGCGGATCGTTGGCATTACTATCGCCGAATTTTCGATGCGTATCTGCTACCAAGCACGAGTCAGCTCAGCTTCTGGCACGATCGTCCGCAGCAAAATTTCAACTCGTCCAAAGAGCGACTGGGGGAATATTACATGCTCTTTGCGGAGAAGGCAGATTACACGGGAGCCTTTGATGCGTTGGGTATTCCCATGCTCGATTACCACGGACGCATTGGCAGACAGTACAATCCAATTGCAATTGCCCAATGGGGGCTGGGTAACCATGATTTGTTCCGGCGTAGCGGCGGCAGTGACAAACTTCGCCGCGGGAAATTCCTGAACGCCGCTGATTGGCTCCTCAAACGCCTCGAAAGAAATAACTTCGGCGTCTTTGTTTGGAACCACGACTTTGATTGGGAATATCGCACTCGCTTGAACGCCCCATGGTATTCCGGGTTGGCACAGGGGCAGGGAATATCCCTTCTCGTTCGCGCCGCTGCCGAGACGCAATCGCCCGATTACATGGATGCCGCCCATCGCGCCTTTGAAAGCTTCATCAAGCCGGTGAATCAAGGCGGCGTGACGTTTGTAGACGAGCGAAATCAGTATTGGTTTGAGGAATATATTGTGTCGCCTCCTACGCACATTCTGAACGGATTTATTTGGGCCTCTTGGGGAATTTATGATTATTTTCTCGCGACCCAGAATGGACAAGCGCGCGATCTGTTCGATCATGCAGTAGCGACCCTCAAGAGCAATATTGACCGTTATGACTTTGGCTTCTGGTCGCTCTATGAGCAGTCTGGCACGCGTTTGCCGATGCTTGCCAGCGCGTTTTACCACAGGTTGCACATCGTGCAGCTGCGCGTCATGCATTTCCTTACGCGAGAACGAATTTTTGCGGAGTACGCAAACCGGTGGGAAGCTTATAGCCACAGCCGCATGCGGCGAATGCGGGCATTTTGTTGCAAAGCTGCTTTTAAAATTCTTTACTACTAGATCTGCGTGAAGATACTTTACGTTTCACAATATTTTCCGCCTGAAATGGGAGCGCCTTCCGCCCGCGTTTCTGAGTTGTCGCGCCATTGGATATCAGCCGGTCACACGGTGACAGTACTGACGGGTTTTCCCAATCATCCGACGGGGATTGTTCCGCTTGAATATCGCAGGAAGATTTGGCGACTCGTTCTTCGCGAAAACATTGATGGCCTGCGGGTAGTGCGTACCTGGTTGTTGCCTTTTGCCAATCGAAAAGCGATTCGAAGAATGCTAAATTACGCTTCCTTCTGTATTTCCTCCGCCGTCGTTGGCAGTTTCATGGCGCGTCCCGACATTGTGATTGCTACTTCTCCACAACTCTTGGTCGGTCTTTCTGGGTGGTGGATATCCCGCTGGAAGCGCCTTCCCTTTGTTTTGGAAGTTCGCGATTTATGGCCTGAATCGTTAGTCGCCGTTGGCGCCGGCAGTGAAGATGCTTTCTTCTATAGAACTATGGCGAAGCTTGCAGCGTTTCTGTATGAGCGTAGTACTCGCATCGTTGTCGTTACGCCTGCGTTTAAGAGGCACCTCATCGACCTCTGGGGCATTCCTGAAGAGAAGGTTGTGGTCGTCGAAAACGGGGTTGAGACTGAAACGTTTCAACCGGACGCCACTGACTGTGCTGGGGTTGATCTTCGCGAGGTATGGGGCGCCAAGAATAAATTTGTGGTTTGCTACATAGGCACGATAGGGATGGCGCACGGACTCGAAACGTTGCTGAACACGGCGGCAGAACTGCAAGAGTCCCGCCCTGATGTTTTGTTCGTGCTGGCGGGGGAAGGTGCGGAGAAAGAACATATCATGGCTTTAGCACGCGAAAAAAAGCTGTCGAACTTGCGCTTTCTTGATCAACAGCCTCGAGCCACGATTCCGGCTTACATTGCAGCCTCTGACGTTTGCCTGGTCTTGCTCAAGAAG
>Ga0187847_10003101_pt1 | contig 12912 bp, 9 predicted proteins | sample June2016WEW_4_10_FD_132458 | JGI IMG/M metagenome (GOLD analysis project Ga0187847, IMG submission 132458) | Peatland microbial communities from SPRUCE experiment site at the Marcell Experimental Forest, Minnesota, USA - June2016WEW_4_10 | ecosystem: Environmental > Terrestrial > Soil > Wetlands...
TACGCCATCGGCTCGGTCACCGGCGGTCCCTTCGGCGTCAACCAGCAGTTGCCCTTTGTGAATGCCTCAGTCTGCCCAGGGGCAACGCAATTCCTCTATGAAGGCTACCTGCCCACCTGCGGCGGCGGCGGCGGAGGCCCGGCATCGGCGGGAAACCTGGAAAACCCCTATGGGACGGCGCTGTTGCCGGCGCCCAATAACCCCAAGGCTTCGGATCTGAACAACTACCTGCCCAATGCGGCCGGCATTTTGAACTACGGCCAGCCGATTTCGCTCGGCGTCTATGACCGCGCCAACAAGCTCCCATACACGATCAACTACACGCTCGACATCCAGTGGCAGCCGCGCAACGACCTGGCCATCGAGATCGGCTACGTGGGCAATCTCGGCCGCCATCAAGTGATTCCGGTGCCCTTCAACCAGCCCATGATCGCTTCCGCCGCAAGCCCCACCCTGGCCGGAGGCCCCAACGCGCAAACCTACAGCTACGGCTATACCGTGCAGGGCGCATTTTTGGACCCGGCCAATACCATGCCTTATCTGCAGAACTATGAGGGCGGCAACGTAGACCTGCGCGTTCCCTACATCGGCTATGCGGCTGAGTCGATCAGCTACAAGGCGGCCGGCATCGATGCCTACAACGCAGCCCAGGTGCATGTCGAGAAGCGCATGAGCAAGGGCATCCAGGTTGGGGCCTCCTATACGTTCTCGCACGCCCTCGACGAACAGAGCGGGCTGGGGCTCTTCTATAACGGCAACAATGCGCTCAACCTGCGCAGCGGCTATGGTTCGGCGGACTTCGACCGCACCCACGTGATCAACTTCAACTACATCTTCCGCGTCCCCGACTTCGCCGGCAAGACTTCTCTTCAAGGCAAGTTCATCAACGGGTGGTCGCTGGTCGGCGTTACCGTGCTGCAGAGCGGTCAGCCCTACAGCATCATCGACTACTCGGGCTCCATCGGCAGCATCTACTATTCCACTGCCGACGGCATCACCAACCCCATCGTGCCGCTGGCCAACGGCTGCACCGCCAAGAGCGCACTGACCGGCGCTTCCGGCGCATGGTTTCCGACGACCAACAAGGCGGCCTTGAATCCCGCCTGCTTCACGCTTCCCCTGCTCCCGGCGGGTGGATTGGGCGGCGCCATACCTGCTTCCGATCCCTTCGAAACCGGTTTTACCACCGGCCAGCGCAATATCTTCCGCCAGGCCTTCCAGAAACGCGCCGATGCTTCGCTGGTAAAGGAGACCAAGCTCAGCGACCGGTACAACCTGAAGTACACATTCGACGTCTATAACCTCACCAACACCACCAGCTTCGATGTTCCCGGCAACAACGTCGCTCAAAACCAGTTCTACAATCCCGACCCGGCAGCGGGCACAACCCCGCTGCCCACCGGTTGCGCCTCCGACGGCTCCCAGACCAACAGCAGCTTCTATAACTGCCCGTCGGGCCTGGGCATTGTCACCCACACCATCGGCAGCCCCCGCCAGGTGCAGATGTCGCTGCGGCTGGATTTCTAACGCCGGGTTGATCGCAAGTCAACCGGAGGGCGTCCGGGGAATACGGACGCCCTTCTTGCGCCAGCAGCCCGAAAGATTGGCCCAATTACCAGGGTGGAGGCTCTAGAATCACGGCATGTCCGCCGCTCCTTCGCCACTCGAATCCCTGAATCTCCGCATCGTTGCCTGTGAGCGCTGCCCGCGGCTGCGGGAGTACACAGCCGAGGTGGCTCGCGTCCGCCGCCGAGCCTATGCGGAGTGTGAATACTGGGGCCGGCCCGTGCCATCGTTTGGCGACGAAGCGGCGCGCGTGCTGGTGCTGGGGCTGGCTCCGGGCGCGCATGGATCCAATCGAACAGGCCGCATCTTCACCGGCGACGGCTCGGGGGATTTCCTCTTCCCCGTGCTGCATGAGGCTGGCTTTGCCTCGCAGCCCAGAGCCGTCAGCCGCGACGACGGCATGAAGCTGACCGACCTATGGATCGGCGCGGTCGTCCGCTGTGCTCCGCCGGCCAACAAGCCCACCCCCGAGGAGCAGCGCAACTGCGCTTCATGGCTCGATGAGGAGTTGCGCCTGCTGGCCAATCTTCGCGTGGTGGTTTGTCTGGGGAAGATCGCATTCGACGGCCTGCTGGCCCATGCGCGGCGCAGCGGGCAGTTGCCCTCGCGCTCCGGTTTTGCTTTTGCGCACGGCGCGGAATTCAAATTGCCCAATGGACTGGCCGTGATCGCCAGCTATCATCCTTCCCTGCAAAACACCAATACCGGCAAGCTGACCCGGCCGATGTTTCTCTCCATCTTCAAGCGCGCGAGAGAGCTGGCTGGGTTGGGCTGTGGGCCGATTTGCGAGTAGTCAACCAACTGTTCAGAATCTTTGTGGCGCTACTCCCGCCGGGCGTGCCGCATCGGATGCTGGCGGCCGGCGGCGGGACGGTTGCCTGCCTGGTGACAAAGTCCCACGAAAACCGATCGGCCGCTCGCGTGGGCGCTGGCCCAGGTTACTTCTTGGCCATGCCGCGAATGTAGAGGATGATGTTCCATACCTCATGGTCCTTCGCGCGGCCCACATCCTCGCCTGGCATCTTGCCCTTGCCATTGCGGATGAGGTTGAACAAATCCCCGTCCGGCTTGCCGGCCAGCGTCTTTGCATCGGTCCAGTCGCCGAGCGTCAGTTGCATTCCCTGAGCCACATCGGTCTTGCCATCGCCGTTGTCGCCATGGCACATTGCGCAGTCCATCCCATAAATTCTCTTCGCGCGCTCTAGCGACTCGGGGGTAGGCTTGACGGGATTCGTTTTGCCGGATGCGGGGGCAGGAGCGGCCTCCTGCGGCGCGGGTCCAGAAGCGGACGATGCGGTGAGCGCAAACAACACTACCGCGCAAGCGAAAAGCAAAGGCTTCAGCATGGTTGCCTCCTCGGTTGCAAGCGCCGGTTACAGGCGTCTTGCAACCGAATCATTTTCTCGCAGGGATTATATGCCAATTAAGCGGTCATGGGATGTATGGATCGATAGCCAAGACCGAGCAGGGGGAGATTCGGCTCTTTTGGGCCAAAATTCAACTTGGGAATATCCGCCGCCTTCACGGCAGATGCCGCCAGCCGCAGGCCAGATCCGGGGTGGTGGTCTTGCCATCGAGCCAGAAGCAGGCGGCGCCATTGATATCAGTGCTGAATGTCCGGACTTTGGCCGCTTCAAGCTCTTCCAGCACCTCGCGGCGGGGATGGCCATAGCGGTTGCGCAGACCACAGGAGATGACGGCCCACTGCGGAGCCACGCGGGCCAGAAATTCGGGCCGCGTGGAGGTGTTACTTCCGTGATGGCCCACTTTGAGCAGTGTGCTGGCCAGGCCGGGCTCGCCGAGCATGGCCTGCTCGATTGGAGCTTCCGCGTCGCCCTCCAGCATCACGGAAGTAGCCCCGTAGGCGACCCTGAGCACCAGCGAGTCGTTGTTGGCGGGCAGCGGACCGGGTTGATAGCCGCGGAGAGGCGCAAGAACGCTGACCTGGGTCGAGCCGAAGGCGAGCGCATCCCCGGCGCGCAGCGACCGTACTCGCACATGGAGGCTTGCGGCCTCGTCGAGCAGCGCGTTGTAGGCCCCGAAACGCGGGTTGTTTCCCACCCAAAGCTCCGCTGGATGGAAGTTGTGCAGAACGGCCGGCAAACCGCCCATGTGGTCGGAGTGCGCGTGGCTGAGGGCGACCACATCGAGCCGCCGAATGCCGCGCGACCACAGAACCTCCGAAACGACCTCCTCGCCGATGTCGTAGTCCTGGGGGGCTTGATGCGGGCCGCCGCCAAAGCCGCCGCCATCGACCAGCATGGTTTTTCCGTCGGGCGTGATGAGCAACAATGAGTCGCCCTGGCCCACGTCGATGGCCTCCACGAGCAATGCGTCGCGCGGGCGATCGACCGGGCGCGGCAGAACGGCAACGACAGCGGCGAGCAGCAAAGAAACCCAAGCGCCACGCCGCGCCCAGCGCGTTCCAGAGTCAGGAAGTGAGCCCCCCGCCTGCGATGGGCCGTTGTTTTTGCGGCTAGGGTGGGATAGGAAGATCGCCGCCCCAAGCAGCGCGCAGAAAGCCAGCGATTGCCAGAGCAGCGGCCCAGGGATGCGGAAGTCGCCCCAGGCCATCGAACCGAATTGGCGCACCAGCCCGATGCCCAGATGGAGAAAGACAGCCGCGATCATAGCCGGAGCCACCGCGGCGGGGGGCCAGACCACCAGCGCCAGCAAGGTGGCCAGCGCGGCGGGCATCAGCACGAGCAGCAGCGGCAGAATGAAAACATTCACCGGCAGAGCGAAGATGGTAATGCGATGGAAGTAGAGCGCCATTGGCAGCGCCATTGCCAATTCCACCACGCAAGAGACGATGAATAGCTCGCCAAGCCGAAAGATAAAGCGCACCGTCCAGGGGAAAAGCCGCCAGGCTATCTGGCCTGAGAATCGCCCGCTCGCCGCCATCCGCAGGCCCTCGGCCATCATGCGCAGCATCACGCGAAACTGCGCCAGCCTCGGGGCCAGCTTCGCATCCAATGCGCACTGGCGCAGGTCGCGCGTGGCTGTCAAATAAGGATGGATGGTGCTCTGAAGCAGCGGAGCGGCAATGCCGCCGATGGCCACAACGGCCAGCAGAGTCATCTGGAAGCTCGAGTCGAAGAGGCTGCGCGGGCTGAAGGCGAGCAGGCAGAGCGCGGCAAAGCCGATGGTGTTCAGCACGTTGCGCTCGCGGTAGAGCAGGCGGCCGAGCAGGTAAAGCGCGACCATCCAAAGCGAGCGCTGCACAGGCGTGGCAAAGCCGGTGAAGAGCGCATAACCGAAGGAGGCGCCGATGGTGATTAGCGTCGCGGGCACGCACGGCAGACGCAGGCGGCGCGCAACCCAGAAGATGCAGCCGGCCACGATCGCCAGGTGAAACCCCGAGACCACCAGCATGTGGAAGGAGCCGGTGCGCTCAAAGCCCACGCGCAACGAGTGGCTCAGGTAGGTGCGGTCGCCGGTGACCATGGCGGCCAGCATGATCGCGTCGTCCTCTGACAGGCGCAACGGAGTGGGCAGCCGCCGCATGGCCGCGGGCAGAGCCAGCAGGCGCGCGCTCGTAGCGCGCTGCCAGCCGCTGACGCGACAGGCGAGGAAGAGGCCGGGGGAACGCCCCAGGCGCTCCACGCGTTCGATGCCCACCGTTGCGGTTGACGTGATCCCCTGGTCGAGCAGAAAATCCTCGCGGCTCCAGACGCCGGGATCGCGATAGACCTCGGGCAGCAACAGTCGGACCACGGCGCGCAGGCGCTCGCCGCACTGCAAGGGTTGCTGGCCTCCCGGAGCCTCCAGCCAATGAACGGTCAGCCGTACACCGCCCGCGACCGGCGTTTGCGTGTCGTCGGCGTCGGTGACGACTTCGAGGCTTGAAACGCGCAAATCAATGCGCTGCGCGGGGCGATTTGAAGCGCCAGGCTCATCCAAATCCTGCTCTGTCTGGCCGCGCACCGGCCCGGCATCGACGACCGTGCCTTCCACGGTGCGCAGCAGCCCGTCAGAGAGCGCGGCCAGCGCGGGAGCGGGCGCAGGGCGCGGCTCCATCTGCGCGCACCAGGCCCCAAGCAAAAGCCACAGCACGGCCAGCGGCAGCCACGCGAGGCGCTGTGCGCGCAAGGCCGCCACGCCGCACAAAACGGCCATTGGAGCCATCGCCGCAAGCATCATGCTGGGCCGCAGCCAAAGAGCGTGAGAGACGGCAATCCCCGCCGCGAAGAGCCAGGCCGCATGAAAGAGCGGGACTCCGGCAAGACCGGCACCGGGGCTGCCGGGACCGGCGATGACTTGCCCGGAAATGGGAGAGTCGGATTCCATCGCGCCTGAAAGCTGGAAAGTTGTTCTGGCCCTCAAGCCTATCAGGCTCGCCGCAATTGAACCACTGTCTCCAGGTGAAAGGTCTGCGGAAAGAGGTCGGCGAAGGTGATAAATTGGATTGCATAGCCGGACGCGATCAGCGTGCGCAGGTCGCGGGCCAGCGTGGCCGGATCGCAGGATACGCAAACCAAGGCGGGTGCGGCGATCCCAGCCAGCAGCGCGCAGCTCTCCGCGCCCAGGCCGGTGCGCGGCGGGTCCACCACAATCAGATCGGGAGCAGCCGAGCCGTTGGCGCGATGGGTTGCGTAATTGCGCAGAAAACCGAGGGTCTCGCCGCGCACCGGGACTCCGGCTGTGCCTTTGACGTTGGCAACGAGCGCTTCCACTGCGGATGGTGCGGACTCGACGGCGATCACGCGGTCAAAGTGCGCCGCAAGCTGTCGCGCAAAGAGACCGACACCGGCAAAAAGATCCCAGGCCAGCTTGCCTCTATGGCCGGCTGTGACTCGTTCGACGAGCGCGTCCACCAGCCAGCGGTTGACCTGAAAAAAAGCGCCGTGGTCCACGCGGTAGTCGAAGCCGGCGGCGCGATAGGAGAGTGAATTCGCGCCCCACCGCGCAAGAACGCGCTGCTGCTGGCCCGCGCGGCCCTCGATCACCAACTCCGCGCCGGCCAGCGCCGGAATCCGCTCCTGCATCGCCTTCGCCAAAAGCTCGAAGCGCATCTTCGGCAGGCTTTCCGTGAAGACCGTAGCCAGCAACGCGCTTTCGGTTGCGTCGCAAAAGAGCGCAATCTCTGTGGGGCGTAGCTCCGGCGCAAACTCGCGTGCGGCCTGACCAAAGGCCAGCGCTGCCTCAACCAGCAGCGGCGCGGCGATGGGGCACTCCCGCATGGGAACCACCGCGTGAGACCGCCGCCCGCGATAGCCGGGATTTCCCGCACCATCGAAGGCCAGACGGATGCGGTTGCGATAGCGCCACGGCTCCGCACTCAGCACGGCGATCTCCGCGGGCGCGGCCACGCCGCCGCGTTCCAGCGTCTCGCGCAGGATGGCCTGCTTGAACGCCAATTGGGTCGCGTAGTCCGTGTGCTGGTAGTGGCAGCCGCCGCACACGCCAAAGTGCGGGCAGGCGGGCGCGACGCGCTGCGGCGCGGCACGAACGATCTCCTCAACCTCGGCCGTCGCGTAGCCCCGCTTGCTCTCTGTGATGCGCGCGCGCGCCTGCTCGCCGGGCAAAGCGAGCGGCACAAAAACCGCCTTGCCCTCCAGCCGCGCCAGGAAGGCCCCGCTGTAGATTGGCTTTTCGATCTCGACAAGCTGCGGCTCTGTAGGTCTCGGCTGGTAGGTTTTAACCCCGACAGACGACCCCGAAGAACCAACTCGGGATTCAGCCCCTGCGGGACGCTTGCCTGACTGATTGCTTGCGGCCGAATGTCTCTTCGCGGCCTGTTTGGCCCGTCGCTGCGCAGCGGTTTGTTTCTTCGGCATCTTCATTGCTGACTCATATAAAAAAGGCTAAGCCGCGGCAGGTTGTAATGCACCAGCAGTTGCTTCTGCGCAAATTGCCGCTCCACCTGGCGCAGTTGCACTGCTCCCATGCGGCTGCGATAGGGAGCCAGTTCACGCGCCGCGTGCTCTTTGAGCCCCACCAGCAGCTCCTCCGGAGCCGCCGCGGTCAAAGCGGCAAAGAGCTTCTCTTCGAGAACCGTCAGCGTGCGTTCGAGCGCCTCTAAATCATGAGCAACCGCGCTATCGTGAGCCGCAGCGTCTTCCGTCTCAACGGCGCACGCCTCGGCAGCCAGCGCTCGCAGCCGTGCGGCGGTTGCCGTGCAGGCTTCTGGAGCCACCGTTGCCGCATCAAGCGCCACGGCGGCGGCTTCAAGGTGCGCAGCCACGCGCTCCTGCTCAAAGCCCGATTCGCGCGGAGTGGCGCTTGCAACGGAAGCCGTTCCGGCGGCCGCCTCGCGCAACTCCTCGGCTGCCTCCATCACCGCCTGGGCGCACCAGGCCAGGCCGTTGATCCGCCGCATCCGCGCGCGCTTTTGCCGCGCCTCGTACTTGTCGAAGGCCGCGTCGATGCCGCGCAGCACGGCCTCCAGCGGAATCCCCGCCTCCCGCCACGTCTCGATCAGCGCCCAGTCCAGCGTCGAGAGCAACAGCAACGCCCCGCGCCGCTGCTGGAAGCGCTCCTCGATCTCGGTGAAGTAGTTGAAGTAGTTCAGCACGGCCCGCGCCTCAATGCGCTTTCCCGCGCGGCTTGGCCGCACGGTTGCGCTCAAAGAGGATCAGCAGGCCATCCAGCGTCAGCATGTCGTCGATCTCGGCGATGAACCGCGAGTCCTCGGAGATTTGTCGCGCCAGCCCGCCCGTCGCAATCACCCGCGGCTTCTCACCCAACTCCGCGATAATCCGCTCCAGAATCCCGTCCACCAAGCCGATATAGCCGTAGTAAAGGCCGGTTTGCAGGTGCGTGACGGTGTTGGTGCCGATGACCTTGGCCGGCCGCCGGATGTCCACGCGGCCCAGGCGCGCGGCGCGCGCAAAGAGCGCATCGGCGCTGATGCCCAGCCCCGGCGCAATCGCACCTCCCAGGTACTCGCCCTTGGCCGAGATCACGTCAAAGGTGGTCGCCGTGCCGAAGTCCACCACCACGCACGGCCCGCCGTAGCGCTCGAAGGCCGCAATCGCATTCACCAGCCGGTCCGCGCCCAGTTCGCTGGGATTATCCACCAGCACCGGCATTCCGGTCTTGATTCCCGGCTCGACAAACAACGGCTGCAAGTGGAAGTAAATCTCGCAGACCTGGCGCAGCGTCCCCTCCACCGGCGGCACCACCGAAGAAATGATGATGTGATGGACCTGGCCCGGCTTCATGCCGTTCATCTCGAAGAGATTGACGAAGAGCACGCCGTACTCGTCGGCCGTCTGCTCGCGGTGCGTAGTGACGCGCCAGTGCGCGGCCAGCTCCGGCTTTTCCCCATCGAGCCGGTACAGCCCCAGCACCGTATTTGTATTGCCGACATCGATGGCTAGCAGCATTTTCTTCTCAGCCTAAATTCGCGGCGCGAATCCCGCCGGTCTGCACCGTGACCAATCCATCCGCCGTGCGAACCAGCAAGAAGCCCTTCTCGTCCAGCCCAGCCGTAACTCCCGTGCAGGCTTGCGGTCCATGCACCTCAACCCTTCGGGCGCGAATCCACGTCGAGGCCTCTTCGACACGCGCGGGCACCGTTGCCCCCGCCGCCGGATCGAGCAGGCCGGCCACTTCACGCTCCAGCGATTTTAGCAGGGAGACAAGCAAAGCCAGTCGCGCAACAGGCCGCACCCATTCCAGATCGAGCGATGTGGCCGGCGTGGACAAGCCAGGATCAAAGCTCCGCTGGTGAACATTGATGCCGATGCCGACCACGGCAAAGCCGGCCATGTTGCCTTCGATCTTCGATTCGGCCAGGATGCCGCCAACTTTGCGCTCGGCGATCAAGAGGTCATTGGGCCAGCGCAAATCCACCGTGACGCGGGCGACGGAGCCAATGGCCGCCGCAGCTGCCAGTCCTGCCGCCAGCGGGAACAGCGGCAAACGAATGGCTGGAATCGGCGGGCGCAGAAGCACGCTCACATAAAGCCCTTCGCCCGCCGCCGAGTGCCAGGCGTGATCGCCGCGCCCTCGGCCGGCCAACTGCTCATCGGCAAGGTAGACCGAGCCATGCGGCGCCCCGCCGCGGGCGGCATCGAGTGCGTCGGCGTTGGTGGAGTCGGTGACCGGAGAAAAATGCAGCTTGCCCGCAAAGATCGTCCCGGCCAGCGCGGCCTCCAAAGCCGCCAGGTCGTACACGTCGAGCGAGTCTCCGCGCACGCCTATTCCGTCTCCACGACGATGCGCATCGAGATGTCGGCGGCCTTGGCCGAGTGAGTCAGCGCGCCCACACTGATAAAGTCCACCCCGGTCTCCGCGTAGGCGCGAATGTTGCCCAGCACGATGCCACCCGATGCCTCGGTCGGAATCCAGCGCTCCGCCTCCCCGGCGGCGTGCAGCCCCTCCGTGTACTGGCGAGTGCGCTCCACCGAGTGTTTCACCTCGGCTGGCGACATATTGTCGAGCAGGATAGCCTCCGCGCCAAAGACCAATGCTTCTTCAAGTTCCTGCTCCGAGCGCACCTCCACCTGCACGCGCTGACCCTTCTTGCGCCGCTCCAAGGCTCGTGTGAGCACCGCCGGCAGCCCGCCGCCCAGCGAGATGTGGTTGTTCTTGATCAGAATGCCGCTGGCCAGGTCTAGGCGGTGATTCGTTCCCCCGCCGCACTGAACGGCGTATTTTTCCAGGGTACGCAAGCCCGGCACCGTCTTGCGCGTGTCGAGAACGTGGGCGTGTGTGCCATGAATCGCGTCGGCGAACTGGCGCGTCAGCGTGGCGATCCCGCTCAGGTGCTGCATCAGGTTGAGGATCACTCGTTCGCAACTCAGCAGCACCCGCGCATTGTGGCGGATGACGGCCAGCACCTGGCCCTTGCGGGCCTTCACCCCATCGAAGATCTCCGGATGGCTCACAACCTCAAAGCGGGTCTGCGCCGGGGCGCGCTCGTCGAGGCGGGCGAATATCTCAAGCAGGCGCGGCACCGCGCCCAGGCCGCAGACCACCATCTCTTGGCGCGCCACAATCGAGCCTGTTGCCTGCAAGGACGGGTCGATGGTGAGGTTGGTCGTGGTGTCGCCGGCGGCCTGGTCTTCGATCAAGGCCCGCTCCAGCAATGCGTCAATGTGGCTGTTCTTCCAGTCCATGGTCCCTTTGCGCGCCGTCAGGGTTTCGCTTGCGCTTTCTGGCGCGCCAGAAACTCATAGATAGCCGTCGCGACGCCGTCTTCAACCTGATTGGCAATTGTGAGAAAGGGAACTCCGTTGCTCCGGTAGATTTGAAGCTCGGGCTTCGGTTGGCCGGCGATGTTTTTCACCAGCTTTTGCCATCCTCCTGGATTGCTACTCCCCCCCCGGTCGATGAGCTTGATCTCCCCCAGGTCGGTATGCCAGAGAAGAGACATCATGTTGCGCGCATCGCGCACCAGGCTCCCGCGCGTACCCAGCAGAAGGAATTGAGAGAAGCTGCCGTCGTATGCCCGGACTCCGCCGAGATCGACGATAGCCACAGCCGCGCCGAGCTTTCCCAGGTGGCGAGCGACAATCGCTTCGGCCTCGGGGGTGAAGTGCCCCGCATTCAGGCAGCCGGTCGCGCCGCCAAACGCAATGTACGGCAGTTCCTCAGGTTTTTCCGGAACGCTTTGCGCCGCAACGCCTGCTGTTGCCACGCCTGCTGCCGGGGCGCCTTCAGCCGGCGATTCCACGCCAACGGAGTTGTGTTCATTCAGCTCCCGGAACGCTACTTGAATCTGCTTGAAGCGCTCTTCCGCATCCGCCCGCAAGCTGGCGTAGTTCTCAAAGAGATCGGGGTGCCATTGCTTGACCGCCTCCTTGTAGGCCTCTTGAATCTCGGGCTCCGTGGGCACTCCATAGGTGAACCCCAGCATCCGATAGTGTTGCCGGCATCGTACGCAATCGCAAGACATAGCTGACAGTCCTTATTCAGGTTCTCCGGCACGGCGCGTGCGTTTTCCACCAGCGGTGCCCCAAGCCTTGAATTTGAGACTTAGGATAGCACCTGCACACGCCAAAAGCGATTATCTTGTACGAGCACAGCGGAGTCGAAGGGCCTGAGGTTGCTTTCCGCTCAATTCCTCATTCCGGCGGCAGGGCATCCAGCGCGGCGCGCGCCTTTTCGAGCAGCAGCCGGGTCTCGGCTTCCTGCTTCTTGAGCCCCTCGACGATGTGCTGTGGAGCCTTGGCAATGAAACCCTCGTTGCCCAGTTGGCGCTCGGCATTGGCGATGTTCTTTTCGAACTGCGCGATCTCTTTTTTCCGCCGCTCACGCTCAACGGCGACGTCGATTTCCACGTGGTAATCGATTGCAACGTCAGTCGGCCCAACACTCCGCCAATTCAGGCGTTCCTCCCGCTTGGTCGCCTCTGTAACACTCGAACGCGAGAGTTTCTCAATCCAAGCCCGATTCTCGCTCAAAAAGTTGGAGAACGATTCGATCCCGTAGACCGCAGCCCCAAGCACGTATGCCGCGACGGTCTCTTTTTCTGGCACTCCGCGATCCTTTCTGGCCTCTCGAATGCCGCTGACGATTGATTGCCCAAGCCGCATTTTCAGCACCGCTGGTTGATTGATCTTTGCTTCCTCGACGAATGGATACGGCGTCAACGCGATCGATTTCCCCGGAGGCTTCCCATCGTAAAGCGCGTGCCAAATCTCCTCCGTCAGAAACGGCATGAAGGGCGAGAGCAGCCGAAGCGACGCTTCAAACACCGAAACCAGCGTGGTCAGCGCCGCACACCTGGCCTCCCTCTTGCTTGCTCTCGCTTCTGCCGACTCGCCGCCTGGACCATCCATCGGGAAGTCAAGGCTCAATTTGACGATTTCGAGATACCAATCGCAAAAGCTGCCCCAGAAAAACTGGTAAATTGCGTTGGCCGCGTCATCGAAGCGGTAGTTTTCCAGCGACAGGTTGACCTTGGCCGCGGTTGCGTGTAATTCCGCCACAATCCATCGAGCTTCAAGCGGCGCATCGTCGGCTACGGCAGGCATTCCGCCCAGCGCGGCCGGATCGACCGTGATACCGACTTCGGCGGCCCGATCCACATTCATGAACAGGAACCGCGCAGCATTCCAAATCTTGTTGGCGAAGGCGCGGTAGCCCTCTGTGCGGGCAACATTGAAGGCAATATCGGTGCCCGGCGACGCCATCGAAGCCAGCGTGAAGCGCACCGCATCCGTCCCATACTGCTTGACGATTTCGATGGGGTCGACGACATTTCCCTTGGTCTTCGACATCTTTTCGCGATTGGCGTCGCGGACCAGCGCGTGAATGTAAACCTCGCGGAACGGCACCGAGTCCTTCAGCTCGCGCTTCGAGCCATCGGCCAGCGGAATATCTCCAGCAAACCAGCAGCCGAACATGATCATGCGCGCGACCCAGAAGAAGAGAATGTCGAACCCGGTAACA
>Ga0187847_10003102_pt1 | contig 12912 bp, 15 predicted proteins | sample June2016WEW_4_10_FD_132458 | JGI IMG/M metagenome (GOLD analysis project Ga0187847, IMG submission 132458) | Peatland microbial communities from SPRUCE experiment site at the Marcell Experimental Forest, Minnesota, USA - June2016WEW_4_10 | ecosystem: Environmental > Terrestrial > Soil >...
ATCCTTGCCGACGTGGTGCTGGTTAAATTCATCCTCGTTGTCTTTCCCTAACCCTCAATCTTTAGTACTCAGATTCGTGAGACAAATATGGCAACAGCCTCTGACATGGCGACGAAACAAGAAGACGCGACAGAAGAAAGATCTGCGCCGATCGTTGCAGTCAAGGAACTGCGGAAGTCCTTCGGAAACCTCAGGGTCCTCAATGGAATAAACTTGACGGTGAATCGCGGAGAAACATTGGCGGTACTTGGCCGCAGTGGGACCGGCAAGAGCGTATTGCTGAGGCTCATCATTGGCCTGGAGACGCCCGACTCTGGATCCGTTTCCATCTATGAGCAGGACATTGCCAGGCTCGCTCTCGATCGAATGGGCGAAGTACGAAAGAAGATGGGCTTCCTTTTTCAGCATGCCGCACTCTACGATTCACTGACCGTCGCGGAGAATGTAGCGTTTCCCCTTGAACATCATCGCAGAGAAATGTCCAGATCAGAGCGCAACGATCGCGTCGCACAACTACTGTTCGAGGTGGGCATGAAGGGCAGCAATGGAAAGATGCCATCCGATATCTCAGGCGGAATGCAAAAACGCGTTGGCTTAGCGCGCGCGCTTGCGCTACAGCCGGAGATTCTGCTTCTGGACGAGCCCACGGCGGGCCTCGACCCGATCAGTTCGGGAGAGATCGACGACTTGGTCCTCAAGCTCCAGCGAGAACATCAGATGGCATCTATTGTGGTAACTCACGATCTGCATAGCGCGAAGACAATTGCCAACCGTATCGCGCTGCTGGATCAGGGTAACGTAGTGACTGAAGGCAGGTTTGAGGATCTCCAGGAAAGCAATATCGCGTTTGTGAAGGAATTTCTGAAGCAATCTTAGGAGGGACTATGTCGAAGGTAGCACGGCTGGGCGCATTCATCGTGGCGACGCTGGCGATTCTTGCCGCTGGAGTCTTCGTCATAGGAAGCAAGGAATATCTGTTTCAATCTACATACCAACTCAGAGCGCAATTCGACAATGTGGCTGGCCTGGCCGCAGGGGCAGATGTGCAGGTGGGTGGGGTTCACAGCGGAACAGTGCAAAGCATCGAGTTACCTCATAAGCCAGGAGAACAAGTCACGGTGGTCATGGACCTCGACAAGTCAACACACGAGATTATCAAGCACGACTCTGTGGCCTCAATCGAAACCGCTGGAGTATTGGGCAATCAGTTCGTGGCTATCTCGTTTGGATCTGCCGGACAGGCCGAGGTTCAGGATGGTGAGATCATCCAGAGTGAACCGCCTCTGGAGATGTCGGATCTGTTCAAGAAGACGAGCGGCATTTTAGACAGCAGCCAGCAGGCCATCAACAACGCAACTCTGGCAGCGGCGCATCTCAGTTCGGTTAGCGCCAAGATCGATTCGGGGCAAGGTACAGTAGGCGCACTGGTAAACGACAAACAGCTCTATAGCAATCTGTCACAGAGCACGGCGACACTGCAGACAACAATGCTCCAGGCACAGACAGGAGTGACGGACTTTCAGGAAAACATGGAGGCCCTCAAGCACAACTTCCTTCTGAGCGGGTATTTCAAAAAACGCGGCTACGAAGACTCAGCCGATATAGCCGCAAATAGAATTGGCAGGCTCCCGCCGGGTGCGCCTGCAAAATCATTTACATTTACGGCCAAGCAACTTTTTGATGGCCGTGATTCGGCCAAACTGCGGGACCAAAAGTCTCTCAATGCCGGTGGCGAGTTCCTGGCGCAGAACCAGTTCGGCTTTGCGGTGGTGGTTGTATCGACTGGCATGGAAGGCGATGCCCAGAAGGATCTGGTCCTGACTGAAGCCAGAGCCATGGTGGTGCGCGACTATCTGGTCGAGAATTTCGGATTTGACGACAGTCAACTGAAGACGCTGGGCTTGGGCAAGCAGGCAGGATCAAACCCCAACGCAGATTGGGGATCAATTCAGATTCTTGTCTATCCGACAGGCACTAAACTTCCACCTGATACTCAGACTCCAGTGGCCATCCCGGCGAGAATAGCCTCGGGTCAGCCAGACAGTGCTTCTATGAACCCGAAGACGAAGCAGTAGGGATTGGCGCGAATTGCGAAAGCTTGGATCGCTCTTATAGAGCGCAGGTTTGCGACAAAACTGCGGGAGGCGCTCTCAGCACCAATTTATGCGATCAATCTTGCTCAGCATTTAGCTTCGTGGTTTGCAACGATGATACGGAAGAAGGGTTTTCTTACTCGTCTCCCTCATGGCTCCCGATCTAGGCCGGTCCATGAAATATCCGCACGGATTAGCTGCCGTATCGCGAAATGACAGTTGCATGCGCAATGCAGGCTTAACCGGGGCGGATCACACAACACAAATGAAGGCCGAGCAGATCGATAAGCTCAGATCACTCAGCTTAAGAAACTCGATAGGAGAGCGCACAATGCCCCTCGTCACTGTTGTTCTCGCTTTATGCGTGGTAGGCCTGCTCCTTTGGCTTGTCAACCGATTTATTCCGATGCAAAGCCAGATCAAGGGAATCCTGAATGCCGTCGTGGTGATTGCCGTGGTTTTGTGGCTTCTACAGGTATTTGGACTCTTCCCCTATCTTAGCCAGTTTCGCGTGGGGCATATAGGGAATTGAGAGATCGAACGACTGAATCCGGACAGCATCGGCCGGAAACACAACGCAAGTTCAACGCAAAACGGCAGCGTCCTGCCGGCAGGAGGAATCTTGAAACGCATCGCTCTACTCGCAATTGGAAGCGCGCTCAGCGTGAGCACGTTTGCCCAGGTCAATCCGCAAGCGACAACGGTTCTTGTGCCCGTTGGCCCAGCGTCTACATACCGCGTGATCGTGATCAATCGCTCGGTCGAAGCGGTGAACTATCGGCATCGCAGCGGAGCCACCAGCATTGACTTTGCCGGCACGTCACTACTCCCTTCAGCAAACGGAAACGCGAAAGTACGAAGCAAGCGGGGGACCATGGAAGTCGAAGCTGAATTCGGGAACCTGCAAAACCCCGCAACATTCGGCGGTGAGTACCTTACCTATGTCCTATGGGCAATCTCGCCTGAAGGGCGGGCAGTGAACCTCGGAGAAGTTCTGGTGGGGGACAACGACCGCAGCAAGCTGACGGCGACCACCGACCTCCAAGCATTCGCGTTGGTCGTTACGGCGGAACCGTACTACGCGGTTCGGCAGCCCAGCAACGTCGTCGTCCTTGAGAACGTAGTTCGTGGAGACACCAAAGTTACCACCGAAGCGGTCCAGGCTAAGTACGAACTGATGGAGCGTGGCGGATACATTCCCAGTGGCTATAAGTTCGATCCCGTCGTTCTAAGCGCCAGTCTTCCGTTGGAGTTCTACGAAGCGCGGAATGCACTGCGTATCGCCCAATCCGAAGGAGCTGAGAACTACGCAGGCCCCAGCTATCAGCATGCTGTTCAATTGATGAACAGTGCAGATGCGTACGCCATAAGCAAGCACGTCGACAGAAAGCCGCTAATTGCCGTCGCCCGAGAGGCAGTGCAGACTGCCGAAGACGCGCGAGAGATCGCAGTCAAGAAAACGGAGGAAGAGCGTCAGGCTAACGATCGCCAGGACGCAAGCGATGCACAGGCAAGATCGAATGCCCAGGCAGCTGAAGCGACGCGTTTGAAAGAGCAAGCGCAGTCGGACGCAGCAAAAGCGCAAGCAGATTTGACCGCAAACCAGAGTGCATCGACGGCAGCTATCTCGGCAGCGCAATCCGAAGCAGCCAAGGCTCAGGGTGACCTTGCCGCGACCCAAGCAGCTTCGGCAGCGGCAGTCTCCGCAGCCCAGGCGGATGCGGAACAGGCTCGCATGGTTGCAGAAAAGGCGCAACAAGGCGAACATCAGGCGGTCAGCGACAAGGCTGCCATGCGCGCTCAACTGTCTGAACAACTGAACAGGATTCTTGCCACTCGCGATAGCGCTCGAGGACTGATTATCAGTATGTCCGATGTTCTGTTCGACACCGGGCACTACACGCTGAAGCCGGGCGCGCGTGAGAAGCTAGCCAAGGTCGCCGGCATTCTTATTGCATACCCAGGACTCAACATCGAAGTTGGCGGTTATACCGATAACGTCGGCGGTGATGCAATGAATCAGACCCTATCAGAACATCGCGCTGGAGCAGTCAGAGACTATCTGGTAGAACAGGGTGTGGGAAACAACTCGGTAAGCGCGAAGGGGTTTGGCAACACCTTGCCTGTCGCTTCCAACGATAACTCAAGTGGGAGGCAAGAAAATCGGAGAGTTGAATTGGTTGTATCAGGAGATCTAATCGGCGATACGACAAGCTCAACTATTGGAAGCTTAAACTAACGCAACAGTTTAACCAGCTCAAGCATTCCAGATAGATGACCGGTGCAATCTTTTTGGAGACCGCACCGGTCATGAACGGGAACCAATCCACACAAATCGCCAAAGAGCAACAGTTCCGATCTTGGCTCTTCTCGATGTATTGCACTGGTGGCAGGACAGCCGGAGTTGAGGATGTTTTTTTGACCGGCGGAGTGGTGATGGTCTTTGTAATTGAACTGAATCTTCTAACTCGTGACGGAGTTTGAGGGATGCGTATCGGCTAACTTCTGGAGTAAAGCCTCTTGACATTCTCGCCTGACAACAGTCGATGGCCGGTCCAGTCGAGGCGTCGCAAGCATTGATTGAAGGTAAGTTGCCTGTCTCACGTGTATAATTGACCTACTAGGTTAGCATTCCTCCTCTCGCCTTCAGCCATTCAAGCTTCGCTCCAGACGAGCACCGTTCAAGCAAGCAACGGAAAGGTTTGGAGTTAAGATAACGCTCACCAAGAAGAGCGATATCAAGATGCACTTCTCCTCACGCCGGAATAGTGGCTTGCATCCGGTTAAGCAGGTTGACAGACCTCCCGTATCATCACCGCAGTTAGAGGATGCGGCAACCGAATCAGATAAGTCTGTTTTTGTCGGCAATTTCTCAGTTGAACGTATTTCTCCTGGCGGGACAATGTCGGCAGTCGTTATCGCCGACAATTCGGGCGACGCGCAAATACCAGAGATGCAAGAAAATCCTCGTTTCTAAAGCAGAAACCAGATCTGCTGCGCCATGAGTCGCCCCTTTCACCTCGTTTCGACCGAGCCAAGGTGGAGTTTTCGACGGTTGAGTCTTGGAAATGAGTGATCGAATAAGTCAGCTTTGAAGCGAGCATCACGCTACTGTTGCGAACACCAGAGACCAGTTCCAAAGCGTCAAAGCAAGCGGAAACGGGGCATTATGTCTTTTATTGAAGTCGTTCATCCTGAATCGACGGCAAACAGTGCATCTCAGATAGTCTTGAAGCCTGTTACCGCGAAGGCCTGCAGCCTTCCATTGCCCACGAGGATAGCGTTTGTCGGTAATTTCCTTCCGCGACAGTGCGGAATCGCGACGTTCACCACTGATTTGTGTGCCGCACTTGCGGCAGAATATGGCGGCGAACGTCTCTTTGCTATACCGGTCAACGATCCGGAGTCGCACTACGAATACCCGGAGCAGGTGCGTCTGGAACTTGAGCAGGAAGATTTGCGATCCTACGAGCGGGCCGCTGAGTTTCTTAACTTCAATGGCAACGATCTTGTCTGCCTGCAACATGAATACGGCATCTATGGTGGGCCGGCGGGTCGCCACATTTTGGCTTTGCTGCGGAAGCTGAAGATGCCACTGGTCACCACACTGCATACGGTTCTGCGGGATCCTGATGCAGATCAGCGCGCCGTGCTCGAAGAGATCGGACGGCTCTCTGATCGTCTTGTGGTCATGAGCGAGTTGGCGGCCAAGCTCCTGCGCGAGGTGTACAAGGTTTCTGGCGGAAAGATCGATATCATTCAGCATGGCGTGCCGGATCTCCCCTTCATGGATCCAAATTACTTCAAAGACAAATTCGGCACAGAGGGCAAGTCGGTTCTACTCACCTTCGGTTTGCTGTCTCCAAACAAAGGAATTGAGAATGTCATTCAGGCGCTTCCGGCGATTCTGGAAAAGCACCCGAATGTGGTCTATATTGTCTCCGGGGTAACTCACCCACATATCCGACGGCGCGAAGGCGAGCGCTACCGCGAAGAGTTACAATCGTTGGCAGCTCGCCTGGGCGTTTCTGAAAACCTGATTCTCAATAACCGCTTTGTGAGCACCGAGGAATTGATAGAGCACGTGGGCGCGGCCGACATCTACATCACGCCTTACCTCCAGGAGGCGCAGATCGTTTCTGGCACGCTTGCAATAGCCCTCGGCGCAGGCAAGGCCATCATTTCGACGCCCTACTGGCACGCCAAGGAACTGCTCGCGGACAACAGGGGAGTAATAATTCCCTTTGCCGATCCAGACGCCATCGCTGAGGCAGTTATTGGAATGCTGGAGAATGAAGCCGCGCGCCATGCCATGCGCAAACGCGCTTATTTGTACTCCCGTGGGACGACCTGGCCAAAGACAGCGCGAGCTTACATGGCGAGCTTTCAGCGTGCAAGGTTTGAACGCTCGCTACATCCAAGAGCTGCTCAACAAGGCGATCCTGTGATGGAGCCGATAGACTCTCTGCCAACGGTGAATCCCGGCCATTTATTGACCATGACGGATGACACTGGCATGTTGCAGCACTCGATTTTCTCTGTGCCCAACACGAGCGAAGGTTACACTACTGACGACAACGCTCGCGCGCTGATCGTGTCAATTCTTCTGGATAAGAGCGAGACGAAGACAGGAGAGCACGACTATCTTGATCTCTCAAATCGCTATTTGGCCTTTTTGTGGCTTGCCTTCCATTCCGACACAGGGAGATTCAGAAATTTCCTCGGATATGACCGCAAATGGAATGAAGATGTCGGGTCGGATGACAGCCATGGCCGCGCCTTGTGGTCGCTGGGAATGGTGCTCGGGGCCTCGCGAAACGCTGGATTGAGAGGAGCGGCAGGCAGGCTGTTCGAAGCCGCGGTGCCCGCAACACTCAAGTTCACCAGTCCGCGAGCCTGGGCATTCTCCATTCTGGGCTTGCAAGCTTATCTCGATTGGTTCCCTGGAGACAGGGCCGTTCAGGGCGTTCGCAATATCATGGCTAATCGACTACTCGACATCTATGAGAGAACCTACTCCGAAACGTGGAAGTGGTTCGAGAAGAGCCTTTCCTACTCCAATGCAAGGCTGTCGCAGGCTCTCATTCTCGCCGGATGGAGGAGCGATAACCAAAGGATGATCGAAGTTGGGATGGATTCGCTGAAGTGGCTTGTAGCAGAGCAACACCGCGACGATAGGGAGTTTTTTGTGCCGATCGGGTCAAGTGGGTTTTTCATCGAGGGCAATGAAAAGGCGCGATTCGATCAGCAGCCTGTCGAGGCATGCGCCACAATCTCGGCCTGCCTTGAGGTGTACAGGTTGACCGAAGAGAGGCAGTGGCGCGACGAAGCTCAGCGGGTGTTTGGATGGTTTCTGGGAAAGAATGATTTGCAAGCGCCTCTTTACGATCCAGTCACTGGCGGTTGCAGAGATGGGCTTCATCCCGACCGCGTGAACGAGAATCAGGGGGCTGAATCTACACTCTCTTTTCTTATGGCTTTGCTTGAAATGCAGGCGGCTAAAGTAGCAAGCGCAAACGAACTGAATCAGGGAATGAGTGTCCTTTATTGATCCCAAACACCACATCGAATGAATCGGCTGAGCCATTTTCTCGAGAACAAGCCATGGAGAAGGTTTGCTCCGACCTTCCCTTGTTTACGCGACATGCGGGCAACCCGATTCTCGGCCGTGAACACTGGCCCTACCGGATTAACAGTGTTTTGAACGCTGGGGCAGTATTGCTGGCAGACGGGGATACGCTGCTTTTGTGCCGCATTGAAGACCGCAGCGGTTTGTCGCATCTTTGCGCCGCACGTTCCACGAATGGTGTCGATAGCTGGCGGATAGATCCTCAACCGACCTTAGTGGCAAATCCCCAGGAATTTCCAGAAGAGATCTGGGGCATCGAAGATCCGCGCATTACCTACGTTCCCGAGCTCGAACAATACGCTGTGGCGTACACATCCTTTGCGCGAGGAGGTCCAGGAGTTTCGTTGGCCTTGACCAAGGATTTCCGAAGTTTTGAAAGATTCGGCGTCATTATGCCTCCTGAAGATAAGGACGCTGCTCTGCTGCCGCGGAGGATCGGCGGCCGCTGGGCCCTGATTCACCGGCCCATGACAGCTCTGGGCGCCCACATGTGGATATCCTATTCGCCGGATTTGAGGCATTGGGGAAGCCACAAGATCATCTTGGAAGCACGGCGCGGCGGTTGGTGGGATGCGAACAAGATCGGGCTTTGCTCTCCGCCGATTGAAACCGCAAATGGTTGGCTGGTGATTTACCATGGCGTTCGGCAAACTGCATCTGGAAGCATCTATCGCCTAGGCCTCGCGCTCTTCGATCTGGAAAAGCCTGAGGTCTGCCTGCAGCGTGGAATATCGTGGATCTTTGGTCCAGAAGCTCCTTACGAGCGCTGCGGAGATGTTAATGACGTCGTGTTCCCGTGTGGGCAGACCATCGCTGCGGACGGGGACACTATTCATCTTTATTACGGTGCGGCGGATACTAGCATCGCGCTGGCCACGGGAAGCATACGCTGCCTGCTCTCCTGGCTGGACTCGAATGGTAGTCAAGTGGAGAGACGCACTCTCTAGAACATTGGCCCTGAATTAAACATCACACATATTGGAAATCCGGTATCGGATGGGGTGGGAGGAATGTGTACGCGCCGGAGCAAAAATCGACTACGCGACGCCGCGTTGGCGGCGTGACGTAACGGAGTAATACCAGACCATTGCCAGATTCTGGTTTCACGGACAAGCACGTTCTCTTGAGGGTACCGAAGAAAGTTCGGCGCTGATAGGAGTCGTGTCTTCGGTGGGATATCGGAGGCATAAAAGCAGTGGAGGTTTACGCGAGATTTCGGCGGGCGGTGTTGGTGGAGGGGATGAGCCAGCGGGCGGCGGCGCTGGAGATTGGACTGGCGCAGCAGACAGTGAGTGGGCATTCCAGTCGACATGGGGCGGAATCGGATCATCGACCTGCTCGTCGATATGCGCCGAAGTGAAAGCACGGGCCATTGGAATTGACCTCACTACTTGTGTTCGGGATTCTGGGCTCGCTTCTCCTCGAGTTCTTTGGTCAACTCAGAATGCTCCCTGATCTGCTGGTTCTGCACATAATGGATAGCACCAATAAAGGTATGCATCACATCGTCCAACGTTCGGCCTGGCGCCAACATGCAGTCGCGGAAGATATCGGTATCTGCATTCGTATCGATTTCTGGTGCTATGCACGTCAACAGTAAGCCCTTCGCGTCGTTGACGGGGAAAAGGTGAGGTGTTAGAGAGGAAGTTGGGGTGGAACCAGCAGGTTGAGTCGTCTTGAAGCGGTCCGCTTGGGTTGCTGGTTCGGGAGTTCTTCTTGTTTCCTTCAAGGCGGGAACGAGAGTGGAGGCGGCAATCTGTGGGGCCGCGAAAGCGATTGAGACTGCTAGTGCCAAAAGGGTTGCATGTTTTTTCATCACCAACCACTTTCTTGAACAAGGATTTCGGTCGTAGTTGTCTATCGGCTAGTTCGGGAAACAGTTCACTCTGGGGTTCGCGGGCAGCCGCAAGGGCATGAACGGCGAGGGACGCATAGGCATTCTCAGATTCATGCGATGTGGGCCAAGCATGTAAGCTCACACTGCTTCTCACGGAACAAAGAAACACACCGCTTGACCATCCCCGCGTCGAGAAGCATTCCTGCTTGCCCTTCAAGTTCGACGAGCACGGTTTCCAGATCGAAAGCCGGCCGATACGAACGGGCGGATCTCATCGCGTCAAGCACGTCGGCAATCGCGAGAACCCGAGCCATGGGCAGGATCTCGTCGCCTTTCAAGCCTCTTGGATAACCCGAGCCGTCCATACGCTCATGATGCTGCCGAACAACCTCGGCAATCGGCCACGGGAAGGGAATGTCTTTCAAAATGTCGTAACCCGTCTCAGGGTGCAGATTCACCTGAGCAGATTCTTCAGCATTCAACCGTCCGGGTTTGTTCAGTATCTCTTGAGAGACGGTCATCTTCCCAACATCGTGCAGAAGAGATGCAACCTGCAATGCATGAACGTGCTCTTCATCCCATCCCAACTCCCGAGCAATGGCACAAGCGATAGCGGCGACGCGGACTTGGTGAGATGCAGTGTTGTGGTCGTACGCCTCCATCGCAAACGCCATCGTGTCCATGACCTGTGACAGATGGTCTCTGAAGTCGTCTTGTGCCGCTTCATGAAGGAGGCATTCTTGAATTTGTGGTTTGCGCTGGCGAGCTGCCCGAATGCTGATAGCGATTTCCAGAGCCAATATTGCTTTTGCGGTTCGGGACCGGCGAATCTCAGGTTCGCCGCTGGCAGATCTGTAGTACGAGTTGCTGATCAAGTCTTCCCCCTATAAAAACAGCAGTAATGCTTGGACACGAATCAAGCCACGCAAGCCAGGAATCACCTGGTTTCCAATGCAGGAGCCCGGGTGGCTATTAGGCTGAGCTGATGCGTTCGTGTGCGCGATGAGTAACTAGATCGTCTGCTCGTGCTCGCTGAACTCCTTTTCAATGAGGTCGTCGAAGTTGGAGTTAGAATGCTCAAGTGCAATACGATCATCGTCATTGACGGTAATGTCCTTTACTCTCGGAGACGAGTTCCAACCCCGGCGGCCCAGCGAACGCCGCCGGTTTGGATTCGTTCTATGAATGAATGACCGGTATTTATTTATGAAGCATTCAGGCAAGAGATCAGTTATAAGCTTGTGCATGGGCATAGTCTGCCAGCGCCGCGCGGTTGGGGATTGTCATCATGGAACCTTGGAAGGCCACCAGCCGGCGATTCTTGAAGTTGTTGAGCGTGCGTGTCACGGTTTCTCTTGAAGTGCCGATGAAATCGCCGATTTGTTCATGCGTCAGGGAAAAGCGCAGGCGGCTTCCGACCTCCTTCGCTTGACCGCGATCGCTCCACTCCAACAACAGACGCGCAAGCTTCTCGGGTGCAGTAGAACAAAGCCCCAACGTGCGCAACTGCGAACAAGCCTCGGACATGTGGCGTCCCAGTTCCTCGGTGACCGCCTGGTAGGCCTCTGGGTGGCGCGCGAGAAAACCAAGGAAATCACGGCGCTCGATAGGGGCGATCTTTGAGGGATAGAGGGTCTCGGCGGTCATGTCGTAAGGTGTGCCAGAGAGGGTCGACGACAGACCAATGATGTCGCCTTCTCTGGCAATGCGCAGGCTTAGACGCTTGCCTTCGCTGGAGTTGATCGACAGGCGAACCTCGCCGGAAAGAACAACAAAGAGCGCTCTTACTGGTTCTCCCTCCGCAAACAGCACCACATTGGCCGCATAGGACGACGGGTGCTCCATCGAGCGAAAACTCTCCAAAGCAGAATGGGTTAGCTTGCTGAAAAACTCGCCGGTACGAGTGAACTTGCTCCTGCAATTTCCTTCATGCATCGTTTCCATGAACGGCCTCCGTCTGGACTCAGTTTGTTTTGGGGGTACTGATTTCCTGTGCAAGATACTTCGTCAAGGGCGTGCTGGAAAAAATCTCCGCGCTGGTCTGCAACACAATTTCTCTCAGCACCTGCTTGCCCTCTTCATCCGAGAATGTCAAATTGTGCAGGTTAAGGAAAAGCTTTTTGCCTTCGAGGCGTGGAGCAGTTTCTCTCCACGCCTTCGACAGTTCAGCCACCCACGGCCCCGCAAGCCGTCCTTCCAGGGTGACTTCGATCGAGCTTTGTTGCTCAAGAACTGTAATCCTTAACGCCATGCCCACCTAAAAGCACGCTTTTAGCCAAACGGTTTCGGCGTGAGCTGGAACGCGGATAACTCTATGAATGAAAACCGTTTATTCTAAACAAACACATTGTCTAAGCTCGACCTCGGCGGGAAGAGTGACGACGTGACGATGACGAAATATCGTCATCCGGACTAAATATAGTCACTGCGCTTTATACCGAGCTTCTTTATCTTTGAATTCAAAGTGGTGCGCTTGAGGCCCAAGCGGGCGGCTGCTCCATCATCACCCGCGATGATTCCTTTCGTGTCGCGTAGCACCCGCAAGATATGATCCTTCTCCGCAGCTTGGTGGGTTGAGTTTTCTAGAGACGGACTCTCGTCCTTCTCTTCGGTTTCCAGTTCCGCCACTGGAATGTAAAGAGCCGAACCGCGGGTGAGGATCACCGCCCGCTCCAGAAAATTCTCCAACTCGCGAATATTGCCAGGCCACTTCCATCTCATCAGCGCTTCCATCGTCGCATCAGGAATCGTTTCGATGGTCTTGCCCATGCGCCGGCTGTGCAGACTGACGAAGTGCCGCACCAATACGGGGATGTCGTTGATCCGCTCACGCAAGGGCGGTGCTTGAATTGGGAAGACCTTGAGACGATAGTAAAGATCTGCGCGAAACTCCTTTTCGGCAACCATCTTCGCCAGATCGCGGTTGGATGCTGCGATCAGACGCACATCAACCTTGATGGGCCTGGTTCCACCCAGCCGCTCGATCTCCCTCTCCTGCAAAGCTCGCAACAGCTTTGGTTGCAGGTCGAGCGGCAATTCGCCCACCTCATCCAGGAACAGCGTCCCTTCGTGAGCCAACTCCAGACGGCCCATTTTGCGCGCGATGGCGCCGGTAAAAGCTCCCTTCTCATGACCGAATAGTTCGCTTTCCAGCAGTCCCGCCGGAATCGCCGCGCAATTCAGCTTGATAAAAGTACGTTCATTGCGAGGGCTTAGTCTGTGAATGGCACGGCCAGAAGCTCTTTGCCCGTGCCTGTCTCCCCCTGGATCAAAACTGTCGCTCCGGTAGGTGCCACTGTCTCAACATCTCTCAGCACTTGTCGAAGCCCGGTGCTTTCCCCCACGATGTCCTC
>Ga0187847_10003103_pt1 | contig 12911 bp, 12 predicted proteins | sample June2016WEW_4_10_FD_132458 | JGI IMG/M metagenome (GOLD analysis project Ga0187847, IMG submission 132458) | Peatland microbial communities from SPRUCE experiment site at the Marcell Experimental Forest, Minnesota, USA - June2016WEW_4_10 | ecosystem: Environmental > Terrestrial > Soil >...
AGCCCCGGTATCGCCAGAAAGAAACACAGCGAGAGTCCGAAGGCCGCCATGATCGGATGAAACAGGAACGCCACGGCCACCAGGAGGACAGCCACCGCGAATCGCCGCCCCAACACAAAGTCCACCGCAAACAGCACCAGCGCCGTGGCAATCGCCCTGGGATGCAGATTCTGATCGACGATATAAAGCGCCGTTCCGGAGACCGGCAGGGTGAAGAACACCGTCACCAGCGCCACCCCGCACCAGCGCGCGTGCTCGTGCTCGAAGCATCGCGAAGCAATCCGGTAACAGGCCGCCAGAATGCCAAATATCGCCAGCAGATGGCAGGCAAGCGCCACCACCGCGACCGGCAGGTGCGTGATGCGAATCAGTGCGGCCATCAGTTTGTCAAACACGGTGGCCTGCAATTGCAGCGCGAAAAAGTCCGAATCCACCCGGAACAGCCCAGGGTTCAGGTTGCGTTGAATTGCGGCCAGGTACACGCCGTCGTCCTCGGCGCCGGGATGGTACCCGGCGACAAGCACGCCAGCCACGGTAAGCAGTGCCAGCAGCAGAGAGGAACGTAGGAAGGATGGCTTCAAGACCTTGCAACAATAAAGCGCGGCTGGCGCGGTTTACAAGTGATGGTTTGGGGGCGTGGTTCGCAACATGGTTTGCAACCCAGACAGTTGGAACGTTTTGAAGAGACGTTGAAGGCACTTTGAAGGCTTGCGCGGCCTCGCGACCGCCGGGTGTTCCGGTAATATAAGACCATGAGAACTCGATTGGCCTTGCTGGGACTCCTCGTGTCTGCCCTGCCGCTGTTTGCGGCGCAGGGTGAGCGGCGCGTGGTTGCGCCCTGCGAGTTGACGACGGCGGCCGCGATCACCGCCGGCAAGGTGAGCGAAACCAAGGGCCACGAATTCACCGTCCGCGTCAGCAACAATTCCAAACACGCCGTCGCCTTGCCCCGCTCCCCCGTCTTCGGCTGGCGCGTCGAGACTCTCCACAAAAGGGATTGGCGCCTGAAGGCCGAGGGCGGTCCCGTGCGCCGCGTCAGCACAACCGATGAGCACATCGTGGCCACAGGACACCCGCCGAGCCTTCCGCTGGTGGAGATTTCTCCCGGCGGCTGGCGGGACTTTGACGTTTTGCTGCCAGAGGCGGAGCCAGCACTTCAGCCCGAGGGTCAGCGCAGCACCCTCAAGCTCACAATTTACTGGGCTGCGTCCGCCGATCTGGCGCAATCCAACCGTGCCGTTCCGCCCTGTGCTTTGACGCCTGAGTGGGTGGTCTCCATGCAGAAGCTACCGCCGCCGCAGTAGTGTCGGAGGCATTCGCAAGGCTGCCGCACTGGTTCGTCGCCGCAAGGTTTCGATCTCCCTGCGAATCACGCGGCAAAGTGCAGTTCAGAGTGGTATAAGAATTAGAACCACTTAGAATTTAGTGTTCAATCCGGCGCGCAGTCCGTTGCTGCCGGAAAAAGAGAGAGAGTCAGTCCTGATGGCTAAAACGTCGAAGATCCCTGTAGGAATTCTGGGGGCCACCGGCATGGTGGGCCAGAGATTTATCCAACTACTCGAGCGCCACCCATGGTTTGAGATCGTCTGGGTTGCGGCCAGCGAGCGTTCCTTCGGAAAGACCTACGCAGAAGCGGCGAAGTGGAAGATGAAGACGCCGATCCCCCGCCGGATCGCCTCGATGCAGCTCTCCGCCGCCGAGCCCACGGGCGCGCCCAAGGTGATCTTTGCCGCGCTCGACGCCGACATTGCGCGCGAGATGGAGCCGGCCTTTGCCGATGCCGGATGCGCCGTAATCTCAAACTCCTCGGCCTTCCGGATGCATCCGCAGGTGCCGCTCGTCATTCCTGAAATCAATGCCGACCACCTCAAACTTATTGCGCTTCAGTCGTGGCGCAAGCAATCCGGTGGCTTCATGGTCACCAACTCCAACTGCTCCGTCATGGGACTAGCCATCGCGCTGGCACCACTGCAGAAGGCGTTCGGCATCGAAGCCGTCTTCGCCGTAACCATGCAGGCCGTCAGCGGCGCAGGCTATCCGGGCGTCGCCTCGATGGATATTCTCGGCAACGTCGTGCCGTTCATCAAGAACGAAGAAGAGAAGATGCAGGAGGAGGCGGGCAAACTCCTCGGTAAACTCAAGGGCGGCGAGGTGATTCCTGCCGCATTCACCATCAGCGCCCATTGCAATCGCGTTGCGGTCGAAGACGGGCACACCGAGTCGATCTCCATCAAGTTGAAGAAACGTGCGACCCCGGAGAAGATCATCGCCGCCTGGCGCGAGTTCCGCGGCCAGGTCGCGGATCTCAAACTCCCCTTCGCCCCCGCCGAGCCGATCTTCTATGACGAGCGTCCCGACCGTCCACAGCCCCGTCTGGATATCGAGCGCGGTCATGGCATGACTGTGTCCTGCGGACGGCTGCGCCCGTGCTCGATCCTGGACTGGAAATTCACCATGCTCTCGCACAACACCATTCGAGGCGCTGCCGGCGCCGCGCTGCTCAATGCGGAACTGCTCAAGGCAAAGGGTTACCTGGAGTAAGGGTTAGCTTTCATGATCGTAATGAAGTTTGGCGGTACGTCCGTAATGGACGCGGCGGCGATTGACCGCACGGCGCAGATTGTAAAGGGCCGGTTGCAGCGCCGCCCCATGGTGGTTGTATCGGCAATGTCGGGAGTTACCGATGCGTTGCTCATGGCCGGAAGAAGCGCCGGTGAAGGCCAGCGGGATCAGGCGCTCGAACTGGCGCGCAGTTTGCGCCAGCGCCATCACGCAACGGCCAAGGAACTTGTCAGTGCGGCGCAGTATGCCGGGATCGGCGCAGAAATCGAGCACGAATTCGATACCCTCGATGAACTGCTGAAAGGCATCGTCGCCGTCGGCGAACTCTCCCCGCGCAGTTCGGATTACGTTGTCAGCTACGGCGAGCGGCTCAACAGCAAGATCGTGACCCAGGCCTACCAGGCCCGCGGCATTCGCTCGGCCCTGGTTGACGCGCGAAAAGTGATGATTACTGACGCGCAGCATGGCCGGGCCGTTCCGCTGTTTGATGAAATCGAGCATCGCGCCAAGAACCTCGTGCGTCCCCTGCTCGACGACGCTCAGGTTCCCGTGATGGGAGGATTCATTGGCGCAACCGAGCGCGGCGTGCAGACCACGATAGGCCGCGGCGGTTCCGATTTTTCCGCAGCCCTGGTGGGCTCTGGGCTGGATGCCGAGGCCATAGAGATCTGGACTGACGTCGATGGCATGATGACTACCGACCCGCGCATCTGTCCCGATGCGCGCCGTATTCGCGTCATCTCCTTCGAGGAGGCCGCCGAACTCGCCTACTTCGGAGCCAAGGTTCTGCACCCGGCTACCGTGCTCCCGGCGGTGCAGAAAAACATCCCCGTGCTGGTGCTCAATTCACTGAACCCCAGCAGCGAAGGTACCCTGATCGTCGGACGTGCGCCGAAGTCGAAATCCACCTTCAAGGCCATCGCCGCCAAGAAGCGCATTACCATTGTCGAGGTGGTCGCCGCCAGAATGCTCGGCGCGCATGGGTTCCTCAAGGCAATCTTCGATGTCTTCGACAGGCACCATTGCTCCATCGACGTCGTGTCCACCTCCGAGGTCAGTGTCTCGCTCACCGTCGATTCCAACGAGGCAATTCCCGCAATTGCCGCTGACCTGGAGAAGATTGCTGACGTAAAATATGCTGGGCGTAACGCCATCGTCTGCCTGGTCGGCGAAAACATTCGCGAGACTCCGCAGATTGCCGCCCGCGTATTCAGCGCGCTCGGAGAGATCAACGTGCGCATGATTTCCCAGGGCGCATCCGAGATCAACATAACCTTCGTCATCGGCGAAGACGACGTGCCCGAGGCACTGCGCCGACTGCATAAAGCATTCTTTACGGAAGTGGACCCGGAAGTTTTCGATTAAAGTTAGTACATATTACTTACGACGCATTCCTGGACCGGAGACACATCAATGAAGTTCATACTGCTGGGCGCGGGAAAGACCGGTGCGCTGGTTGCCGAGATTGCAACCGTACGCGGCCACACCGTCGAGATCATCGAAGTACACGAAAACCGCAACGGCTCGGCGCTTAACAAAAAACGTCTTGCCGGCGTGGATGCAGTTATCGACTTCACTACTCCCGATGCGGTCATGGCCAACATTGAGCAAACCGTCCGCGCCGGTGTCAACATGGTTGTTGGCACCACCGGTTGGTATGCCGAGCTGCCCCATGTGCGCAACCAGGTCGAGCGCGCCCGCACCGGATTCCTCTGGGCTTCCAACTTTTCCATTGGCGTCAACCTCTTCTTCGCCATCGTGCGCGAAGGCGCCAAGGCCATGAAATATGGATACGAAGGCCGCATCACTGAAACTCACCACATCCATAAGCTTGACGCACCCAGCGGCACCGCCGTCTCGATGGCGAGGTCGCTGGAGCAACTTGGAGGCAAGCAGGTCCCCATCACATCCGTCCGTGAGGGAGAGATCGTGGGGATACATACGGTGGAGTTGATGTCGGGCGCAGATAAGATTACGCTGACTCACGAGGCTTCTAACCGCCGCGGCTTTGCGGAAGGTGCAGTGCGCGCCGCGGAGTGGATCAAGGGCAAGCGCGGATTTTACGAATTTCAAGAAGTCTTTTCAGAGTTGAAGGGTTAGGCCAGTATGGTGAAATTACGTGGATGTGGAACGGCGCTCGTTACTCCGTTTCTTGCCGATGGATCGGTCGACGAAAAAGGGCTGCGCTCACTTGTAGCCTGGCAGATCGAATCCGGTATCGATTTTCTGGTTCCCTGTGGAACCACGGGAGAGACGCCCACCCTCTCTCATAACGAGTGGCGCACGGTCATAGAGACCACTATCGAGGTCGCCGCCGGACGCGTACCCATCGTCGCCGGAGCAACTTCCTATAACACGGCCGAAGCCGTCCACAAAGCGGCCGAAGTCTCTAAAATCAAGGGTGTGGACGCGATTCTCACGGCCTCGCCTTATTACAACAAGCCCACGCAGGAGGGCCAATACCAGCACTTCAAGGCGATCGCCGAAGCCGTGGACGTCCCCATCGTTCTCTACAACGTTCCCGGCCGCACCGGCGTTAACATTGAGCCCGATACCCTGCTGCGCCTCTCCGCCGTGCCCAACATCGCCGCGGTCAAGGAAGCCAGCGGACGCATCAGCCAGATCGCCGAAATCTGCGGTCTGCTGCCCCCGAGTTTCACCGTCCTCAGCGGTGACGACTCGATGACTCTGCCCGCGATCTCTGTTGGTGGCGTCGGCGTAATTTCCGTGGCCTCCAACGCCATTCCCAGGGAGATGGCCGAACTAACCCGCGCCGCGCTCAACAACGATTGGGCCAAGGCCCGTGGGTTGTATCACAAGTATCTCGCGCTGATGCAGGCGAACTTCATCGAAAGTAACCCCATGCCGGTCAAAGCCGTGCTCGCCATGATGGGACGTATCCAGGAAAACTACCGCCTTCCCATGGTTAAAATGCAACCCAATCTGCGCGCCAAACTCGAGACCGTCGCCCGTGCCGCCGGAGTCGTAAAGTAAGTAAGGTAAGTACGCAGATAAGTGTGGGTAAGTAAAAGTAACAGGCGGGCCGCTGTGGGCTTCCTCACATCGCGTTGATGTCTTTGTTCTCCAGCACGCGCTTCGCCCCATCATGGCGCGCCACTTTGAGCATTGCCTTCCCCACCTGCTCCGTCGTCGTCACATACTGCGGAAACAGGCGCTTTCCCAGCGTTAGCAGCGGCCACAGCACATCGTAGATAAGCATGTACCACCTGGTCTTTGACCTGACGCCATGCAACGGCTGAATCGCCGCGGGCCGGAACATATAAGCAGACTTAAACGGCAATCGCAGCAGCGCGTTCTCCGTCGAGCCCTTCACGCGCGCCCACATCACCCGTCCCCGCTCGCTGCTGTCCGTGCCGGCTCCCGTCACGTACACGAACGTCATCCCCGGATTCAGTTTCACCAGTGTTTCCGCCACCGCCATCGTCATCTCGTAAGTCACCTTCCGATACTCTGCCTCGGTCATTCCCATGGAGGTAACTCCCAGGCAGTAGAAGCACGCATCATACCCTTTCAGTTCCTCGGAAATCGCCGTGAGATTCGTCAGATCCTTCTGCACGATCTCGTGGAGTTTTTCATTCCGGAGACCAGTCGGATTCCGTCCCACCGTCAGCACGCTTTCTACATCAGCATCCAGCAGGCATTCGCGCAACACGCCCTGTCCCACCATGCCCGTCGCGCCAAACAGTACGACCTTCATCTCTCTTACTCTCCTTGGTTTCTCGCTCCGCTGGTACAACTCGAGCGCAAGTGATAGTAATCTATGTTGCGGAATAGGAGGGTACCTTGTTATCCAAAGTCATTCTCGCGAATCTGGCTGTTGTTCTGCTTTTCCTCGGAGGCATCGACGTGCTGGCACAAATGCCCAATCCGTACGGTGCACCCATCAGTCTGGAAGATGCAAAGAAGCCTGCTGCCGCTGCGCTTGCCGAGGCCGCCAAGAATAAGTGGACGATGGCTGTTGCAATCGTCGACCCCAGCGGCAATCTTGTCTATTTCGAAAAGATGGACAACACCCAACTGGCAAGCGCCAACGTTGCGATCGACAAAGCGCGCTCCGCCGCTGGATACAAGCGTCCGACGAAGGCGTTTGAAGACACGCTCGCAGCCGGTGGTGTCGGTCTCCGCGTACTACGATTGCAGGGAGCGATGCCCGTGGGCGGCGGCATTCCGTTGATTGCAGATGGCAAGATCATCGGCGCGATCGGTGTCTCGGGAGACACCAGCGACCATGACAATCAATGCGCCACAGCAGGCGCGGCGGTCGTGAAGTAGCTTAGCTTCCAGATTGAGAGTGCTGGCTCGATTAACTCCGTGCCGTATTCGCGCGGCGTCACACGTCTGCCCCATTTGGGCTAGCCTGGCTGAACTAACTCATTTGGCTAGCCAAGGGAAATTCCGCCTACGTTCTCCGCCGCTCCCAGCGCCGCTGTTCCCTCAAGTCGCCGATCATCCCCTCGTAACCATCGGCCATGACCCTGCCCGAATATTCCCGTTCCACCCACGCACGGCAATCCTGCGAGCGAATTTCGCTCACTTTGCGGCACGCCAGCGCCATTTCGTCCACATCATTCACCAGGAACCCAGTTCCCTTTTGCACCACTTGCGCCAACGCGCCAGCGTCAAACGCGATCACCGGAGTCCCGCTAGCCATCGCCTCCAGTGCCACCAACGACGTTGTCTCGGCCACCAATGGGGTCACCAGCAGCGCCCGTGCCTCCCGCAGCAGCTTTGTCTTCTCGGCAAACGTGGGCAGTTCCACCCACCGCACGTGATCGCCATCAATCAGCGGCTTCACCTCATGCTCCCAGTATTCGCCGTGCGAGCGGAACGGATATACCTGCCCTGCCACCACGATCGGCAATCCCGCTCTTTTCGCCGCCTCAATCGCCAGGTGCGGAGCCTTTTCCGGACACACCCTGCCCAGCCAGAGGACGTAGTCGGCCCTGCGTCCGCCCATCGGGAAGCGCTCCAGCGCAATTCCGTTCCGCACCACTCCCAGCACCCGCGGAACACTCGCAAATGTCGGTCTTTGCGTCTCGCTCACGCAGTTGAAGGAGACATTCTGCGCGAGCCCATCAAACGCTTCCTCCGCATAGAACGATCTCGGCAGATGCAGGGTCGCCAGCACAGGCCCATTGACGCGTGCCGCATGGCGAAAGAAATGTCCGCTATGGTCGAGTATCATGGCAAACTCTTCGCGCTCGCACGCTGCCACCACTCGCTCCGTGTGCTCCTTTTCGCGTTCCACAAAGCCATCGCGCACGAGTGGAGCGCGGCCCGTGGGAATGAGTTCTCCGGCAACCGAAGAGCCCGCGCACGCCGCAACCGCCGTCTGCCAACCACGTGCCGCCAGCTCCCGCTCCAGCGTCCAAAGAATCTGTTCGGCCCCACCCGCGCTCTTATCGCTCACTGGAAGCAGCGGATAGGCCACCAGCAACAATCGTCTGTTCAAATCTTGCTCCCCAGGAACTCGGCAAACTTCGCGCTCACGTCCGGCTCACTCATCCACCAATGCCATTGTTCATAGTTGGTCCGGCCCTCGTGCGGAGCTCTCGTATAATCGTACTTCACCTGCGGGCGCACAACCTCCCGGCGTACGTCGAAGGTCTCGAGGAAATCTCCCTGCGAGGCATACTGCGCGCACATAGCCCGCTTTCGCTGTAGCTCTCCAGCGTCGATCTCCACCACAACCTCGTCTCCTGATTCGCAAAGGAACTGTTGCACGCGGAAGGTTCCTTCACACGGCGTTGCTTCGCGCCCGTCCTCCACTTGTGCTTGCACCACTCCTGCATTCTCCCGTGAATACACGGGAGCCTCCCACACCGGCACTCCGAATTGCCAGCCCAGCCGCGCTCCCAGCAGGCTGCAACTGTCATGATCCGGATGCCCGCCCTCATACGCCAGCGTCGCAATCGCCCTGGGCCTCACCCGTTCCATTAGCTTTTCCAGAAGTGTATACGCCGCGCCCAAATTCAGAAACAAACGCTGGTCCTCCAACCGCGAATCCTCCTCCGCCAGCAGTGCCAACTCCCGAACGCCCGCCAGCCGCATCGCCCGCCGCGCCTCATCCCGGCGCACCGCCGCGTAAGCCTCCCGCGATCCAAAGCGCTCCCAGAAGTATCGATCCCGCGGCGCCCCATCCGTAGCGATAGCCACCACAGGCTCACGCATCCGCTGCAGCAGCGCTCCGTAACAGACGCTCTCATCGTCGGCGTGCGCCACCAGTACCAGCACGCGGCCCGTCAGCTCGGTCAAATCGCTCATAGAACGTCTGATGCAGTGTTCCCGCTCCTGCGGTGGCGCTCCGTCTCCGCCGACTCCTACTCGGGCTCGGCTACTTCCTTCCCTACCACTCTCCGCGCCGTCGGGTCCGCTACCCTGGTTGGCTGTCCGACCTGCTGCGCTGCAAGCGCCAGGAAGTACGCGTGCCAGAACGGGTCTTCGATGCCATTCAACTGGGTGGCAATCGTCTCTGGAGACGCAAGGGCGGCCAGCGAAATCAGTGCCCATGACTGCGCGTCCGGCGAGGCACAGTCCGCGCAGGCCGCGGCCCTGTATTTGGCATTTACCAGTTGCAGCCCGCGAGCGATCACCTGGCGCGTCTCAACCGGAGTGCGCCGGGTCCGCATTGCCTCCGCCAACTCGTGAAACGCCGATTGCAGTTCCACATCCACCTTGGGAATCTCGACCCGAACCGACACCCGCTCGGCTCGAACTTCAAACAGCCCTGGCGCGATCTTCCGCGCGTCCTCGTAAGCTTTCGGTGCCGAGATTCTCAGGTTGTTCAGAGCCATCACCACTAGCCCTTTCTGCTCAGGGGGCAACGCAACGTCCTGGTTTTCAGTGTATTTCCGTAACTGCCCCACGACGGCGCGTCCGGCCTCTTCGGCGGAATCTTCGAAGACTGCCTCCATGGCAACCGCCTGCTGGAGCAGCGATGAAAAATCGGTAACTCCGTAGGGTCCTTCTTCTCCCCTTTCGAAGACCACCAACACCTGCCGGAAGAACTCGTCCGCTGATGCATCCTCGGTTGGACGAAGCTTCCCGAGCGCCAGGGCACTCGCCACATAAGGAAAACCGCCATGCTCGCCCCATTTTCGCGCATGCGCTAGCAGGATCTGCGCTCCCAGCGCTCCGTGCCGCTGCATGTATCCGGCAAACACCAACCGCGCCGCCATAGTTCGGGGATCAGGCCGGTTGCCATTTTGCGAGGGCAGCGAATCCAGCAATTCCAGCGCGCGGTCTGCATCGTAAACAGCCACCCGCGCGGCCGCCGTGGCAATCGCTGCGTTGCGGGAGCTATCCACTTCCGCGGCCTGGCTTTCCGAGTCCTGGTTCCGGGGCAGTTGCTGAGCCAACCCGAAGAGCTCTTCGGCCCACTGTTTCTTCTCGTCCGCCATCACCTCAGGACGCATCGTGTACAGTAACCGCGTCATCAGCGCTACCCGCTGCTTGGGCTCCAGCGCCTGCCCCAACGCGTAGGAGGTGCGCACCATCTGCTGCGCCAACTCAACCTGAGCCCGCGAGACGGCCGGAGCCTTGTCTTTGGACTTCTTTGCCTTCGAGTGCTTTCGCGCCACGGTCACAAGCCGCGGCTGCCCGGTCCATGATGGATGACCTGCGTCTGTTTGTCCGGCTGCGGGCAGCGACATAGACAGCGCGACAAGCAGAGCGACAGGCAGCATCCGAAGCGTCACGAAAAACACAAGAGGGTGCGTTGGAGGCCGCTTTAAAAGCACTCCCAGGGCTCCCACCATCCACTTCGATCCAGGTTGCGAACACATCACAAGAACTGCTCTCCGGCAGATGTTACAATCCCGCCATGTCCAAGGCTCGTGCAAAGAAGATAAAGCTCTTGTTGCTGGATGTCGATGGGGTTATGACCGACGGCAAGATTTTCCTCTATCCCGTCTCCAGTGAGGCTCAGATTGAAGTCAAAGGCTTCCACGCTCACGACGGCACAGGTTTTTCTCTGGCCCGCCTTGGAGGCGTCAAGACCGGACTCATTACCAAGCGTATCTCGGAAACCGTTCGCCTACGCGCACGCGACCTCAAAATCGAGCATGTCTATCAGGGCGTATCTGACAAACTCACCGCGTTCCGCGAGATACTGAAGAAGGAAAATCTCAAGCCCGAAGAGGCCGCCTTCGTCGGCGACGACATCATCGACCTTCCCGTCATGCGCAACTGTGGCCTTGCCTTTGCCGTGGCCAACGCCCGCGAGGACGTAAAAGACGAAGCCCACGTCATCACCGACCATCGCGGAGGCGAAGGCGCCGTCCGCGACGCCGTCGAATACATTCTCAAAGCGCAGGGCTCGCTCGCCAAATGCGTCGAAGCCTACGTCGCCGACCGCGCTCCAGTCGAAGACAAGCACCAGTGACACGCATCCCACTGTAACAAAAAAAGCCCACCGGCCTACGCAGCCGGTGGGTCACCGTTTCCCCTGATAACGTGTCCGTATTCAGGAGGCTCTGTGCAATTAGACACAGGCGGCCGAAGAAGGATGTCTTAAACAATTCCCCGTCCTTATCCTGTCTTCTCTTCTGTACTGTCAATTCTCCCCAGGCCATCATTCGGCAGCGAATTCACCTTCCCAACGTGCCACCACTACGGTTGCCAGGCAGTTTCCAAGCACATTCACTCCCGTTCTCCCCATGTCCATCAACTGATCGATCCCGAGCAGGATAAACACCGGCTCGACCGGTAATCCAAAACTGCTCACCGTTCCCAGCAGGATCACCAGCGACGCCCGTGACACTCCCGCCACTCCCTTGCTCGTCAGCATCAGCGTCAACATCAGCAACAACTGCTGCCCCAGGGAGAGATGCACCCCCGCCGCCTGCGCCACGAAGATCGCTGCCAGCGAAAGATAAAGCGTGCTCCCATCCAGGTTGAAGCTGTATCCGGTCGGCATCACAAATGCCACAACCTGCCGGGGCACGCCCAGCTCTTCCATTTTCTCCATCGCGATCGGCAGCGCCGCCTCGCTGTTAGCGGTCGCAAACGCAATCGTTACCGGCTCTGCCACCGCCTTTAAGAACCTCCGCAATGGAACCCGCGCCACCAGCGCCACCGGCAGCAACACCGCGAGCACAAACACCGCGAGCGCCGCATACAGCGTCACCAGTAACCGCGCCAGGTTGCCCAACACTCCGAGGCCCGTTGTGGCTACCGTGTAAGCCAGCGCTGCACCCGCGCCAATCGGAGCGAACAACATCACAATTTTTGTGAACTTGAACATTGTCTCCGCCAGCGACTCCACCAAGGTCAACAGTGGCTTGCGGCGTTCTTCGCGCACCATCGCCAGCGCAATCCCAAACAGCACGGCAAATACAACCACCTGCAGCACCTGTCCCTCAGCCACGCTCTTGGCGATGTTCTCGGGAAACACATGCAAAATCGTATCTACCAGCGTTAACCTCTGCGTCGGCAACGCGTCGCCGGCAGCCACCGCACCCGTCAGGCGAATCCCCGCTCCGGCCTGCGAAATGCGAATCGCCCCCAGCCCGATCGTCAACGCAAACGTGGTGATGACCTCGAAGTACACAATGGCCTTCACGCCCATCCGCCCCACGCGCTTGAGATCGGCGTGGCCCGCAATCCCACTCACCAAAGTGGCAAATAGCAGGGGCGCAATGATTGTCTTAATCAGCCGCAGAAACACCAAGCTCAGTACTCGCAGATTCAGCGCCACAGCCGGAAAGTCATTGCCAATCTCGGCTCCCAGCACCATGCACGCAAAAATCCACGTGGTCAGCGACCGCCGGGCACCCGCATACACCAGCAAAGCCGCAAGAGCCGCCCAGCGCAACCACAGCAGCGCATCGCTTAGCGCCGCGCTGGCGTGCAGTCCGCTGCCAGAGAGCGTCAGGCGTACGGGATGCATCAGCACCCAGCCCAACGCCACCACGGCATACAGCGCCACCGCTGTCCCGAGCGCCCTCTGCTTCATTCCCGTCCTTTTTGCTGTTGCTGTTGGAACTGCGGCTGGTCTTCCCTACCGGAGCAAATCCTCCAGTTCCACGCCCTTGTCGGTCTTCTCGTCGCGATACTTCACGATTACGGGTGTGTAAACGCTCAACCCCCATTCCGCAGCCTTGCCCTTGGTGATTGCCCTTGCTCCGGCCACCACCACCGCACCCTCGGGGACCACCAGTGGCCCTGTCTCCGTAGCCCGGTAAATCTCTCCCCGCACCGTATCGAAGAGCGGCGTCGAGCGCGTCAGAATTACTCCCGAACCCAGCACCGCCCGCCGCAGCACCTGCGTGCCTTCATAGATGCCGCAATTGCCGCCCACCAGCACATCGTCTTCAATCACCACGGGA
>Ga0187847_10003104_pt1 | contig 12910 bp, 9 predicted proteins | sample June2016WEW_4_10_FD_132458 | JGI IMG/M metagenome (GOLD analysis project Ga0187847, IMG submission 132458) | Peatland microbial communities from SPRUCE experiment site at the Marcell Experimental Forest, Minnesota, USA - June2016WEW_4_10 | ecosystem: Environmental > Terrestrial > Soil > Wetlands...
CTTCACAATCGCTGTAAACGAATCGGGCTTGAGGCTGGCTCCGCCGACCAATGCTCCGTCGATCTCTTCCTGGCCGATGAGCGAGGTGGCGTTGTCGGGCTTGACGCTGCCGCCGTAGAGGATGCGCGTGGCCGCAGCTACTTCGGCGCCCAGCAGCTTGGCCACTTCGGCGCGAATGATCTTGTGCGCGTCGACGGCGATCTCGGGCGTGGCTGTCTTGCCGGTGCCGATGGCCCAGACCGGCTCGTAGGCAATGACAATGGGTGCGGCGGCTTCGGCGGTGATTCCTGCGAAGGCTCCGGTGATCTGGGTCTTGAGAACCGATTCGGTCTTGCCCGCCTCGCGCTCGGCGAGCACTTCGCCCACGCAGACGATGGGAATGACACCGTGCTTCAGCGCAGCGTGCAGCTTCTTGTTGATGATCTCGTCGGTCTCGGCAAAGTACTGGCGGCGCTCGGAGTGGCCGATGAGCGTATGCGTTCCGCCGACGGCCTGGAGCTGGTTCAGCGAGGTCTCGCCGGTGTAGGCGCCCTCTTCGGCAAAGTGGATGTTCTGCGCGCCCACGAGAACATTGCTCCCCTTGGCGGCTTCAATCACCGTGGGCAACAGCACGGGCGAAGGAAAAAGAGCGATCTCGTCGCGCGTGTGCGAGGCAACGAGAGGTAAGAAGGCATCGACAAAGGCCTTGGCTTCAGCGGGCGTCTTGTACATCTTCCAATTAGCGGCAATCAGTGCTTTACGAGACATTTTTTCGGGACTCCTCAAGATTGATTTTAGTGGACGAAAATCGGGGGGTGGGTGATGACGGGCACAGGGCGAGAAACCAGCTTGCGTTGCTTCCTTCGAGCCGGATTAATCCGGACAGGATTCGAAACTGTTTTGGCGCTTCCCAGAACCGTTCTTCGGCTCTGCGATTCCTCTTCGTCACACTCTTCGGCGACCGCCAACGTTATGAGCAGGATAAACAGAACGGCGATCCTGGCCACGAGCCAGGCAAACGAACTGATCTCAGTGCGTGCGATCTCGGCCCGGGATCGGCGCTTGTGACGCGTAGAAGCCACAAGCACCGTCATGCCCCGCACTGTCTCGGCGATCACCGCGCCTGGCACCAGCCAGACCTACCCCGGAGCAAATCCGAACTGCGCCGCCACGGTTGGACCTACCAGCGGCCCCGCTCCGGCAATGGCCGCAAAGTGATGCCCGAAGAGCACCCACTTGGGCGTTGGCAAGTAGTTCTGTCCGTCCTTGCAGGTGTGGGCCGGCGTGTTTCGCGCATCGATCAGAACCAAGACCCTGGCGGCCAGAAATGCGCTGTAATAACGATAAGCCAATGCATAAATACGGCGACGATCAGTACTGAGAGAGAGTTCATAGTATTTCAAGAGGGAGTCGCAGCCTGAACCCAACATGTCCAACAGCGCCAATGCGAAGAGGAGAGCAAAACAGTTCTTCTCCTGGGCAACTGCCCAGACATAGCTTAGCCCGGCGGTCCGAAGCCAAGAGCTGCAAACTGCTGGTTATTTAGAGCGGCAGACGTGGATCGAGCCGGCGGCATTCAGTCCGTGGACTCGATAATACATTGTAAACAAATAAGTTACCGTTCTCATCATTTCGTAATCTGACCATAGAAATGCAGGCGTTTCGGCCTTTTGCCTGCTCTCGGATCCTAAGGAGTAAAAACGGAGCCTGCGACTCCCGTTTGTCTTAATATACTGTCACTTCAGAATCAGAAGTCACTCCTTGTAGAATGCAGAGAGGGTTGTGCGCCAGTGCCCAACCCGCCAGGAGCCGATGACGACTGAAACTCCCATCTCCGCGCTGCACGTGCAGGCCGATTTCCCCTCAGCACCAGAAAGTAATGGGCGCGCCGCTGGCGAGGAGGACGAAATCTCGCTGCTCGATCTTCTGATCGTTCTTGCGGAACGGAAGCGCATCATCATCTGGATCACAGTGGTTTTCGCCGGCCTGTCAGTCATTATCTCGCTGCTTCTACCTGTCAGCTACACCGCGACTGTCACGCTGATGCCGCCGCAACAAAACACCTCGATTGGGGCGGCGCTGGCCTCCCAGTTGGGAAATCTGGGCGGTATGGCCGCTCTCGCCGGAGGAAGTCTCGGCCTTAAGAGCCCAAACGATATGTTTGTCGGGATGCTCAAGAGCCGTACGGTTGAAGATGCCATGGTTCAGCATTTCGGTCTGATGCAGGAGTACGACAAAAAGTATCTATCCGATGCCCGCAAGGCATTCGAGAAACATGCAACAGTGGACGGGGCCGGCAAAGACGGTTTGATCCATATTTCAGTCGAAGATCATGATGCAAAGCACGCGGCCGAACTTGCCAACGGTTATGTCGATCAGTTTCGCATTCAGTCTCAGCATCTAGCCATCACTGAGGCTTCCCAACGCAGGCTCTTCTTCGAGCGAGAACTGGAACAAGCAAAGAACAACCTGGCCAACGCTGAAGAAGCATTGAAACTGACCGAACAGACCACCGGAGTGATCGAACTCAGCAGCCAGTCCCGTGCACTGATCGAGTCAGCCGCATCTCTTCGTGCGCAGATCACAGAAAGAGAAGTGCAGATTCAAGGCATGCAAACCTATGCAACTGGAGAAAACGCCGAGCTAGTGCAAGCGCAGCAGGAATTGACGGGGCTGCGAGCGCAGTTGGCAAAGCTGGGAGGCTCTGAAGACAGCGCCACCGGTGGTCTCATCGTCCCTAAGGGGCAGGTTCCCGAGGCGGGCCTGGAGTATATTCGAAAGTTGCGCGAGGTAAAGTATAACGAGACGATCTTTGAAATTCTTGCGCGGCAGTTTGAGATCGCCAAGCTCGACGAGGCGAAGGAGGGTGCGCTGATCCAGGTCGTCGACCCCGCCATTCCTCCCGACAAGCGATCCTTCCCAAAGCGTAGCCTCATCGTGATCGGCGCCACTTTCGCGGGCCTGCTGGCAGGGATCTCATTGGCGCTGATCTTTGAATTTATAGAGCGTATGAAAGCTGCCCCCACAACGAGTGCCAAGCTCAGTTATCTGAAGCGCATGCTATCCCTGCGGGGACACCATGCATTCTAAGAGCAACGCCTTATGATTCCCCCCTCAGAAGCTCAAACCGAAGTGGTGTCTTTTGTCTGCACACCTCAAGACTCGAAGAGACGACATATCGGGATTGCGTCTGCTGCCCTTTCCGCTCTCTTCGGAAAAGGCATCAGTATTCTAGTAAATCTGGCGACTGTGCCCATCACAGTTCGATATTTGGGGCCAGAGAGCTACGGCCTCTGGATCGCGATCAGCAGCACAGTTACTATGTTTTTTGTGCTGGATATAGGAATTTCTAGCACTCTTACGAATTTGATATCCGCGGCTTACGCTAGAGATGACCGAGACTGCGCAGCAGGATACTTTGCCACAGCCTTCTGGACCATCTTAGGCCTCTCTGCATGCTTGGGCATAGTTGGATGGCTTGTGTGGCCGCATGTTAATTGGGCATTCATCTTTCATGTACAGTCTATTGGCTTGGCTCATGATACCGGTCGTGCAATGGCCGCCGCTTTCATCGTCTTCCTCATTGCTCTCCCTATGGGGCTTGCAGCCAAAGTTCTTGCCGGCTACCAGGAACTGTATGTATCCAATCTGTTTGCCACAGGGGGCAGTGTCCTCAGTCTTCTAACTGTTCTCGCCCTGGTGCATTTTCATGGGAGTCTGCCCTGCTTGGTAGCCTGTTATGCGGGTTCCACGGTTGTGGCAAATGCCGCCTGTATGTTCTGGGTTTGTTTTTTTCATAAGCCCTGGATGAAACCATGGCCGCTGCGAGTCAGGTCACGTCTCATTGGCCAGATCTTTCACTCCGGGATCCAGTTTTTCGCGATTCAAATCGCGGGACTCATTGTCTTCTCCAGCGATAACCTGATCATATCCCACTTTCTCAGCCCTGCTCAGGTCACTCCGTATTCCATAACCTGGCGGCTTGTGAACTATATCGCAATGGTGCAGACCTTTCTCTTCCCGGCACTTTGGCCCGCCTATTCCGAAGCCTACGCCAAAGGCCAGCTCGCATGGATAGGATCGACATACAATCGGGTAAGACGTATGACCGTGGTTGTTCTTGCCGTTGGGTGCGGCACTATGCTTCTCGCAGGACGAGGCATCATACGTATGTGGGCCGGCCAAGCAGCCGTTCCTACCCAAACGCTCATGTGGCTTATGTGCGTGTGGGTCATCATTTTTGCGTTTACCACGAATCAATCCTGTCTTATGGGGGCGACGTATCGCACCGGCAAACAGGGCTTCTTCTCGTTGCTTGCGGCAGTTTCCAACCTGATTTTATCGATACTATGGGTCAGAAGCATCGGACCTGAGGGTGTGTTGCTGGCTACGATCGTTTCCTACGTCATTTTTATCGTTTTAGTGCAAACCTGGGAGGTAAAACGAATTCTACGCGGAGATTTCCTTGTCAGCTTCTCTCAGGAAAAACCGGTCAATACCGGCGCAATTATGGCTAGTAAGAGTTCAACAGGAGAGATTCCGCTGGAAGAAGAGCCCTGGCATGTGTGATGGAGTGGGCGAGTTGCCCAATCAGATTATTCTCGACTCGTTAGAAAGCGGCGTACAGAATGGGAACTAGCCCACGAAAGCATAGGAAGATACGTCAAAGAGCTCTTAGGGCGCTAGTATCTTTCGCGTCCTGGATTCTCTTTCTTGCGTATCCGAAGAAAACTGTCGTTGGCATACAGCCTCCTAGACGAATCCTGATCCTCAACGGAGCTCATATTGGAGACATCGTTATATCGACCTCCATCATTCCCGTCCTACGCAGCGCTTATCCCTCTGCGGAAATGGGATTCGTGGTCGGCAGTTGGTCATCGATGGTTCTCAAGAATCATCCCGAGATCGCGTTTCTTTATTGCGTTGACCACTGGTGGCAAAATCGCAACGGTAAGAGTTTTCTTAGCAGGTATTTGCAATATCGCAGAACCTATAAAGTTGCTTTGCGTCAAATAAGGGAGACCCACTACGATTTGGCATTGTGCCTCTATCCGTATTATCTCCCGGATTTCATGAATGTAGCATGGCGAGCTGGAATTCCCATACGCCTCGGCTTTGACAATAGCTTGTTTGCGTCATTGGCGTCTGCGGCTGTTGAAGTACCACAAAATCCGTTTCTTCATCAAGCGGCTATACAGGCAGAGGTGTTGCGTCCATTGCGCCTTGCCCAAATGCATCTTGAAAAGAGAAAGGCAATCCTGCCCGAAAGTACGGACGAGGCGGTTCGGGAAGTATGTCGGCTCGTTAAGGTCTCGAACATTATGGATGCGCGTTACCGAATCGTTCACATTGGAACTGGGGCTAGATACAGGGAACTTCCGTTCGAGTTCTGGCGAAAACTCGCTGAAACCTTGTCAAAGGAATATACCCTTGTTTTTACAGGCAGCGGAGCACGGGAAGAAACGCAAATCGCCGAGATCGTCGATGGGCTGGATCACTGTGTCAATGCATGCAATTCGCTTTCCTGGAATGGATTTGTGGCTGCGGTTCGGTACGCGGAAGTTTTGTACGGGGTTGAATCGATGGCGGGTCACGTAGCGGCGGCTTTAGGAACTCGCAGCATTGTTGTCTATGCTGGAGCAGCAGGTGTAGCTCGATGGAGGCCGGACGGCGCGGTAACCGTGTTGACAAACAACGTTGAATGTGCGCCGTGCAACTTGCCGAATGGGTGTGAGTCGATGGCGTGCATCCGAGGAATCCAACCCCAAGAATTAATCAATGAGGGATAAGAGTTGTTCTTGAAGCGTCTGTACACATTATCTGGAGACGCAAGTATGAATGAGGTACGTTTAACAGAGGGAAAGAGATGATCTACCGCCAGCAGTATTGCCCGTTTGGCATCAGAGTTGGAGCTAGCAGATGAACAGGATACTGCGCATTGCGGTTGATGCCCATCCTCTAACAAATCCTCGAAACGGCATTGGCCGATATACCTCTAATGTTCTGTGCGAATTCGCATTGCTGCATTCACCTCACCCTATCTACCTCTACTCTGACAGGCCATTTCAGCTAGATTTTCCGCTGCCCGCGCACTGGAAAGTACGTACTGGCTCGGTTCGTTTTCATATACCAAGTACGGCATTTGCGCAGGCCATTTTCCCTGTTTGGGCGCTGAAGGATGGTATCAATGTATTTTGGTCACCGCGGCCCCAGTTTCCGCTACTGTTGCCGCCGCGCATCAGGAAGGTGCTAACAGTCCACGACCTTGTATTGAAGCGATACCCGCAGACTATGAGGCGTATCGGCCGCGTAATAGAGACGCTACTGATGCCGCTGTCGCTTCGCATCGCAGATCAAGTTATTGCCGATTCACATTTCACGCGCTCCGAGTTGTTAACGTACTTCCCATGCACAGGATGCAAAGTGAATGTCGTTTATCTGGCTTCCAGCCTAAGGGCAGGCGGGACGCCAGGGTCCTGTCCAGTGTCTAGTCCTTATCTACTGTTTGTAGGAAGCAGCGAACCGCGCAAGAATATGCGGCGCATGTTGCTGGCTTATCTTCGGTACCGGAATCTCAGCCCCGACCCGCATGATCTGGTAATTGTCGGCAGCAACCAGTGGGGAGATTTCGACGTACCGCAGTTCATTCAGACTCATGATTTGCATACATGGGTACATCTGATCCAAAACGTAGATGATGCGGTGCTTTCAGTTTTGTATCAGCATGCCCAGGCATTGGTTCTGGTTTCCCTTTATGAGGGATTTGGTTTACCGCTGGTCGAAGCGATGCAATATGGTATTCCGCTGATTGCAAGCAATAACTCATCGGTTGCCGAGATCGCCGGAAATGCGGCGATTCTCGTCGATCCCAGCGACGATGACGCAATCGCACAGGCTTTTAGAACAGTGACTGAAGACCAGGCGGTACGCTCGGAGTTGGCACATAACTCAGCGATTCGCGGTCTGCAATTCAGTTGGAAACTAGCGGCTTCGGAAACAATGTCTTTGGTAGTCGGTAAATTTGCTGAAGCCAGATAGACGGTGCATTGACGAAAGAAACTGAAGGGCCTGAGAGATTCCACTGTGTTTCTCTGAATTGATTCTATGACATTGGGGTGAAAGCAATGCCGACTGTAATTGGCGCTACCTTCTTGATTCTTTCGCTCTATTGCTTTAGCAGGGGAAGCAGCCATCTATTCTCCCTATTGGTCTTTTCTGGGATTTTTCAAGCCGCGACTGTAGTATCAAGCGCCTCAGTTCAGCCTTACTACCTTGTTGCCTTGTTTTTCGTTGCTCGTTGTGTGGCGGAACTAGCTCTAGGGAAACCCTCACTTCACAATACTAACGGGCTTTATCCGCTGGCCGCGTTAGGTTGCCTCGGTGTGATTTCAGCTTTTCTATATCCCCATATCTTCAATGGTATCCCCGTCTATGACCCTAGGTTTGGACTTGATGACCAACTTTTTTTCCAGACATCACTTCACTTCAATGGCGCGAACAAGTATCAGGCCACGCTGTTAATTGTAAATGTACTTGTCGTTTGGGCGGCCGCCGTGGTGCCGGGAGATATCGAAGGCCCAAGCAAGAAGCTTAAGTTAGCGTTTATGTTACTCTTGAGTATCTTGATACTTCAATTCGGATTTCTCTATGCAGGGTTGACCTTCCCCATTTCCCTTCTGAATAATGACCAGAACTACATGCTCTCGAGTATAAGCGATAAAATGCCTAGGCCCAGCGGCACGTTCATTGAGCCATCGATGGCCGCTCCAATCCTCTTGGGAGGCATATTGGGTTTTCTGGCAGACTATATAAGTACGGGAAAGGGGCTTTGGAGAGTTGGTCTGTCATTTGTTGGCATCTTGCTCGTCGCGTCCGCTTCCTCCTTTCTGGCGTTGTGCCTTGGCGTTGTTCTTGTCGTTCTCAGGTATCCTATACTGCGCTTTCCATATTATGTGAAGGTGGGCCGTTTAAAAAGAATGGCAGTTCTTTCCTCCTTGGTGCCCCTGGTTGCGTTTTCTCTCGCTATTCCGACTATACGGAACACCTTGACGGATCAGATCGTGAACAAGGGTACCTCGCAGTCCTTTATTGCGCGAAGCGCCGCAGATCTATATGCGTTTACGCTTGCTTATCAAACGCATGGAATTGGCGTCGGTTTGGGCAGCAACCGACCTTCCAGCCTCGTCGCAATGATCGTCAGCACCCTGGGTGTTGCAGGTCTGGCATTGTTTTTGCTTCTGTTGGTTAGGCTCCTCCAGAACGATCTTGGGCCATACTCCTGGCTGAAATGGACCACCTTGGGTTTAGTCTTGGACATGTCGCTTGGAGTATCGGAGTTTAGCTTTCCACTTCTTTGGGTACTCTTTGCCCTGGTTGCTCGTGCCTCTCAGTCATCAAGCATATCCTTCAATAGCAACAGCGCGCCGCATTGCTTGCCAGGGAACAATCCTGAGCCGGCTTAGAGAGCCTAAAATGAAATCGTTACTACTCCGATCGATCTGCGGGCCGAACCTCGAGGCATGAATTGTGTTCGCGAGTTACGTCGCGCTACAATATACAGTATGTTACGAAAATCAACAGGCTATATTCCGACCTTGGATGGATGGCGCGCGATTGCGATCTCCGCGGTGATTCTGTATCACTCCTCCACCGTTTCCGTCGGCGAACTCGATTTTCGCAATGAACAGGATCTTGGTTTGTACGGGGTCTCGCTCTTCTTTGCTATCAGTGGCTTTTTGATCTGTGGGCGTCTCCTCGACGAAGAGGGTACGACCGGGCGGATTTCCCTAAAAAGTTTCTACCTTCGCAGGGTCTTTCGAATCCAACCGCCTGCGCTACTTTACCTACTCGTGCTCGCAGTTCTTGGCTGGATAGGAGTCGTTCGGAACCCGTTTTGGCCATGGATAAGCGCTCTGCTGTGTTTTAGGAACTTTTATACGGCTTCGGTTGGTGTAGTCTCGGCAGACCTGTACACACATCACTTTTGGTCCCTGGCCGTAGAGGAGCATTTCTATCTTTTCCTCCCATTGCTCCTGATCGTAACGAAACGGTGGCGCGGATACGTGTTTGGGGTGCTTTCTGTCTGTTCAGTCTTCTGGGTGTTTCTTGTCCGGCATTTCTTTCTCCCGCTTCACCCAGCGTCGGGAGAAAGGACTGACTTATATGCCGCTGCGTTGATCTTTCCTGCAATGTTAGCCTTTGTGATCCGTCGAGAAGAGATACGTGTGCAGATTGCGAGGTGGTCACCTACCGTCGCAGTCTTATCTGCGGTGTCTTTTTTCGCATCTGCGCTCTGGCTTGAGAGCAAGTGCTTGTGGCTCATCGTTATATGCGGATTCCCATTCATTCTCCTTGGCACTGTTCTACACCCGTCGGCACTTATTTCAAAGATACTTGAGAGCAGGCCGTTGAAGTATATCGGCCGCATATCGTACAGCTTGTATTTATGGCAGCAGATCTTCGTCGTAAACGCTAGGGAGATCTCGCAGGCCGGAGAACGTCTTCGGCTGTTGCAAATCTTTCCTCTTAATCTGCTGTGCCTATTAACGTTAGCCAGCGGAAGTTATTTTTTGATTGAAAGGCCGATAATTGGAATTGGTGGAAAGTTGGTCTCTCGACACAATTTGGCTTCCCACCCGAACGGTGGCGCGATCGCGGAAATTTTGGTGCAGTAGGCAATCGCCGTAGGCGTTGGAGATTGTGTAAAGAAGATATTTGCAAAGGCTTGAACCATTTTCGCAAATGGGATCGACCCCGATCTGCTGGCATGGGAGCACGTTCCCTAGCCAATTCCAAAGGGCAAAGCAATTTCTGCTGTAGTTTGGAAAAGATTTAAATATCGAGCAAGTCAAACTGGAGGATTCACCAATGCAGGTGTTGACGTATCGCTATCGTCCTTTTCACGCGACAGTAGAGAAACTTTTGAAACTCGTTGCTCCGCTGCTACCGCGAGTCAAGGGGAAAGCCCTAAGCGCTCCGCCGCGTAAGGTCCTGATCCTCAAATTCGGAGGGATGGGCGAAGCCGTCCTGGCGCGGTCGTTGATGGAGGGCCTTCGCGAGCGTAATCCGGGGATGGAGTTCGATTGTTTGGTAGAGAAGCGCACGGCAGAAATGATGACGATCGGAAGCCAGGGAAGGATATATATGTACTCTCTGCGAGCAGATGGCCTGAGCACTGCGCTGGCAACGCTTCGGGAGATACGGAGCCGCCACTACGATGCGATCCTCGATTTCGAACAGCACTCGCTACTTACTGCGGCATTCGCACGGGCAACCTCCATTCCAGTGCGTGTTGGCTTTATTCCTTCGGAACCAAGTCGACGTGGCCAGATGTTCACGCATGCTGTTCAGCTCCGCGAGAGCGAATCCATGTGGCGCGCCTTCGTCCGGCTTGGCAGGGTACTTGATCATGATCTTCCGGAGCAGCTTATGACCTTTCCGTTGCCCTGTTCTTCAGAATCGGATATGTGGCTTAGTGAATGGTGGAACGATCACCTTTGTTCGAATACCAAGGGCCCTGTTCTGGTAATGCATATCGGAGTTGGACCAAGCGCTCTATATCGACGGTGGCCCACAGAGCGCTTTGTGGGCCTTGCCACGGCCATTGCCGGCATCCGTAATGATGTGACAATCATATTGACCGGGACGAAGAACGAGCACTCATTGATCGATGATTTCAGAAAGGGTTTTCCAGGTAGAAGTATCGACGCGTCGGATCTCGGCGGACTCGAACGGACCGCAGTTCTTTTGCGAAGGTGCGATCTGCTCATCAGTGCCGACACAGGAATCATGCATCTAGGAGCTGCTATGGGAACACCAACCGTGGGGCTATTTGGACCCAACACACCAGCATGCTGGGCTCCGGTTGGGCCACGAGCAACGTATGTTTATTCGACATGTATGTCTTGCAGCCCATGCATAAACAGCTATCGAAGACATATTCCTGAAAAGTGTACTGCTATTCAGGAAGGTGGCTGCATGCTGGATATTGCCGTCGACGATGTTTTGAGGGCTGCCAGAACCGTTGTACGCGATTCCTGGATCTGCTGATCATGCTCACAGATTGTGCGAATCGTGCCGATGCTCAGACCTTCGCCAGGAGCTGTGTTGTGGAGAAGCCGTCAACGATAGGCACTATCTTTACTTGTCCCCCCCAAGACTGCACTTCCTGCGCGCCAACGACAGTATCCACATCGTAGTCTCCGCCCTTGACGATCACATCGGGTCTTGCCGCCACGATGAGTTCCAGTGGGGTTGGTTCTCCGAATACCACGACGGCGTCGACGGCAGCCAGCGCAGCAAGGACGCGGGAGCGCTCGCGCTCAGCGACAATGGGACGAGTGGGACCTTTCAATGCCCGCACCGAAGCGTCACTATTGATGGCCACGATAAGCCGATCGCCGAAGTGCCGAGCCTGCTCCAGCAGGGTGATGTGGCCGATATGCAGCAGATCGAAGCATCCGTTGGTGAAGACCACCCGCTCCCTATTGGCCTTCCATAGCGCTACTCGGTTTAGAAGTTCCGAGCGAGTGACCACCTTGTCCACGGCGTGAAGACATAGCTCTGGGGCTAGAGCGGCGAGCAGTTCATGCTTCTCCACCGGCACGGTGCCTACCTTACCCACTACAATGCCCGCGGCTACATTGGCCAGTTGGATACTGGCTTCAGGATCGAATCCGGAGGCTATACACAGAGCGAGGACGGCGATGACGGTATCTCCGGCACCTGAAACATCGAAGACCTGCCGGGCTATGGCCGGGGCCATGAAGCGGCTGCCGGGTCGCAACAGAGCAATGCCTTTTTCGCTAAGGGTCGCAACGAGAAAGGCAAGATCGAATGATGTCACTATTGCTTCGGCGGCGGTGAGCAGACTCTCAAGATTGAAATAGTCCATGCGCAGGGCCGAAGAGAGTTCGCTGTGATTGGGACAAATGGTGGTTGCGCCTCGATAGCGGCTAAAGTCAAGGTTTTTGGGGTCCACTAGCACCGGAATGTCCAGATTGCGTGCGGCCTGGATTACTTGCTGGCAGACTTCGGGTGTGAGCGCACCCTTGGCATAATCCGAGAGTATGACGGCGTGGCAATTGGGGAGATGTGCAAGGACACTTTGGATCAGCCGATCATAGTCTGCTTGGGGACGTTCGGCCAGCCGTTCACTGTCCAGGCGAAGCATCTGCTGGTGCCCGCTCATGATGCGTAGCTTGGTGATAGTCGGAAACCCCTCGCTGGTTACGAACACCGGAAGAATTCCATTTGATCGCAGATTGTCCGCCAAGTGTCTTCCGTTTTCGTCAGTGCCGGTAAAGCCGGCCAATACCGTTTGCGCGCCCAGCCGTGCAAGGTTCAGGGCCACATTGGCCGCACCGCCGGGCTGCTCATTCCGGTGAGTGGTTCGCACCACAGGGACAGGCGCCTCTGGAGAAATGCGGCCAACTTCTCCCCAGAGGTACTGGTCGAGCATTACGTCACCAATCACCAACAGACGTTTGGAGACCCACTCGTGCTCGATCTGCTGGATCATCTCGTGCAGTCGCTGAATCAATGCGCTCCCCCGGCTTGGGCATTTTCGATGATTTCTGTCGCTGCAGACTGGCGCTGAACCCAATCCAACTCAATCCAGTCGCAAAGCATATGCCCGGCCAAGATGTGCGCCTCTTGGATGCGAGCTGTGTCGTGCGACGAGACAGCGAAAAGATGATCCACCAGCGCAGCAAGTTTTCCGCCGTCTGCTCCGGTGAATCCAACCGTGACAAGTCCTTGAGAGCGGGCAGCTTCTAGAGCTGCGATAACATTAACGCTATTGCCAGAGGTAGAGATGCCTACCAGAAGATCACCGGTGCTACCCAATGCATGAACTTGACGGGAAAATACTGCCTCATAGCCATAGTCGTTGGCTACCGCAGTCATGATTGAGGTGTCGGTGGTCAGCGCC
>Ga0187847_10003105_pt1 | contig 12908 bp, 8 predicted proteins | sample June2016WEW_4_10_FD_132458 | JGI IMG/M metagenome (GOLD analysis project Ga0187847, IMG submission 132458) | Peatland microbial communities from SPRUCE experiment site at the Marcell Experimental Forest, Minnesota, USA - June2016WEW_4_10 | ecosystem: Environmental > Terrestrial > Soil > Wetlands...
TCCGGCGAGAAACGCTTCCCGCGAAAGCGCAGACTGCCACGCGTAACCGATGCGACGCACCTCCAGGCCGGGACCCGGGCGCACCACGCGGGCCTCCGTGGGCTGCGGAGCGAATCCGCGAAACTCCGCCGCCAGCACCTCGTCGAACCCGCGCGTGTTGGCGGGCGATTCCAACAGGCTCGCGGTCCAGCGGGCGAGGATCTGCTGAACGGGCTCCACATGCTGCTCCGACGGAAAGTCAGCGTCCGGCGCGGCGGCCAGGAGAGCCGGGTCGAGCGCCGTCGCGGTGCGATAGCGAGGATGCAGATGAAACTCGGCGCGCTCCTCGGGCGAGCCTTGTGCGGCGAGGTTCGCGGCCAGCGGCAGTCCTAAGCGGCCCATCATGGCGCCGGCAGCCCCCTGGCAGCACCGGACGAGAAAGTTGCGGCGCGCCAGGTTGGTCAGTTTTCTTGTCACTCCCGGCATCGTCCCGGTTCCGAACCCCGCGGTTGCTCTCCACTCTAAGCGGGCGCTGGAACACTCGTCAACAGAGCGCCGGCCGCCGTGGCGCATCGGCAAACGCGGCGACGAGGCGATGCCTCATGCTTTCTATTTCAGGAGCAATGGCTTACCATGTGTGCCATGAGGCGAAATTTCGCATTCCATTATCTTTTAACGGCAGTTTTGCTGACCGCAATTGCCGCCACGGCCCCGCTCGGCACGGCGCAAACGCCCGGCGGAAAGGCCGTTCTCAACGGGCAGGCGATTTACGAGGATTATTGCGCGACCTGCCACGGGCGGGACGCCAAGGGAGACGGGCCCGCGGCGCGCGCCCTCAAATCCGCGCCGATCGATCTGACGCAGATCAGCCGCAATCACGCCGGCAAATTCCCCGAGGCCGAGATTAGAAAGATCATCGTCGGCCAGGACATGATGCCGTCGCACGGCACCGAAGCGATGCCCATCTGGGGCAAGCTCTTTACCAAGATCGGCGATCCAAATACGTTAGACCAGCGCGTGGACGCGCTGGTGGCTTACCTGCGCCAGATCCAGGCTAAGTAGGGGCCGGGCACACCCGGCCCGGAGCACGACAGACCACAAGAGGAGATGGTCTGTCCTACTTCACGATGTAGCTTTTGTGGATCCAGGCGTCGCCACCGTCTTCCGCACGGGTCTCGAATACCAGGGAATCCGCCGTGTCCTTGCGCTCTACGAAGGCTCGCCCGGCGGTGGTGTGCGAAGACGCCTTGCCGGCGTTGGCGGCGGCCATGGCGGCGCGGACGCTAGCCGCCGAAGGAGCCGATGGCGAATTCTCGCCGCGCGATGCCACGGCCTCGGTGGCGCTCGCCTCGATCAGCTTTGACCACATCCGGCGGAACAGGACCGCGGAGGAATACACGTCGGCGCCGCTCAGTTTTCCATTGATCGCGTAGGCGAACCCCACCACGTCGTTCTGGCCCTCCAGTTCTTTGGAGAGCGCGCCTACGTAGGACCCCGTAGCGGCAACGACGCGCCGGTTTTCGAGCGCCAACTGCATGCTGGACGGTGAGGGCGACGCCGGCATGTCGCCGACGCTCGCCGCCAGACCGTGCTGGGCAGCCGCCACCTGCTGCCAGACCTGGTCCTGATCCCTGCCGGCCACCACAGCCATTTTCAGGCTCTTGAAAGCCACCGACCGGTTGGAGGCGCTGAACTGATCGGAGGCTTCGCGGCCGCGCCGGCTCCAGCGCCCGTGTTCCACACAAAAAGCGCCAATCGGCACCCTGCCCGAGTTCGGCACCAGCAGAAAATCGATTGGAAAGACGCGGTCCTGCTTGCCGCCCTTTACAATATCGCCGGCCTGAATGTAGATCGTCACCCCGGACAGATTCTCGATCGCCAGCTCATTCACACTGCTGGTTTCGTACACCACTACTTTCTTCTGCTCCATGGCCTCTTCGAGCGTCAGCAAACGCTCGCGCCCGGCGGTGGGTGCGCCGTGGATCAGATAGATGGAAAGATTATCGTGCGTGTAAGGTCCGGTGATCGCGGGTTCGCCCGCCGCAGCCGGTGCCGCGGCGCAGACTGCCAGGCCGAGCATAGAAGCCCATCGAAAACGTGTCGTGTGGAACATAAAAGGTGCACCTCTCGACGGGGATATTGCGCGAAGCGGGAAAGACTTTCAGCAGCGTGAAAAAAATCTGATTCCAGTTGTCCTGGCGCCTGTTGCGGCTCTCACCCGGCCGGGGCGTAGCGTTTCATCTTGTTGATCAAGCCCTGCCGGCTCAGGCCGAGCAGGCGCGCGGCCTGCTGCTGATTGTTGCGCGTCTCGGCCAGCGCCTGCTGGATCATGCGGCGCTCCAATTCCTCGACCGCATTCTTCAGCGAAGTGGCCGCCGGCCGCGCCGCTGGGGCGGGCACGGCGACGGTGCTCTCGGCGGGCGCGCCGGGCAAGCCTCCCAGATCCTCTTCGCCGATCACGCTCGCCCGCGCGCACGCGGCCAGCCGCATCACTTCGTTGCGCAGCTGGCGCACGTTCCCTGGCCACGGCGCCAGCACCAGCCGCCGCTGCACCTCCGGGGCCAGTTCCATGGCGGGCCGGCCCATCTCGCGGCAGTATTCCCGCAGAAAATGGTTAGCCAGCAGTGGAATCTCTTCGCGAATTTCGCGCAGCGCCGGCATGCGAATGTGGATTACGTTAATGCGGTAGTACAGGTCCTCGCGAAAGCCGCCCTTGGCGATTTCGGCTTCCAGGTCCTTGTTGGTGGCCGCGAGAACGCGGACGTCCACCGGCGTGGGACGGCCTCCGCCCACCCGCTCCACCACGCGTTCCTGCAGCACTCGCAGAATCTTGGCTTGCGCGGTGAGGCTGAGGTCACCGATTTCGTCCAGGAACAGCGTGCCGCCGTCGGCTTTCTGAAACTGGCCCACGCGCGACTGGACGCCGGTGGCGACGCCCTTCTCGATGCCGAACAGCTCGCTTTCCACCAGCGTCTCCGGCAGAGCGGCGCAATTCAGCGCCACGAACGGCCGGCGTGCCCGGGGGCTGGTATAGTGGATCGCCTTGGCGGCCAGTTCCTTGCCGGTGCCGCTCTCGCCGGTAATCAGTACGCTCACCCCGCTATCGCGGATGCGCTCCACCAGCCGCACCACCTGCTGGATCTTTTGCCCGGTGCCGATGATGCCGTGCGAGGAGTAGCGCTGCTCCACTTCGCGCCACAAATGCGCGTTCTGCTGCACCAACTCATCCTGGCTGCGGCGCAACTCGCCCACCAGTTGCGCGGTCTCGATGGCGATAGCGGCGTGCGAGGCGAGCGCCATCAGCGATTCCTCATCCCGCGCCGTGAACGCGCCCGCATTCTTGTTGAGAGCTTCGAACGCGCCGATGATCTGGCCCCGCTGGTTGCGCATCGCCACCGACAGGACGTTGCGCGTGCGGTAACCCGTCTGGCCGTCGATCGCGGTGTAGAAGCGCGGATCCGCGTACGCCTCCTCCACGTTGATCGTCTGCCCGGTTTCGACGGTGTGGCCAGCGATGCCCAAGCGGGCGTCGAAGCGAAGGATCTCTTCGCTGCCCAGCGCCACCTTTGACCAGAGTTCGTTGCGGTCGGAGTCCAGCAGGAACATGCTGGCCCGGTCACACTCCAGCAGGCTGGTCGCTTCCCGCGCGATCAGATCGAGCAGTGCACCCAAGTCGCGCTCGGAATTCATCTTCTGGCAGATCGCCAGGATTTCGCCGAGCTTTTCGGGCAGGCCGGGCTGGGTAGCAAACACCCAGACAGTCTATCGCATTTACACTTTCACTGTCTACAATGTAGACTGTGCTGACCACGCGATTCACTTTCGGCCGATACAACAAGGCATCATGGGCACTAACTCATTTATTATCAGCAAGCACCGGTCGGCCCAGCTGTGGCACGGAGCGTGCAATTACCCAAGCACAACAGCACTCCGGCGATCGGAGGGAATCGGGAAAGTGGATGGAGGTCCACGGACCCGGTTCGCCGGGGGGCTTGTTGTACCGCGACCAAACTACATCCGGGGAAGGCTGGCGGGCCAAGTGAGCCCTCTCCGGTAACCACTAGCCCGTACAGGTCAACCATCACCTGCGCTTCCGCGCCGATCGGAGGCGCAGGTCACTCCTTTTCTCTTCGTTTCCTTGTCGCATCCATTTCTCCTGATGAGGGCAGCCGGCGAAAGCGCTATGGCACTAGGATAGATAGGGTGTGGTCTGGATTTTGCGAGGAGATTCGATGAGCGATTACCGACGCCTTGCCAGCGCCGCTTGTGGCGTTCTGGCATTTCTGGCTTTGCTGCCGCTGGCGAACGCGGCCACTCCGACTATCGCGCTCTCCGGCGAACGCCGCCGCAGCTTCAACGATGACTGGCGGTTCTACAGAGGTGAGGCCGCGGGCGCGGAGAAGCCGGAGTTCGACGATTCCGCGTGGCGCCCGGTGCGGCTGCCCCACGATTGGTCGATCGAAGGCCCGTTCGATCCCAAGCTCAACCCCCAGACCGGCGCGCTGCCCATCTCCGGCACGGGCTGGTATCGAAAGTCGTTCGCGCTTCCGGCCGATGCAAGCGGAAAGTACTTCAGCATCGAGTTCGACGGCGCCATGTCCAATTCCAAAGTGTGGCTGAACGGGCATGATCTGGGAGGACGGCCTTACGGCTACATCGGCTTCAGCCTGGACCTCACGCCTTACCTGAATTTCGGCGGCACCAACGTCATCGCCGTGCGGCTCACGCCTGAGGATCACGCGTCGCGCTGGTACCCGGGCGCGGGCGTCTACCGCAACGTCTGGCTCGACGTCACCGGTCCCGAGTATGTGGCTCACTGGGGCACCTATGTCACCACACCCAAAGTGAGCGAGGAGCAGGCCACCGTGTCGGTCAAGACCACGCTGCGCAACCGCTCCGGCCATGAGGCTAAGGCTGAGGTGCAGAACTCGGTGCTGGATGCGGCCGGCGTGATGGTGAGCCGCACCATCGTGCCGGTGACGATTCCGGCCGAAGGCCCGCAGCCGGCGCCCCTGGTGGTGCCAACCGTGTTGACCGTCCCTCACCCGCAGCGCTGGGACATCGACCATCCTCACCTCTATACGCTGGTGACCGAAGTGATCGAGAACAATCTGCCGGTCGACCGCTATACCACGCCGTTCGGCATCCGCACGATCGCCTTCGACAAGGAGAAAGGCTTTTTCCTGAACGGCCGCCATCTCAAGCTGCAGGGCGTATGCGACCATCACGATCTGGGCGCGCTGGGCGCCGCCGTCAATCGCCGCGCCATCGAACGCCAGTTGCAGATTCTCAAAGCCGCGGGTGTCAATGCGCTGCGCACCAGCCACAACCCGCCGGCGCCGGAGATTCTCGAATACTGCGACCGGCTCGGGCTGGTGGTGATGGATGAGGCCTTCGACATGTGGCGCATCCCGAAAGTGCCGAATGGTTACAGCAAGTACTTCGCCGACTGGTCGGAAGACGACGCGCGCGACATGGCGCGCCGCGACCGCAACCATCCCAGCATCATCCTGTGGAGTATCGGCAACGAGATTCCGGAGCAGGACCATCCGGAAGTAGAGGGCTGGCGGGAAGCGAGGCGTCTCACCGGCTTCTTCCATGACGAGGACCCGACGCGGCCCACCACCTCGGCGTTCAATAGTTGGGGAAACGCCATCAAGAACAAGATAGCCGCCGAGGTCGACATCCCCGGCTTCAATTACTCGCCCAAGCACTACGAACAGATCATCAGGGAGCACCCCGATTGGATCATCTTCGGTTCGGAAACTGCGTCGTGCGTCAGCTCACGCGGTGTTTATCATCTGCCGATCGTAGCCTACGAAAAGCCCGCATCGCTGCAGATTTCGAGCTATGACACGGTCGCGCCGGAGTGGGCGATGTGTCCGGACGTTGAGTTTACCTACCAGGACAAATTCCCGCAAGTGCTGGGCGAGTTCGTCTGGACCGGCTTCGACTACCTCGGCGAACCGACGCCTTTCTGGGGCTGGCAGGACAAGAATTCGAACGACTGGCCCTCGCGCAGCTCCTACTTCGGCTTCATCGACCTGGCCGGATTCCCCAAGGACCGCTACTACCTCTACCAAAGCCAGTGGACCACCAAGCCCATGGTGCACCTTCTGCCGCATTGGAATTGGGAAGGCAAGGAAGGCCAGGCGATTCCGGTGATGGCTTACTCCAACACCGCCGAAGTGGAACTGTTCCTCAATGGAAAATCGCTCGGCAAGAAGGCGCGATTCTCCGACCCTTGGGTAATGCCAGTGAACCGCAAGGTGAGCGAGACCGGGAAGTTCGAGACCAAGTATCGCCGCATCTGGCAGGTGCCGTATGAACCGGGCACTCTGAAGGCGGTGGCGTATGAGAACGGCAAACAAGTCGCGATGGACGAAGTGCGCACCGCCGGCGCACCCGCCAAAGTGAAACTGGCGGTGGATCGTTCCGTGATTCAAGCCGATGGCGACGACCTCTCGTTCGTCACGGTACGGATCGAAGATCAGCACGGGAATCTCTGCCCCATGGCCGACAACCTGGTGCACTTCGACGTGACCGGCGCCGGAACCATCGCGGCCGTCGATAACGGCAACGCGGCCACCGACGAATCCTTCCAGGCAGACCACCGCAAAGCCTTTAGCGGCATGGCGCTGCTGATTGTGCGCTCTAAAGCGGGCGACGCCGGCAGGGTCAAGATCGTCGCTACCTCCGAAGGCCTGGCCAAAGACGGCGCGGAAATCACCACGCGGCGGCCGAAGTAGCCGGATCAATCCCCTCGCCGCTCACGGCCGCGAGAATGTTACAGGCGGCTGGCGGCAGGGGGACGCTTCTGGAGCTTTATTCGATATACTGTGAAGGTCTCCTCTCACCGCTGCGTGGAGGAGAGTTGTCGACGGGAGGGAGCGACTGCAATGAACACGTCCACTTGCTTTGCAAAAGGGGGGCGGTTCAGCGCGGCCCTCTTGACGGTAGCGGTCGGACTGGCGCACGGGCAAGCCAAGCCGGCCGGCGCATCTGCGCCCGGGCATTCCGGGGCGCTGGCGCCCAAGGGATTTTCGCGAGTCAATGTCACGCCGGAGTACAAAGAGTCGTTCGACCAGGAACTGCGGGTAGCAGTGCTGGTGGCGCCCAGCTACCGCAACTCCGGTCTGAACTCGCTCAAATTCACCCTGGCCGACGAGGTTGAGCTGAAGGGCGAGCTCGAGCGGCAGGGCTATAAGGTCTGGCTCATCTCCAACACCGAGGCTTCCGCCGACAACATCCGCAAGGTCTTGCAGGACTCCAAACAACTGCTGGATGGCACGAATCAGGCAACATTGGTGTTCGCATTCAGCGGTCATGGCTTCCAGACCAAGGGCGGCAAGAACTTCCTGATGACGTATGGCGCCACGCCGGACAATGTGGAGCAGGGCGCGCTCTCGCTCGACGACGTGGAGGAGCTGATGACCGCCAGCGGCGCCCGACGCAAAGTGATTCTGGTGGATGCATGCCGCAACGATCCGGAAGCCAAATCGGGCGAAGAGGCGCGCAGTTTCGCCCAGTTCCACGAGTCGGAAGGCTTCTCGATTCTCTTGTCCACGCGGCCGGGCGGGTTCAGCTTCGAGGATCCGGAGCTGAATCACGGCATTTTTACCTACTACCTGCTGGACGGCCTGCGCGGCAAAGCAGCCGGCAAGGACGGATACGTCACGTTTTACGACCTGCAGAAGTACGTGGAGCAGTCAGTGCTGGCGTACGCCATGAAGAAGGATCGCGTGCAAAAGCCGTTTGCCATGGGGGAGCGCAGCGGCGATTTTCTGCTGGCCACGGCAGCGCCGCCGAAGCCGGATGAAGTGGCACCGCCGCCCGCAGTGAGCAAGGTGAGCTCAGACACACCGATCCTGCGCGACGTCGGATCCAATCGCACCTTCTTCGCGTTGCTGAGCGGCTCGGACCTGACGCTGGTGGACGCCAAGACCCTAGTCCCGATGGTGGACGCGGCGGAGAAACAGGTGAGCAGCCGCGCGGATGGGTATCGCTACTTCGAGGCCAATGGCGCCAACCGGATTCTCTATGATCTGGCGGCCGAGGTGAAGGGCGACGATATTCTCAGCATCAAGGGCCGGATTGGAGCGCCTTGTCCCCAGGGCAACGTTTGCAGCACGGAGGCGGATGTGCCGCTCCTGCCTGGCGAGAAGCACAACGAAGTCACCGAACACGCCAGTGCGGTGAAGAATACCAGCAACGCGGTGTCGTCGAGCCTGGGCCAATTGGGCTTCGGCAAGTCCGCGGGCAAGGCCCAAAAGACGGCGGTGGTCGCCGATTCCGCCGGGAAGACCGCGCAGAGCACCAACAAGCTGCTCACCTACCGCTGGCAGGCGCTGAACCTGACTGCGCACGTGCCGACGGCGCCGCTCAAGGCGGCCCGCTAGTTTCGCGCGGAGGCGCAGATGGAGAGGTCCTGGTGCGCGCTCTTGGGCGCCGCGTTATTGCTCAGCCTGCCCCTACAGGCGGAGCGGTACGCGCTGCTGGCCGGAATCAGCAATTACCAGGCCAGCGGGATCAACCTGGAGGGCCCACAGTTTGACGTGAAGGCGCTGGCCGGGTTGCTGGTGGAGCGCCACGGTTATCGCGCCGCCAACGTCACCATCCTGCTCGACCAGCAGGCGACGCGTGAGAACATCGTAAGCGCGCTGCGGGCCGCGGTAAACCGGCTGCGCGCCGGCGACGATCTGCTGTTCTACTTCAGTGGGCACGGGGCCAGCGCGTTTGACAGGAACATGCAGCAGCTCAGCCCCGAGATTGGGCCGGACTCGGGCGCGCTGGCTCCTTACAATCTGGATCTGACGAGCCTCACGGCCGCGGTCGGGACGCTTATCATCGGGCGGCGCGACCTGCGGCCGATTCTTTCCCGCGTTCCCGCCGGCGCGCAGGCTCTGGTTGTGCTGGACGCCTGCTACTCCGAGAACTCGGTGAAAGCAGCGGGCGTGTTGGCCACGGCGCCGGTGCGCGGGGTGAATCTGGCGGCCCGCCTGCGGGACCAGAACGCGCAGGCCGGCTCAGCTCTAGAGGCACCTGCGGCGCCGGCGAGCGAAAACGAGCCGTACCCGTATACGAATGTCGTGGCGTTCGCGGCCGCATCGAAGAACCAAGCGGCGCTCGATATCGGCTCGGCGCTGCTGAGCCAGAACTGGCATACCGTTGACGGAAAACCGCACGGCGCCCTGACCAACAGCCTGCTGGCCGGCCTGGAGGGCGCGGCGGATACGAACCACGACGGCACCATCACTTACGACGAGTTGTTTCGATTCATCCGGCGCGATATGGAAGAACTTCCGCATCAGCCGCAAATGCTGGCACCGGCTGACTTCCCCGAGAAGCGGGCATTCGTCACGCCGGGCGCGGCGCTGCCAGGTGCGATTGCAGGTCCCGGAAGCAGCCCTGATTCGCCTCCGCCTAGCGCCGTCCTCCCGACGAGTGCCGCCTTAACTGGCATGACCGTTTCCCTGGGAACCGTAGCGGCGTCCCCGCCGCCGCGGGTGCGTGTGCAGGTGGAGAATGGTTCCGCAGCCCTGCTCTCCGCGCTGGCCGCCCTTCCCGAAGTGGAAGTGGTGGCGGGAGCGTACGACCTGCTGCTGCGGGCGGCCGGAAAAGAGTGGGAAATTTATGATGTGAGCGGCGTCCTGGTGCAAAGCCTGCGGGTCGACGATGTTCGTGCCGTGGCAGCGCGCGTCGGCGCCGAGGGCCGGCTGGCCGAACTGCGGAAATGGTCCAGCCCGAAGCAGTCTTTCAACGTGAAGATCGACGTCGAACCAGAGGCTGGCGACGGTTACCAGCGGCTGCGGAGCGTGCTGCGGGTTGGGGAAAACGCAAAGTTCCGAATCGGTTCTGAGCGGCCCGCTTACCTGCTCCTGCTGGACATCGACAAACAGGGCCGGGTCTCGGTGCTGTATCCCGGACCCGACCCGGGCGAACGGGCGCGGCAGCCCCGGCCGGTGGAATTCGTGGCGCGAATCACCCTGCCTGCCGGCTCCGATGAGCTGAAGCTGATCGGCTTTGCCCTCGCGCCGCCCGATTGGGCGCAATGGGCGTGCACGGCTACGACCTGCCCGGAATTCGGCAGCGACGACCCTAGGATGGGGCGACTGCTTCAAATGCTGCGCACAAGCGACGGGACGGCCGAGACCAGCTTGCGCGTGATTACGCAGCAGTGAGAGGCGACGACCGGCACCGTCAGCGAACGCGCATCTTCTCCTCAATCCCCGCGGAGGCGATCGGCCTGGCGGCGATTGAGCCAGTCCCACCAACCCGCTACAACACGGATGCCAGCGCCTGGTGAACCTGCGCCAGCGTGGCCTCGACATCAGGGTAATCGACTCGAATCACCTGGGCTCCGGGCGTGGTGGGTCGCCAGCGGTCAAACATGCGCGGGGACGGAAAGCCGGCAAAGATCGAGATCAGCGGAACGCCAGCGGCGGCGGCGACATGCTGGCCGGCGGAATCGTAGCCGGCGTAAAGGCGGCTGCCCGCAATGATGGCGGCAAAGCCGGCGAACGAACCCTCCCAGAATTCGGCCTGAATGCCGGCCCGGCTGCACGCCCGTTCCACGCGGGCAGCTTCCTCGCCGCCGGCGCCCTTGTCAATCGTCAGCGGAAGGCCGGTCGCGGCGAGCAGCGCCATGAGTTTTTCTTCAAACGGGTCCGGGAGGCGCTTGGCTGGATTCTCGCCCACGCCGACGCTGACGGTGATGCCCGGCGGCCGCGGCGGCGATGGTGCGAGCGCGAAGTACGGGCGAGCGCCCTCCACTCCCAGGGTTTCTCGCGCCCAGTCCGCCGCCAGTGCAGGCAGCGGCTGGCTGCTGTCGCCGCCATACGCGCGGCTCTCGAACAGGTGATAGCGCCCATCCGGACAGATGGGGAGGAGGCCGAGCTGCGTCAACCGGGAATCCGGATCCAGGACTAACGAGTCTGCCACACTGCACATCGTGCGCAGCTCGCGCCACACGGCGAGCCGGCTGGCCAGGGTGCCGCGCCGGTAAACAATCGGTGCGTGTTCGAGGCGGCAATCACCGGCGAACAGCTCATAGTTCTTAAGCGGGCCTACAAACACGATGCGGGCGCGGGGGAAGCGTCGCTTGGCGGCGTCCAGCAGCACGCTGGTGACAGCCACATCGGCGCCCAGGGTGATGCGCGAGAGAACGAACACGCACTGTGGATCCACAGCGACGGCGCGAGGGCTCCGCACACGCCGGTAGCGCGTTTCGAGCAGAGCGGCATCGTATACGCCCGCTGCCTGTGCGATGGCCTTCGCAAACAAGCGGACGTAAGCATCGCACAGCGCCGGCTCAAAGCGGTCCGCTAGGCCTTCCACCAGGACGGAGAAGAGAGCCGAATCGCATGCTTCCTCGAGCAGCGCGGGCGGGAGTGAGGCAGGCGGATCGCCCGCCAGGCACCGCGCCAGCACCCGCTCCGCGATCGCCTTACACGAAGTACTTGTCAACCAGAATCCCCAGCTTTTGCCGTGTCGCTTCGCTCGCCAGCTTGCGGTCGGTGATGATCGCGTGCGCCAAAGCCGACCCGCACTTGCACGCACGGCCCGCCGGCATGCGGGCCACCGCCGCCGCCACCACCTTGCAGGCGTTCTCCGCATTCTTCATCAGGTTGGCGATGATCTCGTTGACCGTGACGGCGTCGTGATGCGGATGCCAGCAATCGTAATCGGTGACCATCGCCACCGTGACGTAGCAGATCTCGGCCTCGCGCGCCAGCTTGGCTTCTGTGAGGTTCGTCATGCCGATCACGTCCATGCCCCAGCTTCGATACACGTTCGATTCGGCCTTGGTAGAGAAAGCAGGACCTTCCATGCAGAGGTAGGTACCGCGTGATTTGGCGGGCACGCCCGATTCAGCGCAGGCTTGTGCCAGCAGGCCGGCCAACTCCGGGCAGATGGGATCGGCGAAACTGACGTGAGCCACCAGCCCTTCGCCGAAGAAAGTGGAGGCGCGGCCGCGCGTGCGGTCGAAGAACTGGTCGGGGAGGACGAAGTCGAGCGGGCGGTGCTCCTCCTTGAGCGAGCCGACCGCACTGAGCGAAATGATGCGCTCCACGCCCAGCGATTTCATGGCATAGATGTTGGCGCGAAAGTTGAGCTCGGAGGGAGAGATGCGATGGCCGCGGCCGTGCCGGGCCAGGAACGCCACCTGGCGCCCGGCCAGCGCTCCCACCACGAAGGCGTCGGAAGGAGCGCCGAACGGGGTGTCGATGGCCACTTCCTGCTGCGCCGCAAAACCCGGCATGGAGTAGAGCCCGCTGCCGCCGATGATGCCGATCTCTGCTTTCACGTAGTGATCTCCTGGACAAGCGCCATTCGGCAGGGTAGTGGCGGTCAGACGATTTCTTCCTTCGCCGGGTCCCAGCAAACGGTGCGCCCGCTGCGATAGCTTTCCACCGCCATGCGGCACGCGATCGCAACGCGATAACCCAGCTCGAACGGGCAGTTTACCTCGCGAACGTTGCCGCGTATGTGATCCACGAAGTTCTGCATGTGCGCCTTCGGATCGGACCGCGTCATACCGGCCAGCTCCGTTCCATCGGGGCGATTTTTCTTTTCCGGCTGGTAGCGGATGCTCTGCATGGCGTGCGCGATGGCGCCGTTGTCACCGAGCACGTCTTCGGTGACCCCCAGGCGTTCGTTGCCGAAGCCGGAATCCCAGGTATAGAGCAACTCCTCGGCGTGCTCCATGGAAACGTTCATCGTGTCGGGCACCTCGCGGCCGTCTTTCCAGAGGTAAAGGCCGCCGGTCATCGTCACCTTGCGCGGAATGCTGAGGCCCATCGCTTTGTACCAGAACGAAAGCTGGTGGCACATGTTCTCGTAGACGTTGCCGCCCGAATAGTCCCAGAAATACCGCCAGTTAATGTAACGGTTGGCGTCGAAAGGCCGTTCGGGCGCGCCGCCGAGAA
>Ga0187847_10003107_pt1 | contig 12904 bp, 11 predicted proteins | sample June2016WEW_4_10_FD_132458 | JGI IMG/M metagenome (GOLD analysis project Ga0187847, IMG submission 132458) | Peatland microbial communities from SPRUCE experiment site at the Marcell Experimental Forest, Minnesota, USA - June2016WEW_4_10 | ecosystem: Environmental > Terrestrial > Soil >...
CCCACGCTGCGCATGCCGCGTCGGCAGCGCCAGTGAAGTTGAACTGGCTGCTAGCACTGTGGCTGTTCTCGCTGCGCTCGCTGCCGAACTCGCTAACGTGATTGCTGTCCTCATTGAAGTCGTTAAACGTGTCATCGCTGCGCGAGTCGTCGAAGCTGCGACGTCGGCTGCCGCTGTGTTGCGAGCTACTGCTGTGGCGCGAGCTCTCGTCACGACGATGGTGGCCGCTCGTCGGACGACTGTGATTGCGCGGCGTCTGCAGCACACACGCCGGCTGCACGGTGCCGCACAGCGGAAACGCATCGTTGTCTCGATTGATGCCGCACGTCGACGGCACATCGCAACCGCCCGTGTTGTTGTGACAGCAGTCGCAGTCGAAACACACGTGCAACTCGCGTCGCTCGTCGAATCGTCCGTGTCGATGCTGACGCCAGTCGTCGTGTGGCGACTCGCAGAGCTGCGACTCGTTGACCTGGAAGAAGGGAATCGTCACAGTGACGTTGGTGCCGTTGCGCAGGCGCAGTGTCTCGTTGAACGACGCCGGGCAGGCGGCGGCGCAGATGCGCTCGACGGGCGCGCCGCAATCGATGCACGAGTCGTTGTCGAGATTGAACGCGTTCGGCTCGCGCGCCGTGCCGGCTCGTGCGCAGAAGACGGGCGTCGAGACGTTCGAGTTCGTGTCGTCGCAGTCGTTGAAGCACGACACACCATCGCCGTCGCCGTCGAACTCACCCTCGGCAGGAACGCAGATGCGCGCACGCGAGCACTTCAGTCGCGCGCAGCGATCGGTGCTGTGGAACGCCGATCGCGAGTGGTGCGAGCGATGCGAGCGATGCGAGCTCTCGTCGCTCTCCTCATCGCTCTGATCGCTGCTGAAGTCCTCGAAGCTCGGCGTTCGCGTGGGATGATGACGACTCGTCGTCGCCTGACGCTTACGAGCCGCCGATGTTGTCGACGTGGTCGACACTGGCGTCGACGTGGTGGTCGACGCAGTCGTGGTTGTTGTGGTAGTGGTAGTGGTGCTGGTGGTCGTCGTCGCACTCGAGTTCGTCGGCTCGGGATTGCAATCGGCATCGGTCGTGCACTCGATCTCGATCTGCTTCACGCATTGGCACTGCGAATTGCGATCGCAGATCGCCGTCTCCAACGGCGAGCAGACACGCATGTTGTTGCACGCGAACAGATCGTGCGGGTCGGACGAGAACGAACGCAGGCAGCAATCCTGGCGCGCCGTGTAGGCGCACTGCTGCTGCGAGCAGTCGCCTGTCGCCAGCGCGTGGAAGTGCAGCTGACCGCTGGCGCCGCGCTTCATCAACGCCTGACCGGCGGGCGGGCAGTTGCACTGCACGTCGAAGCACTCGCGCTCCGGACACTGATCGTCGCTTGTGCAGCAGCCGGGCAGTGCCGTGTGCAGACAGCGATGCTGCGTCGCGTCGCAGCTCGACGTGTAGCAGGCCGCCGGCGACGGTCGGAACTGCACGCAGTCGGCGTCGGTGTCGCACGCGTTGTCGAGCGTCTGCGACACACACTGGCCCAACTCGGTGCTGTACTGCTCGAGCGTCGAGAGCAGGCCATCGCCGCCGCACACGCGACCGCACGCCACCTTGAGCTCCTCGGCGTTGAGCGATGCCACTGTGATCGGCTCGGTCACTGTGCAGGTGGCGCCGGTGCACGTGTCGCCGGTCGAGTTGCCGCTGTTGTGCGGCTGTCGGTGCTTGTGACCGCTGCTTTCGTCGTGATCGTGACGGTGTGATTGTTCGTGCTGTTGCTGGTTGCCACCGTTGCCATTACCGCCGCCTCCGACGACGGCGAGTGCAAAGAGGCCGAATAGCAGAAGCAACATCGTAGTAGGCGTGCGATTTACCCGCTTCTCAACACGGTGTGCGGCACGAGTGAGATGTTGTAGAGTCGCACCTCGAACCTAGCGTGTTAACACGCCAGTGTTGCATGGCAGAGCGCTGTTTGCTCTCTAAACCGGCGCGCGACGCTTCGCCTTGGCAAAGACGGGCGTCGCCTCCTCCTCCGCTACCCAGACTCGAGATCGACCGCCGAAATGTCTCTCTGGCTCGTCGAGTCGCTCACGATTAGTTTCTTCGGCATCATCACGCTGGCGGTGCTCGGCAATGCGCTGAACGATGCCGATGCGCGCGGCACACGAGTGACGAACTTTGGCGAGATCTTCATACCGATCTACATCGCCATTGGCTTCTTTGTCGTCTACGTTATTGCGATGGCGATCTTCGCTTGCGCCGGCTGTTGCAACGCTGATCGACGGCGCGCGACGACATCGGGCAAGGCCAACGACGATGATGATGATAACGAAGACATTGGCGTCACGCCGGCGTTCAACGCACGCCGACGAGCTGCCGCTGCGCTGGCAGCGACAAGCGATTTTAGCAACGCACAGGAAGTCGATGCGACGTCGTCGACGCCCGTCAAGACGATCAGCAAGACCGAGCAGCATGTGATTCTCGTCGATGTCGCGATCGATATCGTTTTCGCTGGTTTCGTGCTGGCGATGTTCATCGTGCTCGCGCACACACTCGATCGGCCGCTGGCGGCCGAGGACTTCACGGCATTCTTCGTGTTGTTCTACATTGTGCAAGCGCTCTACTTGCTGCTGCTGATCGTCGGCGCCGCGCAAACCTACATCATCGATCATTCGCCAGCCGGACTGGCATCGGGCGGTGCCACGTTGTTCGGCGGCGTGCTGTGCTGCTACTCGGCGTCGCGCGACGAGATGCTCGATGAGGCCGAAGAGTCGTTCGAGTCGAACCCCTACACGTCGACGGCACGCAAACAGCGCTACGACGAGCGTGCCGAGTTCCAGGACAGGCCATGCACGTACATCTTCGTGCCGTACGCGGCGCCCTCGTGGATCGACTGGCTGTTCGGCATCTTCCTCTGGCTCGTGCCACTCGCGATTCTCGCCTCGTCGATCTTGTTGCAGATCTACCTCGATCGAGCGGTCGACAATGAGCGCGCCAAGCTCGCCGCCGAGGCAGCGCTGTCATCGTCGACGGCAACGGGTGCGCCGCCGACGGCCGCTGTGCTGTCGCTCGACGGCTTGCTGCGACCGTTCGTCCGACCACATCACATTGCGACATTCGCACCGCGGATTCCGACGACAGTGGTCGACGTAAAGATGATGGCTGAGTTCATCGCGCAAGCGCACGCGCCAGCGACCGATCCGAGCGGTTCAACGCACAATCTCGACTTCGGCATCGTTCTGCTGCCGATCTTCATCGTGCTCGGCATACTCATTCTGCAGTCGTTCTGCTTGTGTGCGATGTGCATCTATCGCGGTCGAACGGCGATGGAGTGGCTGCTCGGCTCGATCTACGTTCTCTGGCTCGGCTTGTTGCTGTGGTTCTTCATCGAGCTGGCCGAGCGTGTTGATTTCGGTCCGCGTGCCGACGGGCTCGAGGATAATCACGAGGACTACCAGGAGCTGTTCGTGCCACTGTACATCCTGTTCGGATTGACGCTGTTGATCGGCGCGTGTGGCTTCATTTGCCTGCCGTCGTCTTACAGGCCGACACGAGCGTACACGTCGAAGTGGGGCGCTGTTGTCTATCGGAGCGGATGAGAGCAGCTGACATCCAAATAGCGGCGCGCTCGCGCGACACTGCGAAACGAGTGAAATAATCGAACACAACATGACTTCTTCGAAGTTCGCAGATATGTCTGGCAAGTATGGCATAATGAGGCACGCCCCGATCGTGCCACGCTACGACTCTGGGACACCTCTACCAGGCCGAGTGCTCGACTCCGAAACGCCACAGACCGCCGAGACGAAAGCCGTCGAAGATGGCCTAAGCTTGATACGAAGTCTGATTAATGATAACGAACGGCCAGAGTCAGCCAAGGCTTTCGCACGTGCATGCGACAGCCACGCGCCAGCCGCGTTGCCACTCAACGTCGGTCCGACGCCGTTGGGCTGGGCAACTAAGGACACAAACTCGCCGTCGGCCGAGGAATGTCATCACGCCTTCATGCAGAAAGTCCGTGAGGAAACGCAGCTTGTGCCGTCGAGCGAATTCTGCAAGCTGATCGATGCATTTGATCGTCGATGAGCGAGACACAGCGGAGTGAATCAATTCGCTGCACAAAATAAGTTTTGATTCAGCCTACGTTTTCACACCTATTCTTGTTCGCCCGCGCCCACGCTGCAGCAAAAACGATGCCCGAGCCGACGACTTTGACCAGTGCACTAACTCTCATGCTCGAGCGGCGCCGGATGGTGCTGCTCCTGCGAGAAGCACGCTACCAAACAGCAACAGCGGGGTCTGATCGTGATCGATTTGTTGAGACGATAAGATTTCTTGCCACGCGACTTGAAGGACGTGTTTCGCGCCGCGAAACGTGGCTTCTATTGGAAGGCTTTCAGCGAATGGCCGGGGAGGACGGAGATGGTGAGATTTTTCTCCTCATTGACGCAATACTGCGACGTCACTTGGTCGTGCACGGAGCGAACACGTTCCATCGCGATCGCGAACCGACAACGAACGGATTTCGCTTACTCTACCGAGACTTCGTACAGCCTGCGTCGTTGAGACCGGAACTAGCGGCAGCACCGGGGCACTTCGTGGGCGCGACAATCATCAACGAGACGGCGCAGCAGCGGCAACAACAGCCAGTTGCCACGGCCCGCATGATCAGTCTCTATCCATCGCTGTTTGTGCCGTCGGCTGACCCGCCGGTTCCTAGCACAACACAAACACCCGATGAAGATTCATCGGACGACGACGACGAACTTCCGCCGCTCGAACGGGTGTCGGCACACACTGCCTTTACCGAACAGCCGGTACCGATGGAGTATTGAGAAGCCGAATGAAAGACGTTCATTTCCCTTCGGTAGTCTCTTGCGCCTTGCTGCTAGGCACCGCAGGCGCTGCAACAGCAGCCGCTGTCACCACACCCGATACGCTCTGATCGCGCGCCGTCGCCTCGCTCTCGTCACCATTGTCGTCCTCCGACACCGAGCCGCCAGCGAGTGACATTGTCATCACACCATTTTGCTTCGCCATGTCACGGCGCTCGCCACTCCGATAGCTGCCATCGGGCCGCACGCCGCTGTTCTCGTCGTCACCATCATCGTCGTCATTATCGTCGTCCTCGTTGTGATTCGTGTTGCGTCGCTTGACTGGCTTTGTCGCCGCCGCCGATCGGTTGACGTACATGCTCGTCGGCACGGCGGGCATCGCGAAACCGTTGTTGAAGCCATTCTCGAGCACAACACCGACGTAGACGACGAACACGATCGACGCGCTGACGGGCGGCGGTGGCACATCGACTGACGCCAGCTGGCCGCTCGACACGGCGGCACGATTGTGCTCGACACTCTGCGCACGCTGCGCCTCGTCGAGCCACTTGCCACCGCCAAACGGCTGCACGTACAGCTCGGGCTCCATGTAGTTGAAGTCGTAGTTCGTTGGCACGAGGTTCTTCTCGATGTACGCCACGGCACGTTGCAAGTCCTCGCCCGACATCAGCATGTACTCGTTGTCGTGCGCCACCTGGTAGGTCGAGACGGGCGCCGTCTCGACCTCGAGGGGCGAGAGTGTGGCGCGCTGCTCGGCCAGCACACACGCCGAGTGCACGTTGCGCAGCAGGCCCGCGTAGATGTACGTGATCGGTATGCGATAGGCGCCCGAGGGTGTCAACGCGGCGATATTCTGCATGAGATGCGTCGCGTTGAAGCCGACTGCCTCGAATGACGTAAACGCGATATTGAGTGAGAGGTTCTCGACGCCGACGGGCGTCGAGAGAAGCGATTTCGACGGCACGTGACGCTTCGAGCCACGCCGCTGTGTGGCTCGCCAGTGCTCGCCCGCTGCCGCCACGACGGAGCAGTGCGGCGTCGCTCGCCACACGATCGAGAAGGGCATCTGACGTGAGTCGCACTCGAGTGCCTCCATCGAGAGCGCAATCGCGCGCACGTTGCGGTCGATCGCTTCCTTGATCTTGAGTGTCGACGCGATGCGCTCGCAGCGCACAGCGATCTCGGGCTGCAGCGAGCCGCTGCGCAGTTGCGCCGCTGTCAGTGTGAGCTTGGCGCGATACACCAGGCGGAAGATGCCGCTCTGGTTGCGCCGCTCGAGTTGACGTTCGAGAATGGCGACGTGTCGCGGCATGTCGTCGAGAATGGGCGATGCGGCGAAGCGTCGTGCGAGTTCAGCGTGCTCGGCAGCCGCTTGCTCGTCGGCCACTGCGCTGGCGGTGTCGATCTTGGGCGGCGCGTCGGTTTGTCTCCACCACAGGCTGCTGAAAATACTCATTTCTCTCTTGTGCCGTTCGGCTTGTCGGTCTTTTTTTTTCCTCTGTCACGGTTAGCGCGGTAGGAGAGAACGTATATGCGCGACTCATTCTGCGCTGAGAGCGCTGTCGAACAATCGCTAGGTTCTACGTATTCGGCGACGCCGGCGCCGTTTGACAAGAACGACGAACGAGAACAACCAATGCCAGGTGAAGAAGTACACGATCCCGCTGCCTTTGTCATGCCACACCAGCCCGGTGACCCAGAACTGCCCGACGATGATTTCGAGCCCGACTACCTCCGTCGGCTGCACCCGATGCCCTGGTTCGACGATCATGTGCGAATGAATCGCGAGCGACACAAGTATGTGCTCGACGGTGTCGAGCTGCCGACGTCGACGACGGGTCACATGAAGGCCTACGTCGGCGAGTTCAACGCCGAGGCGAAGTCGATTGAAATCGCCGCCCGGCTGCGCGACTACGAGAAGCGTCGCGATTCGGGCGTGACGCGCGTCGAGCCCGAATGGCTGATCGCACAGTACGCACGCTACGGGCACTGTCGAACGGCCGAGGACATCCGCAAAGAGTGGGACATCACACGCGACAAGGGCACGTTCATGCATCGACTCATCGAGTTGTACTACAATCGTGTCTTCGAGGGCGAGCTGGCGCGTCACAGCGCGCTCAACACGCGCGAGTTTCAGCAGTTCTTGCGCTTCGACGCCACGCACGTGCGCGCGTGTGGCTACGTGCCGTTTCGCACCGAGTTCACGATGTATCGCTACGAGATTGGCGGGCAGATCGACATGCTCTACCAGCACGTCGATGACGCGAATGCCACCGACGATCGTCGCTTCCGGCTCTGGATGGTCGACTGGAAGAGGAAGTTCGAACTGGGCGATCATGGCGAGCCACTGCGTGCGCCGTTCGCCGACATGCCGCCAGGCGATCGTACCAAGTTCACGATTCAGCTCAACACGTACAAGGCGATGATCGAGGCGACGACGCCCTATCGTATCGTGCGAATGACGGTGCTGTTGGCGCATCCCGATATGCCCGACTACTACATGGAGGAGCTCGCCGACATCGGACCGCAGATCGCGACGATGTTCGAGAATCGCCGACAGGCGCTGATCGAGGAGAAGTGCGCCAAGGCTAGCGATATCTTGCTCTCGCAGATGTCGCGTCGAATCGATGATACTAGCGATCGCTCGCGCGGTGAGGCGCTGACGCGAGCGTTGCGACTGGTTGAAGGCGCTCTGCGATTTGCGACGCCGTCGGCACCGCCCGCGCCACCGGCGGCTCCGGCACCGGCGTTAGGAGCGGGCGAGAACTCGATGTCTGTTGATGAGGAAGAATTAATGATTTGAATTGGCAAAAAACCAGCACACGCGATCCAAAACGAATGTGAACTTTTGTTTATCTGTTGAAAGCTTCGCCGTCGGCTCGCCCCTCACGAATGAACAGCTCAACCACCCCGATCACCGCCGCCCCACCACCGCCATCGACCTCTGACGAAGAAATCATCTACACCGACGGCTCGTGTCTCTCACAGCACAACAAGGCGACGCGGCGCGCTGGCTACGCGGTGAACTTCGGCGCCGGCGACGCGCGCAATGTGAGCGAGCCGATCGAGGGCGGTAACCAGACGAATCAGATCGGCGAACTACTCGCCGTCGTCGTTGCACTCGAGCGCTCGACGCCCGGCAAGCGTGTGACGATTTACAGCGACTCGCACTACGTAATTCGCGGCCTGGTGGGCATGGACGGTGAACCACCGTGGTTTCACCAGTGGCTGTGCAATGGCTGGCGCAACGCGAAACGCAAGCCGGTCAAGCACCGCGATCTCTGGGAGCGAGCGATTGCGGCGGGTGCCAATCGCTCGTTCAAGCTGCTCTATTCGAAAGCGCACAGCGGGATCGCGGGCAATGAGGCGGCCGACCGAATGGCTCGTGCAGGGGCGGCTAAGCGTGGCACGAGCGAGCGGCCGGCTGATGTCGACGTTCGTGCGACGAAGAAAGCGAAATGCGACTGCAAGGCGACGATTTGCAACGATGGGTGCGCGCGAATGCCCGACGAGAGCAAACAATGAAGACTGCGGATCGAAACCGAAGAACAAACGTTTGTGTATTGAGCCAATTTCTCGTCCTCGATACGCTAAAGAAAATGAGCAGCAGCAGTAGCAGCAGTGTTTCCGTCGACGATTCCTCGATAACAGAAATCACACCAGAGTCGGTTTGGTTTCTCTGTCTCGTCGTCGGCACAGGCCTGCTGTCGTCCGAGAGTGCGATGAAACCGGTGATTGGCAGCGAATACGCGCCGACAGCTACCTGGCGAAGCGCGATGCTGGACAATGCGGTCGCACCTCGCAGTGGCGGTTCGAAACGTATTGACCTGACCGAGTTCAACATCAGCGAGGCTGAACGCCTCGACGTGATGACGTTGTCGCACCTGGCCAACATGTTCGCTTTGCGAGCGAACGAGCTGGCAGACGCCATCGATTGTGTCGTGTCAACGCTGCGTCGATGTCGACTGCGAAGTTACGACAGTTTCACACAACAGTCGATCGGCGGTGTCAACACTGGATGCGGCCAGGTGGTGCCTCTCTTCGTGGCGCTCGCGCTGCGTCGTGTCGCTGCTGCCGGCACGAGACACATGCGCCGTGAGGTCAGTGCGTTGGTGTTCCTCATGGCGGGCTTGAATGGAAGTTGGGGAACACCTGGCACTCTAGTGTTCGGCATCACGCGAGACAAGCAAACTGACGGCGCACGTTATCGAAATGTCGTGAACCCAGGAACGATGAGAAAGTTGTTTGACACAGATCTGCGAGCACGCAACGGCGATCTGTGTTACCATGTGGTTCTCGAGACATGCGACAAGAAAGACAACACGCATTTGCCCTCGAATGGTACGTTTGACCCAGATGATCCGGCGGCCGACGGTTCGAGACAATGGCGAATGCTGACTTCGACGAAGCACGGCGCTCATCACCAGTTTCTCATTCGTGTTGTCGGTGCCGAGGGCATTATTGTCCAGGCATATTTCGGTTACTACACGATCGATGATTGGCTCAATTTCTCACGTCCTCTTACCGTCAACAACAATACCGGTGAGCCAACGCTACCTGGCTGGAGGAATCCTCTGTGCGAGCGGCCGCGATTTCGCGGCGTGCTGTGTTTGGAAAAGCTGCGCGAGCTTGCTGCAGCTATCGACAGAATCTCACGGTGGGATGGAAAGGCTGTCAAAGACTACGCCGACATAACTGGTGTGACGTTTGAGAGCGTGCCACAAATTTGCGTTCACGTTTGGCGGCTTAATTTGCCTGCGGTGGCCTACTAGTGGGTTGTGTGTTCGAAGGCAATCTGCAAAAGTAAATAACCTATATCGTCATCTGTGAGTCGCGTACACACTGAACGCCAGCGTGCAATGACGTGTGGAACTCTTGTTGGCAAATATCACGTGCAGGAATTTTGCGGCCCAATCATGCTGCACAGTGATTACGAGTATCACGAATGTGATTCGCTGCTCTGTCCACTGCATGCTCGCGTCGTACCGAAGGCGCTTCGCATGGAAAAGGGCAGAATCGAAGCACTTCACGCCGCTGTCAAACAACAGCATCCAGTCATCAATGATGGTGTTCTAACAACAATCTCGATTGGTTTGGAGCCGTCGCGTGACATCTGGGCACGCGAGGCGCAGCAACAACGCGAATTGAAGTCGAAAGCAGATTCACCACCGAAAGTTGGAACACCAGCGACATCGACTGTTAAATGAAATGCACGATTGCTGCGACTACTTTCGACGCCGACGTCCATGACCACCGCCGCCTCGTTTGCCCGCTCGACGCGCTTCGCTGAGCGCAATTGCGATCGCCTGCGGTCGACCGCCTGTCAACGGCGTGTGCGCTCGTCCGCTTCGCAGAGTGCCGTGCTTGTACTCGCTCATCACTTTGTGCACCTTGGCGCGCGCTCGAGCGCCCTTCGGATAGCTGCGACTGCGACCTGTCTTGGCCATGTGTGCGTGTTCGCTCGTCGACTCATCGATGCGTCACGTCCCACCGATGTTCATAAACGCGCCACTCACCTGGTGACTTACCTCGACTCCTCCACCACCACCACCACCACCGTCGCCACCGCCACCATACTGACAAACAGCACAACAACAGACGACACAACTCACCTTGACCTTTGACGGATACGACGAGATCTTGCGAATGTCGCCCGGCCCGTTCGGACCCTGGAACCAAATCGTCTCGACGGTGTGCTTGGTCACCATCTCCTTCATGCCGCCGATCTTGCACACGAACGCGTAGATCAGCTCGAGCAGCTTCTGCGACGCTCGGCGGCCAGTCGAGAAGATCGAGATCTCGAACGGATGATCGGTCGCCTCGATGCCCAACGCTATGGCGACAACGAACATCGCCACCGAGTAGGTCTTACCCCATCGCCTTGGCGTGATGAACATCGCCTCGGCTTGCAACTCGGTGATGCCATACTCCTGCAACAAGTCGTCCAACTCGTCGTCCAAATCCTCCTTGAAGATCAGTAGGGCGCAAGCGCATATCATCATGTCGTGGAACTCGCGTTGCGTCTCGCTGCGCTCGAGGCCGAACGAGTCGAGCGTGCGCTTGATGATCGCGAGCCGATCGCGCCCCGTGATCTTGTTCGACGTGTCGTTCGGCTTCGGGCGCAGCAGATCGGCGACCAAGTTGGGCAGTCGGAGCGCCTCGACCGCCTTGGCCTGCTGCTTCTCGTAGCACAGGTGCGAGCGACCGAGCCACTCGGCGAACCGCCCGCACGCACCGACACCCGCCTGTCGCTCGGCGGCGGCGGCCTTGAACGGCGCCTCGATGCCCGCCGTGTCGAGCATCTGCTTGCGCGTCAGCTTCGGCACCGCGTCGACGAGGTCGTCCTGGCGCGCCAGCAGCGCCGGCGATTCTGGCAGGCCCGAGACGAGCGGACCGGCGCGGTGGATGCGCTTCGAGGCGCGCAGGCGCTCCTCATGCGCCACGAGGAGTTCGCTTGCGACGACCATTCGACTACGCGCTACCGCCGCCGCTACCTGTTGCGAGTGTTGCGCGCGCCAACGGTGTGTGTAGAAAGAATGAAATGATGTTCATTGCGCGCGCACGCGCACTCAGTCCATGTCGAGTTCGTCTGCCATGAAGGCACGATACTCCGTGCGTGAGCCGCAGAACTCGACGTTCTCGACGAGGCTGACACACACGAACGACAGATTGCGCTCGTCTCGCGCCGGACGGCGTATCGGGAAGCCGAGCAGCAGCATTGCCATGCAGAAATCACCGTTGGTGATGTAGCCGTGACGCGGGTTGCGCTTCGACTTACGATAGTTCTCGAGGTGATGCTTCAACCCGTACGAGGTGTGCGCGCGTTTGACCTTGTTCGGACGCAGCTCTGGTGTGAGACGAGTGGTGAGCATGCGCGGAATGTCGGTCAGCGCCATTTGAATGGCACGCACGTCGAGCAGCTTGTCACTGCGGCGACGCTCGGTGTACTCGACGAACTTCTCGGGCGTCTTCTTCCACGTACCCTCTTGGAACAGCAGAATGTTGCGCGCCTCGAGCTCACGCAGCTTGTCGTCGATCGCCTGCTGGATTGTCGGCAGCGGCGGCTGCACAGAACGCGCGCCAATGAAGTAGAACGGACGACCGTCGGTCATTTCGGCCAAGCCACGAACGTTGGGGTTGTCTTCGTATTCCTTAAGCTGATCTTCCACCGAAACGGGGTCGAACGTTGGGTAATCGGGATGATTGGGCAGTGACATTCTTCTCCCGAGTTGATAGCCGCTGGGTTTGCATTCGGTTGAATGAACGCGACAATCATGGAATCAAAATCAAATTATTCGCATCGGTCGGCCTATGCGCGCCTCTCCCGAGAGTCGCCTCGTCGAACCGTGCGGCAACACAACGATGAGCTCTCGCATTGTTCGACATCAACGTAATTCGTTTAGCGGCTCGGCCTCGCAATACAACACATTCGACGGCGTAGGCAAGAAATCATCCAGTCGCCAGTTCAGTGGCTCGATCCAAATCGTCAACGGTCATCCGGTCGATCAGCGCTACGCGCGCAACTGCAGCTTCATGGAGGCGACGAGCGATGGCTGCACGATCGATGGACTGGCGTGTGTGTTGAAGACAATCGATGGCAAGCGCGTCTGGACGCTCGACGGCGTCACGGGTGCGCCACAGCCCGACGCCGGTTCGGCATCGTCGTCGTCGGCGGCGAAGCCACGCGTGACGGCGCGCATGCTCAACTCGGTGCTTGAGCACATTCGCAATCTCGATGAGTTCGACGAGGGCTCGAGCGAAGATGAGGATGGGTCGTCGTCATCGTCGTCGTCGTCGGAAACGAGCGATGACGATGAGAGCTCGAGTTTCTCGGAAGAGAGTAGCAGTAGCAGCAGTTCGGAGAAGAAACGAAAGCACCGCAAGTCGTCCAAGAAGTCTTCGAAGAAGAAAAAGACAAAGAAGCGATGAGTGAACGCGGTTCAGTCCGATGTTTGGATGCCGTAAAATCACACCTTTATTTATTAAGTTCAGGTCTAATAAATAAATCAGGTCAGAAAATCGGGGCGCAACTGGTATTCCCACAATAGTGGGTTCGTGCTATACTTGCACCATAAATCG
>Ga0187847_10003111_pt1 | contig 12896 bp, 8 predicted proteins | sample June2016WEW_4_10_FD_132458 | JGI IMG/M metagenome (GOLD analysis project Ga0187847, IMG submission 132458) | Peatland microbial communities from SPRUCE experiment site at the Marcell Experimental Forest, Minnesota, USA - June2016WEW_4_10 | ecosystem: Environmental > Terrestrial > Soil > Wetlands...
AACTTGATCGCCAGCGTGGTCCCGCCCAGTACGGCCGCGGCATAAAGATAGCGCCTCTGGCCCGTGTCGCCGAACTGCCAAATCGCCACGGCCATTCCAGCCACCATGGCGGCCAGGAAATTTTCCACTAACAGCGAGCCAGTGACCAGTTGCACCAGCGGAGTACTGGCGAACAGGGCCAGGAGTACGAATCCGATCGCCGGACTTACGAAACGGCGCACGACGCGATAGAGCAACGCCTCCACCAGCAGTAACATCGCGAAGTTGAGCAGCCGCGCGGCAAACTCTCCGCCTAACAGGTAGACCATGGTGTAACACCAGTCCGCACCCATAGGCATCGCGGACCAAAAGATGCGGCCGGGCAGATAGGTGAAGGCGTGGTGCAGGGAGATATTAACCGGTGCCGCCAAGTGCATGGCCAAGCCGTCGGCGCTGGACTCAGGCTGGGGCACGATCAGCCAGTGCATGCCCAGCACGAACACCAGTAGCGCGAAGGCCGCCGCCTGGGGCCGCGAGCGCGGGCGGGATGGGAAGAGCGCGGTAGCCCATGACACCAAACGCCGCCCCACGCCGCGGATATCGAGCAGCACCGGAATCGCCAGCAGCGTGAGATAAACCGCCGGGTAATTCACGGGCAGCCGCGCCATGAAGGTCATCAGAAAGATATAAACCGCGATGCCCAGCATGGTGGCCGAGAGCTGGTTTTCCGGGGACGGTTCGCCGCTTGCGCGCAACAGCTTCGATCCCAAGGCGCATGAGGCGATCAGAAAGGCCGCCACCGCCAGCACCGCGAGCGGTCCGATAGCGAGCGCCGTAGCCACCGCGACGAGAAGGGCGACGATGGGCGCAAAGGCAGAGGGAACGATCAGCAGGATGGCGAGGCTGGCCGCCCAGAAGATCTTGGCGTAGTGCAGGAAGCGATACTGGCCGGTCGGCGACCAATTCGCATTCGGCCACATCCGCTCGACGCGGAAGCCGTGCAGGACACTCCCCAGCAACAGGAGGGCGAGGGCCGCCAGCACCGCGCGCGGAATCCAGGACGGAACCCCGTCGATCCAGGCCGGCCGGGCGCGCTCCGGGCCGGACCCCTTCGGGTTTCTGCCGAAAATGAAGTCGCGTTGTATCGCAAAATTGGCGAAGAAGAGGAGCATTTCGACTAACAGCTTGGCGGGGAGCAATTGGAAATGAAAACGCGAGTTCAACAGTTGAATGCCGGCATAGGAAGCGACTCCGCTTACGCACACCAGCAGGAGATACTCCGGCAGCACGGAAGCGTGCCGCAACTTAGAAAAGAAGACAGCTCGCCGCACCATCGAGTAATTGAACGCCACGGCCACCAGCCGGCCAAGAGCCTGCGATGCGGCTACGTTGCCGAAGCGGCGGTACGCCAGATAGAAGACCAACGCGTCGATGGCGGCGGTCATCAGCGAAACCGAGCTGAACCGCAGCAGCACGAAGTAGATCTTCATCGAATCGATGAGCGGATTGAAGTGCGATGTGCGGTTGCCCGGTTCGTAGATGGTGCGGATGGGCACTTCGGCGATGCGGATGGCGCGCTGCCGAATGGCGATGAGCATGTCCAGTTCGAAATCGTAGCCGTTGGCCTCCAGCCGCAGCAGGTGAGGCAGTAAGGAAGCGGGGATGCCGCGCAAGCCGGTCTGCGTGTCCGAGACATGCTGGCCCACCAGCGCGCCCATGACGGTACGCGTGACGATATTGCCCACACGGCTGCGCAGGGGGACGGCGGCGCTGAATGTGCGGGCCCCCAGGATGACGCGATCCGGCTCCGCGGCGAGCGCATCGGCGACGTGCTCGATATCGTCGGGATGGTGCTGGCCGTCGGCATCCGCGGTGACCACTCCCTGCAATTCGGAGAAGGCGCACAAGGCGTAGTTGAATGCGGTTTTCAGCGCAGCGCCCTTGCCCAAATTCACCGCGTGGCGCACCAGCCGGACCTTTTCAAACTCCGCGGCGCGGCGGAAGACTTCGCGGTACGCGGGGCCGCTGCCGTCATCCACCAGGACGATGGCGGGGATGGGCGTCTCCGACAGCGCGCCGATTAGTTGGAGCAGGCTCTCCTCGGGACGATAGGCGGGAATGATTACGGCGTAACGGACGGTTTCCGCGGGCATCGGCTCACACTGCACTGTTATGTGGGGCAGGCTGTTGGCCGATTGACAATCGGCCGCAGCTTACCAAGCTGCCCCACAAAGCACACACGTAATCTAACAGCGTATCGCGTCTTGGCAAGACTCTGCTAACTTGGAGGTATCGGAATGCGGATCGGGTTGCTGTTATTGGCGTGCGGGTTGCTGTCGGGGCAGGTGGATACCGGCGAACTGCGTCTCTGGGTCAGCGATTCGACGGGCCTTGCGCTGCCTTCTTCCGGCACCTTGATGAGCGCGCTATCCCAGACGCGGCGCGAGTTCAAAACCGATGACGCCGGACGTTTCACCTTCCAACATCTTCCCTTCGGCGTGTACCGGCTGACCGTGGAGCACTCCAGCTTCACTCGCTCGTCGTCGCTGATCGAGATCCGGTCGGCGGTGCCGCGAGAGATCCGCCTGGAATTGAAGGTGGAGGCCGCGGCCACCGAAGTGCTGGTTACCGATGCGGCCACGCTGATCGATCCGCACAGTACTGGCGTGAATTACGCGGTGGGCGCGCAACAGATCCAGGAGCAGCAGTCCGCGATTCCGGGCCGCGGCTTGATGGACCTGGTGAACATGCAGCCGGGATGGCTCTTCGAAGCCAATGCCGTGTTGCATCCGCGCGGCTCGGAGAACCAGACGCTGTTCGTGGTGGATGGCGTGCCGATGGACGAGAACCGCTCGCCTGGCTTCGCGCCCGACTTGGAAACCGGAGAGATCGAATCCATGAGCGTTCTCACCGGCGATTATCCGGCCGAGTACGGGCGCAAACTGGGCGGCGTGGTGGAAGTGACCACCAGCCGCGACGTCCGGCCGGGGTTGCACGGCGAGGCGGAGATCGGCGGGGGCAGCTTTGGCGAAGCCACCGGACTGGCGTCCGTGGTGTATGGATGGAAGCGCAGCGCGTTCACACTGAGCGCTTCGGGCGAACACACCGATCATTACCTGGATCCGCCGGTGCTCGGGAATTACACCAACACCGGCACGTTGGATGGCGCCACCGCGGTCTACGACCAGGATCTTTCGGATTCCGATCGCATCCACCTTTCCGTGCATCGCAAACAGGCGGCCTTCGAGGTTCCCAACGAGAATCTGCAGCAAGCCGCCGGGCAGCGGCAGGACCGCACTAGCAGCGAAGATCTGGGCCAGGCGGCGTGGACGCACGAATTCTCGGCGCGGCTGTTGCTGAGCGTGCGCGCGGCGGTGGAGGACCTTGCGGCGAACCTGTGGTCGAACGCGCTTGCGACGCCAATCGTCGCTTTCCAACAGCGCGGCTTCCGGCGAGGCTACGCGAATGCCACCCTAGCCGCGCATGCGGGACGGCACGAGATCAAGATTGGCGCGGATGGTTACTATGCGCCCGTCACCGAGGCGCTGCAGTATCAGATCACGGACCCGTCCTATTTCGATCCGGGCACGCCGCTGGCCTTCCGCTTTTTCGACCATCGGCTGGACCGCGAGCAGGCCGGTTTCGCGCAGGACACCATGCGATTCGGCAACCTGACGCTGAGCGCGGGCGTGCGCTGGGACCATTACTCACTGGTGGTGCGCGACCAGGCCTGGAGCCCGCGTTTGGGCGCGGCGTGGTATTGGCCCAAAGCCGGCGTCGTGTTGCGCGCCTCCTATGACCGTACGTTCATCACGCCCGCCATGGAGAACCTGCTGCTGGCCAGTTCGCCGCAGGTGGATAGCGTGGACCCGCTGGTGCTGCGCATTCCGCTGCGGCCTTCGCTCGGCAACTTCCTGGAGACCGGTTTCAGCAAGGCGCTGTTGGGAAAGGCCCGGCTGGACGCCAGCTTCTACCGGCGGACGTTCGCGAACTATGCCGACGACGACGTCTTCCTGAATACCGGCATCAGCTTCCCGATCGCTTTCCAGAGTGCACAGATTCGCGGCGTCGACGTAAAGCTGGCCGTGCCCCATTGGGGCAGGTTTTCCGGATTTCTAAGTTACTCCAATATGATCGGCATTGCGCAGTTGCCCGTCGCCGGTGGCCTGTTTCTGGGGGACAACGCGGTGGGTGTGGTGGGGGTGACCGGCGGGTTTCCGATCTCCCAGGATCAGCGCAACACGGCACGCTCCAGACTCCGTTACCAGGTTCATCCGCGCCTGTGGGTGGCAATGGTTGCGAGCTACGGGAGCGGATTGCCGGTAGACATCGACGGCGCCGTGGATCTCACCGCACTGGTGTCGCAGTACGGGCAGCAGATCGTCGATCGCGTCAATTTCGATGCGGGGCGCGTGCGGCCGAACTTTACGTTGGACGCGAGCGCCGGTGCGGACCTGTGGAAACAGGAAAAGCGGACGCTGCGTCTGCAGATAGTGGTGGAGAACCTGACCAACCGTCTGAACGTCATTAACTTTGCCGGGTTGTTTTCCGGCACGGCCATTGCGCCACCCCGCGGCGCGAGCGTCCGGTTGCAGTACGATTTCTGACGATGCATCGCTGGCTCCCCATTACCGCTCTGCTCGCCGGGATCGCCGCCGCCAACGCGGCCGATCCGCAAGAAGTCTGGGAGCAGGCCGTCAAAGCTAAGGGCGGGCGCGAGCGGCTCCGCGGCGTGCATTCGCTGGCGATCTACATGAAGCCGGCCGATGTGAATCTGAGGGGACCCGCCACTAACTGGCTCCTGGTCTTTCCCGACCGGTATTTTGAATTTGACGGAGCGCGCGCCGGCGGCCACCAAAGCGCGATTGTGGTGGATGGGACCGCCGACCGGGTCGCCATGGACGCCACCGGCATACCGCGCAACGCCCGACATCTCACGTCTTACGAACACGACCGGCTGGCGCTCCATCAGATTGTCTTCCTGCTGGAGAGCGCGTGGCTCCAGGCGCGGCCGGTCGAGGTGCGGCATAACGTCCTGGTGGTCGAGGCGGCGGGGCGCACCTACAAACTGACTCTCAACAGTGCGAACTTGCCGGAGCGCGTCCTATCGCCTCCGATGCCCGGTCAGAAGCCCAAGATCCAATACGATTACCGGCTGCAACGGTACCGCGACTTCCAGGGCGTGATGCTGCCGGCGCGCGTGACGTCGATCGACGGAGTTCGCGCATCGATCTGGGACGTCGATTATGAGATCGACGCTAAGTACAATCCGAAACTGTTCGAGCGGATGCCGGACCTGGGTAACGGCCCCGAGCCGTGGAGGATGCGATGAGGTGGGGCATGCAAATCAACTATACCGGTGCACGAACGGGCCGGCGTGGACGCCGGCCGCAGGACTGGAGTCCCGCCCCACTCCTGGCTTTCGTGGCGGCACTGTTCGCCGTTGCGCCGGCGCACCTCGCCGCGCAGGAGGAACAGCCGACGTTCAAGGCCGAAGTCAAAGTGGTGAACGTGCTGGCGACCGTGCGCGATAAGCGGGGCGCATTTATCCGCGACCTGGGCAAGGATGAATTCTCGGTTCTGGAGAACGGCCGTCCGCAAACCATGCGCTATTTTTCGCGCGAGACCGATTTGCCGCTCACGCTGGGCCTGATGATCGATACCAGCCTGAGCCAGAAGCGCGTCATGGAAGCGGAGCGCATTGCGTCTTACAGCTTTCTGGAGCACGTTCTGCGCGAGAAAAAGGATCAGGTATTCATCATGCAGTTCGATCTGTCGCCGATCCTGCGGCAGGAGTTGACCTCCTCTTTCCTGAAGCTGAGCGAGGCGCTGGAGCGCGTGGACGTGCCCAGCATGAACGATCTACGAAGCCAGACCGGCGGCGGCACGATGCTGTACGACGCGATGTGGAAAGCGTCGAAGGAGATCATGCAGCCGCAGACCGGCCGCAAAGCGCTCATCGTGCTGACCGACGGCGTGGATACCGGCAGCGAGGCGAGCATCGCAGATGCGATCGAGGCCGCCCAGCGGGCCGACACGCTCATCTATTCGATCCTGTTCTCCGATGAGGGATACTACGGCATCTTTAGCGGCGGCGCGGATGGGCGGGCCGTTTTGATGCGCATGTCGCGGGAAACCGGCGGCGGGTTTTTCGAAGTATCCAAGAAGCAGAGCCTGGACGGAATCTTCGCGCAGATTCAGGAGGAGTTGCGGAGCCAGTATAGCATCGGGTATGAGTCGGATCAGCCCGTGGGTGTCTCGGAGTGGCGCAAGTTACAAGTAACTGCCCATCGGAAGGGCTTGACGGTGCAGACGCGCGGGCGCTATTGGGCGCAGCGGTGAAGCGCCGGATGGACTGCGCCAGCGGGTACCAGCGCCCCGCACTGGCCAGTTTCCCGCAGTCTCCGGGGCGGACGCGGCGGACCTCTCGCGACTATCTCGACGAAAAATAGGTCGCGGGGTAGCGTCCTTGCTGAAACGTTCCGCCTCGCCGATACACTATCTTAAGAGCCTAAGACAAATTGGTTGTAAAGAAGATGAGGGAAAGCAAGCGACAATCCCGGAAGCTCGAGGTTCGCGCCACGAGCGCCTTTCCGTTTGGCGGGGCGTCGCAGGCTGGAGCGGCATCTGTCTTTCAGCCGCCCATCTATCATCCAGGCCAATGGCTTTGCCTGGCCGAGGCGGCCGCTTACACGGGACTGCCACAATCCATCCTCCGCAAGCTGCTGGCAAGCCGCAAACTCCCCGGATTGGATACCGGCGCGCGCCTGGGCGGACGGTGGCGAATCAAGCGGTCGGACCTGGATGAGATTTCGGCCTCCTGAATTGCGGCGCTCTCACTCATACCGAAGGGCTACGGTGGGGTCCACGCGCGTGGCGCGCCTCGCCGGCAAGTAACACGCGGCCGATGCTACCGCCAGCCAGAGCAGCGATACGGCCAGGTACGTGGGCGGATCGGTCGGGCTAACGCCGCACAGCAGCCGGGCTATTCCGCGCGCCAGTCCCACCGAGGCGGCCAGACCGATGCCTACTCCGAGCAGCGTCAGGGCCAATCCCTGGCGCAACACCATCCGCAGTGAATCGGCCGGTTGCGCGCCGATAGCCATGGGGATTCCGATCTCGCGCGTGCGCAAAGTCACGTGGTAGGCCACGACTCCATACAGACCAATCGCCGCCAGCACCAGCGCCAACCGCCAAACGTGCCCAGGAGGCAGGCCTCCCAACTGCCGGACGCAGGCCCGGAACGGCACCCGGATATCCATGTTGAGAGGCAGGTAAATGCCAGCGAATTCCTGGGGGCTACGCCCACTATGGTGTACCACACGTCTCCGAGCGGACGCGCTTGCCGAGGATGTGCGGATCGGCATGGAACAGACACTGCCACGTGCGATAGCCGAACACGGCGGCCTATTCGTCCTCACGTTTGGACTAGCGGCCCAGAAATGACCGGACGCCGCGTTTCGCCGTCAAAGTCCAGGCTCGATTCGGTTGGATTGGACGCCGCCATGCCCGCGGGCAATCGCGTGCGGTCGCCAACTCGCGGTAATCCGGCCACGAGATGAGCTGGTTGCCGGCAAGGCCCGGAAAAAGAGAAAGTTGAGCGTGCTGAACACCGACGTGTTCACGCAGATACCCAGCGCCAGGCACAGCCCTGCCACGAACGAGAAGCCGGGGGACTTCCGGGACAGGCGTAGCGAGTAGGTAAGATCCGACAGGAAACCGCGCACAGATCTGGAGACACCGGCAAGCGTGGATTGTTCCCGAACGGATCAGGCGACGAGCTTGCTGCGAATATAGACGCTGTACTGCTGGTCGGAGCGGGCGATGTGGTGCTCCAGCCAATTCTTCAGGAAAGTCATCAGGCCAACGCTCAAGGTTGTGTTTCCGGCGCGAAACTCCTTTTCAAGTTCGACCACCTGGGCGGTGAGTTGGTCGTGCTGCGCCTTGTGGGCGGCGATTTCGGGATACCGGTACTTGCCCATGAACTGCTCTTCGGCGGCGAAATGAACTTTGGTGTAATCCACCAATTGGGCCAGCGACTGTTCGAGGACAGTCTTGCCCTTCCCTTGCGCCATGGCGTCGTGCAGGTTGGAGGCCAAGGCAAAGAGCCGCTGGTGCTGGGCGTCGATTTCAGGGATCTGAACGCTATATTCGGGTTGCCATTCAAACATATCAATGGGTGAATCGGCGGCCCAGGCTGGAATCTTTAGGGCGCGGCGAAGCGGCCGGCGGATCAAACATCGCGCATCCGTGCCGATAAGGTAGGAAAGAGAATGGAATCCAAGATGTCTCAAACACAAGATGCCACCGGCAGCAAGCCGAGAATTCTGGTACATCCGCCGGAGGACCTCCCGTACCAGGTGGTCGCCACATACCTGGACAATTGCCGCAAGGGCGTGCAGTTGTTGAAAGACGCCATTGAGCGATCTGATTACGATTTTGCCGGGATGTACGGGCACCGCATGAAAGGCTCCGGGGGCGCCTATGGCTTCCCCAAGCTGACGGAAACGGGCGCTTCGATAGAGCAGGCCGCCCACGCCCGCAACGACGCCGATCTCCGGACTTGGGCCGCGGCGGTGGAAGAGCACTTGGAATCGGTCGAAGTAGCCGGACCTTAAAAACGCCCCGGTTCCGCCGGGATTCGCTTACCGGGGCTTTCCGGCGGGCAAGGCATTGGCGTGCTCATCCAACGCCGCCAGCAAGCGTTGCTTGGAAATCGGTTTCGAGAGATGCGCCGTGCAGCCCGCTGCGAGGCTGCTCGCGATATCCTCGGGACGTGCATTGGCGCTCAGCGCCAGGATCGGAACGGCGCGCCTGCCCCTCGCCAATTCCATCGCGCGAATCTTGCCGGTGGCAGTCAGTCCATCCATCACCGGCATCTGCACATCCATCAGGACCATGTCAAATTCCTCGGTAGCGGCTCGGTCCACCGCTTCGCCGCCATGCTCGACGCAGGTTAGCGAGTGGGGACTGCCCTCCAGATAGAGTTGCACCAGCAGCCGGTTGTCCGGCGAATCTTCGGCGACCAGGATGCGCAAGGCTTTCCGGGGCGCGATGCCGCTGGAACTTCCCGGCGTCGGCTGTCCGGCCGGCGTGGCGGCTTCGGCGCGCGAACCGCCCAGAGCCTTGGAGACGAGTTGCAGCAGGCCGGCGCGGCTTACGGGTCTCACCGCGTAGCCCGAAAACCCGCTCTCGCGGGAGCGCGCCTCATCGCCCGGAAGGTCGTCGGAGGACAGCATGACCATCGGCAAATCCGGGAAAACCCTCCGGATCCGGGCGCCGGTTTCGAAGCCGTCGATAGGCGCCAGACCGCCGCTGACCCGGCGATCGACCCGGCTATCGACAACGATGAAAGAGTACGGGCGCTGCGCGTGCGGCATTCCGGTCAGATCGGCCAGCGCGTCTTCGGAGGAAGCGAATTCCGTCGCTTCTAGCCCCCACCCTACCAGAGTCTCCCGCAAGATCAGGCGGTTGGTGGTATTGCTGTCGATAATGGCGACACGCTGTCCCTCGAAGTCCCGGACCTCCACCTGCTCTTCCCGCCGGTCGGGCGCCGGCTGGAGCTGCACGTCGAAGCGGAAGGTGCTGCCCTTTCCCACCTCCGAGACCACCGCAACGGCGCCACCCATGCGCTCTACGATGCGGCGGCTGATCGCCAGTCCCAGCCCGCTTCCGCCGTATTTCCTGGTGGTGGAGCAATCGCATTGGGTGAAGTCTTCGAAAACGGTCGCGAGTTGTTCCGCCGGGATTCCGATGCCTGTATCGGAGACCAGAAACTCCAGGTGGCCTGGCGGTCCCCCCGGCATCTCTTGAACCGTTAAGACCACCTCGCCCGCATCCGTGAACTTAATGGCATTTCCCAGAAGGTTGATCAGAACCTGCCGCAGGCGGGCCTGGTCTCCGGCAAACCAATTGGGGATGCCTGGACGGAAACGCCGACCCAGCGCGATACCCTTGTCGTGCGCTTTGCGCGCGACCAGTTCCACGGTTTGATCCACCAGCTCCCGAAGGTGGAACTCGGTGCGCTCCAGGTCCAGATGTCCGGCTTCGATTTTCGAAAGATCCAGAATATCGTTGATGAGACTGAGCAGACTGGACCCGGCGCGCCGGAAGATCTGCACATACTGTCTCTGGGCATCGTCCAGATCGGTTTCGCTGAGCAAGTCCGACATGCCCAGGATGGCGTTCATGGGCGTGCGGATCTCGTGACTCATGGCGGCCAGAAAGGCGCTTTTGGCGCGGTTGGCTTCCTCGGCCTGCTGGCGGGCGATCACCAGTTGCCGCTCAAACCGTTTGCGCTCGCCGATATCGCGGACGGCGGCCGCCACCCAGGAACCCTGGACCGTCTCGACGGGACTCAGGCTGACCTCGACGGGGAACTCCTCCCCATTCTTGCGGATCCCGCTCAACTCGATTCCGACGCCCATCTGCGGCGCGCGAACGGGAAGCAGCATTACGACCGGCCGCCCCACGATTTCGGGGCGTCCGTAGCCGAACATCCGCTCGGCTTGCGCATTGATCAGAGCGATGGTCCCCTGCGCGTCGGAGACCACCAAGGCATCTGGAGCCGACTCCAGCAGTGCGCGAAACGTTTCTTCGCTCTGCAGGATCTTGTCTTCGCTCTGTTTGCGCCCGGTGATGTCGTGCGTGATCTTGGAGAATCCGCGCAGCTCTCCCGTCTCTCCGCGCATCGCGGTGAGGGAGACGTCCGCCCAAAACCGGGAGCCGTCTTTGCGCACCCGCCAGCCTTGATCCTCGAAATGGCCATCCAACGCGGCGGCCCTGAGAACCTCTTCCGGATGCCCGCGTGCGATGTCGTCGGCGGTGAAAAAGCGCGCGAAATTCGCGCCCAGGATTTCCGCGGCCGAATATCCCTTGAGACGCTCCGCGGCGTCCGTCCAACTGATCACGCATCCCTGGGGATCGAGCGTCAGGATGGCATAATTCTTCACCCCTTCCACCAGGTGGCGGAAGCGCGCTTCGCTATCCCGCAGTTGCAAGGTGCGTTCCCGGACGCGTTGTTCGAGGGTCTCGTTCAGGCTCTTGACTTCGAGCCACGCTCTGCGGGTTTCCCGCTCGGCGCGCTTGTAGTCGTCTATGTCGGTACAGGTGCCGAACCAGCGGACCACCGCGCCGGCCCCATCGCGAACGGGCGTGGCACGCCCCAAGTGCCAGCGGTATTCGCCATCCGCCGCGCGGCGCAATCGATACTCGACCTCATAGGCCTCGCCAGCCGCGATAGCCCGGGTGCGGCGCTCGATGCAGTTGGCCAGGTCGCCGGCGTGCAGTACCGGCTGCCATCCCCAACCAAGGCTTTCCGCGAAGGTTTGCCCGGTGTAAGCGTACCAGCGCTGGTTATGATAATCGACATTGCCGGAGGGGCCGGCGGTCCACACGATCTGGGGCATGGCGTCGGCGAGTTGGCGGAAGCGCGCTTCGCTTTCGCGCAGGGCCGCCTCGGCAAGGTCGCGGGCGGTCAAGTCGCAAACCACCGCGATCACCCGCATGCCGTCCGGAGTCCGGATGGCGTTCATGGTGATGCCGGCGTGGAATGCCCCGCCATTCTTCTTGAGGCCCCGAACTCCCGTCAGCCCGTGGTGCATTTTCCGCATCTGGGGCGCGGCCGCATAAGCGGCGCGATGATCCCGGTGCCCTGCGCGCACCTCCTGCGGGACCAGGTTTTCGATCGGCTCGCCCAGCAGTTCCTTGCGTCGATAACCGAAGAGCGCTTCGGCCTGCGCGTTTATCAGGACCATCCTGCCTTCCCGGTCGGTGATGATCATTGCGTCCGGCGTCGATTCGAGCAGCGCCCGGAACTTTTCCTCGCTGGCGCGCAGATCCCGCTCCGCGTCCGTCCGGCGCGCATCGCTCCGATCGATCGCGCGCGCGACGGCCCAGATCAGGGTGGTGAAGACGATCGCGTTGGCCGAGGTGAATAACGACAGTCCAAAAGCGGTATCGTAGTAACCCAGGCGCTCGCCTTGCCAACGGAACCATCCGAGTAACGGCGGGATGAGAATGGCCGCCGGGAGCAGGCGTCTGGAAATCCCGCCTCCCGGCCCGTTGCCGATGAGGGTCCGCATCGCGCCGCGGTGGGGATGCGCGCAGAGCAGCGCCATGGCAGCCACGAAGAACGTAAACGCGACATGCACCGGCATACTCATGTAGCAAGCCAGGCCGTAGGCATTCGGAACGCCGTAAACGTAGCCAAACAGACCCGCCATGGAAAGGCCGGCGACCGGGAGCGCCAGCCATTGAATGGCGGAGATCGCGCGGCCGAAGGCCGACAGCGCCAGCCCGGTACCCAGCAGCGTGAAGCAGACGGCCGTGGTGAGGGCCATTCGCCCAGGCGGCCATCCCGGGATCGGCGGCATATGGCCTCGCATCGCCAGTTCATCGATGCGCAGATTCACTCTGAAGGCGTACTCGACGACGGTAAGAACGCCGATCAGCGCAGCAAGACCGCCGGCGATCGCGGCAAAACGGCGCCATCGCCGGTTGGGCCAGAGCGCGGCTCCCAGGACGATAAACCCGATCGCCGCGTTGACTCGCATGTATGGCGCGCCGTCCAGCACCGTGCGCACCCAATCCACGCCGAAACCCCAGCCCACCACCAGCACCAGAAACCCGGCCAGAGCGCACCAGGCGGCCGCCGCCCGCTGCACGATTTGCGCCTGCCTGTCGAGAGATGGATTCATGACTGCGCTCCGCACATCCTATCGGCGGGTTGCGCCTTAGAACTTAGAAGCTAATCACAGGCTAAAGCCTGTGCCACCTGTTTTGTGCAACTTAAGAGCCTCTGGTGGCACAGCGCGGCTTCGCCGCAAATGACTGATGGGGTGGTAGGGGCGTCCTCGTTTGGTGTATCGTGTCGTTGAAAGACCAATTCCATCGACACAGGAGAACGCCCATGCAAC
>Ga0187847_10003112_pt1 | contig 12896 bp, 13 predicted proteins | sample June2016WEW_4_10_FD_132458 | JGI IMG/M metagenome (GOLD analysis project Ga0187847, IMG submission 132458) | Peatland microbial communities from SPRUCE experiment site at the Marcell Experimental Forest, Minnesota, USA - June2016WEW_4_10 | ecosystem: Environmental > Terrestrial > Soil >...
AGAACGCATCGCGGCTGCATTGGATGTCAGCCTGGACTCCATTCGTGCAAAGCGCGACTTGTTAAATGGGATCTGTTCCGAAGCGGTTCAAATATTGGCAGACAAGCAGCTCAGCCCCAAGGTCTTCTGGATCTTGCGCAGAATGAAACCTATTCGCCAGATCGAGGCCGCCGAGCACATGGTGGCTGGTGGAACATTTACCGTTCCCTTTGCAAAGGCGCTTCTGGCGGTCACCAAACCGGAGATGTTAGAGGAGCAAGCCGCTAATGACAAAAAGCTACAGGCGACATCGATAGCCGCCCGGTCAATGCTGGAGGAGCAAAACGAGTTTCTTCTCAGAGATCTGAAATCAGTGGAAGAGTCATACGGAACAGATGCCCTCACTTTGACCGTGGCTTGCGGTTATCTTGATCGATTGCTGACGAATCCCAAGATCGAGCGTTATATGGCCCGGTATCACGCGGATATTCTTCAGGCCCTTCAGAAACTATTGCCGGACAATGGGATACGGGTCGCAGTTTCTGAAAGCGGCCATCGATAAGAAGGCGAATGTCCGCTTGTCCTTGTTCATTTCCCATCGTTAGCACGCCCCTTCATACACAGCGATAGTGTGACGTGTTTCCCGGCAGTGAGATGCCCGTAAACGCCTGCCAGACATGTGCAGTTCGGCCTGGGCAGCGATATTTCCCTCGCGTTGTCGCGAAAATCAGCGTTTGCGGCCACTCGTAGACAGCTAATTCTTATCGGCTGGCGAGTGCCGTGAACGAATCTGATGCAACCGATTTACTAACGGCGCTCTATGATCGCTGGTACATAGCGCTCGTCCGCTATGCACTCCGGACGACCTGCAACTATGAACTCGCTGAAGACCTTGCGCAAGACACCTTCATGCAGCTTTATCAAGCATTGAGATCCGGCAAGAGCATCGAACATCCAAAGGCGTGGACGATTTGCGTATTGCGCCGAGCGATGAACAGGCAAATGAAGTACCGGAATCTGCATGAGCAGCTTGATGAATTGGAAATAGCCGGAGCACCTGTGGCAGAAATGTCTGGCCCCACGGATGTCCGAAACCTTCTTTCGGTGCTCTCACCGCGCGAAGAGGAAGTCCTGTTGCTCAGACTCGAGACACTGAAGTATCGCGAGATCGCCGAGCAGTTGGGGATCAGCATAAACTCTGTCAATACTCTCTTGGCACGTGCATTACGAAAGCTCCAGGAAGCGACATCGCGGCACGTCAATGAAGAGAGGACAAAGAGATATGCTAAGAAACCGGTCACGCGAGCATCCTAACGATGAAACCCTTCTGGCCTATCTGGATGCCGAACTGTCCAACCTCCGAATGCGTGCCATTCGGACCCACCTCCAGATTTGCTGGAAATGTCGTGCCGCATTGGCGGAACTGGAGTCTCAGGCAGTGACCATTTCGCGCCTCCTTGCTGAGAAATCGCAGGATGAAATTGATCGATCTGTTCAGGCGCGGGAGAAATTTCTGCGATGGAGGACTGATTTTGAAGGCCGGCAGAGGTTTTTCTTCAGATGCCAGCCGCCTCAATTGGATAGATATGTCGCGGGCTCTGTTCTTGCATAGAGCGAGACCGCGGCGCGCGTCCGCCGCCTGCGACAGCAGCGACCTGCGCCGAGTGCCCACCAATGAGCTCAGAGCCCACGGGGCAGAAGAACTTTGATTCCGCCCTCCGGGCGAGCGCGGTAGACGCTTCCGTCCGGAAGAATATGCGGTGAGAATGACATGAAGAAGAAACCAGGCAGTCAGCCGTTACGTTGTGCGATCTACGCCCGCACCGCCACCGTGAAGAAATCCGAGGAAATCAACTCCATCACTCAGCAGGTTGAGAGGTGCAAACGCGTCGCCAAAGAAAAAGAATGGATCGTCAACGATGACTACACCTTCACTGATTCTGGACAGTCCGGATTAAAGGTGAACTCAGGGCTGAAGGATCTGATGCGTATCGCCGCTGTGAATCCGAAACCGTTCGACGTCCTGCTATGCACCTCAATCGACAGGATCGCGAGAGACACTGATCTTGTGATCCGAATCCATAAAGGCCTCAAAGCGTTTGGCGTTGAAATCCACTTTACGGAGCATGGCGATATCCCGGCTTGAAACAAGGCACCCTGCTCATGCTGCGGGCTTCAACCCAATATTCTTCGATTCGAGGGAGAGTTGAACGGTGTGTTCCCTCGCGCGATGAGCAAACCACATCACGTCAACTCAGGATTATCATACGAGAGAGGACGGTTTCTCAATCTAGTGGAGTCCTAAACCCGTGGCGTCCATTGATCAGGTCTCAATCGCCGGCTTCTGTGAACCCATAAGGCTCGTCGAATTGCGCGAGACCCGGTGCGCGAGTGTGCCCGCTCATGCTGGCATCTACCTGGTCGAAAGAGAGCCTGAAAGCGCTCCCCAATTTCGAATTCCGAGTACTGGGGGCTGGTTCAGGGGCCAGGATCCAAATTGCGCGTTGGACTTCATCGAGGAAAAATGGGTAGGCAGCGCCCACATACTCTATATCGGTAAAGCTGCAGGCAAGAAGGGACTCAAAAGCCGCTTGCGTCAATTGATCGACTTTGGCAATGGAAAGCCAGTCGGCCACCGTGGCGGCAGACTTTTGTGGCACTTGCGGAACAGCGAAGAATTACTTGTGCGCTGGCGCACCTGTACGGCGGATGAGGCTGATCGCGCAGAGACGACCGCGATAGCTGATTTCAGAAGGTCGCATCGGGGTATGCGTCCTTTTGCGAATATGAACAAATAGAGCGGATCGCCTCGTCCTGCACCCGGCAGATCGTAGAACTTTGGATTTCGGTGCTGCCTCCATCGGTCCATTTGGAAGCACAGGTCATTGATGATCGGGGTGGGATCATATTGTTGTTCTGCCGCAGAAAGGCCAACACCCTCATTGAATACCAGGAAGTCCTGAGCCGTGAGCTTCTTTCGCTTGAGAGGCTTAGGGTTGCCGTGATGAATTCCGCGCGGCGGCGGATCTGACCCATCTGCTGCGTCGGATGGTCTGCTCCGAACGCGCTCGGATGCTCCAATCGTCGGGTTGCTTCTGTGCGAGAGTCGCAGTGGGTCCATCGTGGAGAATGGGCTATAAGACGTGGCAAAGCGATATCCCTGCCAAGCGGATCGCGAGATCCATCTGGGTTCCTAACAGCTTTGCCAAGTTGGAAGACTACCCCTATCGGACAGACTAAAATACGCTTACGTGATAATGAACGGGAAAACGCCTTGCCACTGAATGCCGGACACTTCATCGCTCGTTGGCAGCAGTCTTCGGCTGCGGAGCGCGCCAACTACGCGCTGTTCCTGTCGGAACTCTGCGACTACCTGGACCTTCCCCGCCCGGACCCCAGCCAAGCGGACGAAGATGCCAACTCCTACGTGATCGACAAGGCCGTTTATTTTCAAAACCTCGACGGCTCCTCGACAACGAACTATATCGATTTATACAAGCGCAATTGCTTCGTCCTGGAAGCCAAGCAGGGCAGCAATCCGCTGTCAAATTCTGCAGCGTCCCTATCGCCGGCCAAGGAACCGCGCCGAATGAAGCGCGGCACTGCCGTCCGGGGAACCCACGGCTGGGATGAAGCAATGCTGGCAGCCCGCGGCCAGGCCGAACGGTACGCCAAAGCATTGCCGGTTTCCGAAGGCTGGCCTCCTTTTCTCGTTGTTGTCGATGTCGGCCATTCCATCGAACTCTATGCCGACTTCTCCCTGACGGGTAAAGCGTATCTGCCCTTCCCCGATCCCCGCACCTTCCGCATACTTCATGAAAAATTGGAGCAGGCAGAGATAAGAGAGCGCCTTCGCGCTGTTTGGCTCGATCCACTTTCCCTGGACCCGTCGCGCGAAACGGCCAAAGTCACGCGTGAGGTCGCCGGCAAACTGGCCGTCCTCGCCCGCAATCTCGAACTTCACCATCCTGCAAAGCAGGTTGCGGAATTTCTCACCCGCTGCATCTTCACATCGTTTGCCGAGGATGTGAACCTGCTTCCGGAGCGCAGCTGGCTCAATCTGCTTGAAAGCCTGCGCGGTGACGTGGGCAACTTTCCTCCCATGGCCGAAGCTCTCTGGCAAACCATGAACGAGGGCGGGTTCTCTCCGATTCTGCGGGCGCACATCCTCAAATTCAATGGCGGACTGTTCGAATCCACCAAAGCTCTGCCGCTCACCCGCGATCAGCTCGGCTTGCTCATTGAAGCTGCCGACTCGCGCTGGCGCGATGTCGAACCAGCGATCTTCGGCACGCTGCTTGAACGCGCACTCGACGCCGATGAACGCCATGCGCTCGGAGCCCACTACACTCCACGCGCCTATGTCGAGCGGCTCGTCATTCCAACCCTTGTAGAGCCACTCCGGGACGACTGGCGCAGCAGCCAGGCAGTCATCACCGAACAGGTGAACGCCGGCGACAGGGATGCGGCAATTGAAACCGCGCGCGTGTTTCACCGCCAGCTTTGCTCAACCCGTGTCCTCGATCCCGCATGCGGCTCGGGCAACTTCCTCTATGTCTCGCTCGAACACATGAAGCGGTTGGAAGGCGAAGTCCTCGAAACTCTCCATGCGCTTGGCGACACGCAGCAGTCGCTTGAACACACCGGCCTTACTGTGGACCCTCATCAACTCCTAGGCCTAGAACTCAATCCCCGCGCAGCCGTCGTGGCGGATCTCGTTCTCTGGATCGGCTATTTGCAATGGCATTTCCGCACGCGCGGCGATGCTCAGCCACCCATCCCCGTCATCAGCAACTTCCACAACATAGTCGAATCTGACGCACTTCTCACATGGAAGAAAAAAGTGCCATTGCTCGATAAGCAAGGCAACGTCGTAACCCAATGGGATGGCGTTACTACCAAGAAACACCCCACGACCGGGCAGGACATTCCCGATGAGGAAGCACGCACCGCGGTCTATGAATATACCGATGTAAAGCAGGCCAAGTGGCCGCAAGCAGACTTCATTGTTGGAAACCCGCCCTTCATCGGAGCTCGATACATTAGAAAGTCGCTAGGAGACGGTTATGTTGAAGCCCTTCGAGCGCAATATCCTGCGGTTCCCAAAACATGTGACTACGTAATGTATTGGTGGGACAAAGCCGCAACCTTGGTAGGGCAAGGAAAAAGCCGAAGATTTGGTTTCATTACCACAAATAGCATCACCCAGTCGTATTCTCGCGTCCTTGTTGAGAGACATCTTGAAGATCCCAAGGAAGCGGTCTCTATATCCTTTTCCGTTCACGACCACCCGTGGATTGACCCGCATTCCGGCGCAGATGTCCGCGATGGCGCAAACGTGCGAGTAGCGATGACAGTATGCAGGCGGCATTCGGAGAAAGGTCCCGTCCGGTTTGCAACGGTCGTTCCCGCAAGACCAGGGCAAGAAGGCAACGGCGTCAGCGGCCTCGAGCAAATCGAAGTGGAGTATATCGGTGCTGACTTGCGACCAAGGCAAGTCGAGGATCAGATAACCCCACTTCAATCGAATTCTTCTATCTGTTTTCAAGGGGTCGTGCCTGCCGGCGACGGTTTCAAGCTATATGCCAGCAATGAAGCAGACATGGAGCTGGTCGCTACCGCATCACCGAGCATTGCAAGGCCATACATCATCGGGCGTGACCTAACGGGGGCGCCAGAGCCAAAATATATTCTGGACCTTTTCGGGCTCGACTACGACGACCTATTGACTATGCCTGAAGTTCATCAGCACCTCCTTGATCGCGTTTATCCTTTTCGCCGGGAGAATGCTCGCAAGGTCTACCGTGATAAGTGGTGGATCTTTGCAGAACCAAGGCCGGCGCTTCGAAAAGCACTAGCCGCGCTGCCGAGGTACATCGTGACGCCGTACACGGCAAAGCATCGGCCCTTCGTCTTCCAAGATCAGGCCGTAATACCTGATGCAATGGCATATGCAATCGCTCTCGATGACGCATTCGCTTTGGGTATTCTGTCTTCGAGCGTTCACGCCTTGTGGTGCTTGCGGGTTGGCGGAACACTGGAGAATCGGCCGCGATACAACAGTAAAGACTGCTTCGAGCCGTTCGCGTTCCCAGACTGCTCGGACCATTTCAAAATTGAGATTCGCGCGCTCGCAGAGCGTCTGGATGCTCACCGCAAGCGCCAACAGCAGCTTCACCCCACAGTAACGCTTACGGAAATGTACAACGTTCTCGAAAAGCTCCGAGGCAATGAAAAGTTGACCGTCGAGGATCGTGCAGTTTATGAAATGGGCCTGATTGGAATCCTCCGCGAGATTCATGATGAGCTGAATGAGGCCGTCTTCGGTGCGTACGGATGGTCTCCTAATCTCAGCACCGATCAAATCCTTGCAAAAGTCGTCGCTCTCAACGCCGAACGTAGAGCCGAAGAAGCCTCGGGCCTCGTCCGCTGGCTTCGCCCAGAGTTCCAGGCTCCCAACGCTCCGGCCATACAGCAGACGCTCGGTGGTTTCGTCCCCGTCGAAGTTGCAGTCGCCACGCGACGCAAGCAACCTTGGCCTGCGACGCTCATCGAACAATTCCGCGTCATCAAAGACGCGCTCCGCGCAATGCCGTTCCAGACGCCGCAGCAGATTGCGTCTGGCTTCACGCCAGCCAGCCGCACCCGCGTTCAGGAGATTCTCCAAACACTCACGGCACTCGGCCAGACCCGCCAGGTGGATGACCGATACCTTCTATGATTTGCCAAGCGTGGACTTAGCTTTTTCAGTTCCTCGATGGGCACGTTGATTTCCGAAAGGCAGGATAGCGTCATGGGCATACGTGATTTGTTTCCAAACGACCCTTTGCAAGCCGGCACAGATTCTTCGGAACAGAGTCTATGCGAAAAGTACCGCCCCAGAAAGATCGCTGATTTCGCGGGCCAGGAGAAGGCCAAAACGATCCTGCAGAAGTTTGCGGCCAAGCCATACCGGATTGCATGGTTGTTCAATGGTCCCACTGGTGTGGGCAAAACTTCGATGGCGCTTGCACTGGCTTCGGAAATTGAAGCAGACCTGCATCATCTTGTCCCGAACTCCACGCGTGAAGACATCGAGCGCGTGTGGGCAGACTGCCAGGGCTTCCCCGCACCGGGATGCAAAAGACATCTCAACTTGGTGGATGATGTGGACAGTGTAAGCAAGGCCGGTCTCACCACATTACTTGCCAAGTTGGATACACGAGACAGCTTGCCCGACATCGTTTGGGTTTTCACTTGCCCCGATGCTGAGAAGCTCGATCGCCGGTTCCGATCATTTTGCGCAGAAATCAAATTCCCGAGCTACGGCATCGCCAAAGAGGCCACAGAACTCCTCAAGCGAGTTTGGGAAGCTGAGCATGTCCCCGCCGGTAGCGCCGAACCTAACTTCGCGAGAATCGTGAAGGAGAGCAACAACGACATCCGGGCGGCACTCATGAATCTTGAGACAATGCTGCTAACGAACACAGAAAGCAACCCAAGGCACTAGCGTCTTCGGCCCCAGTTCGTTCTTCGAATTCGGCCCTCCATCCTGTCGTTCGCAGCGCCCAGGTCTGCGATTTCCTGCTTGAGCTTGTAAATGTACTTGCGTACTGACTCAGGCAGAGCCTTGATTTCAGCAGGCGTTAATTCTGCAGTTTCGCTAAGTGGCCGAATGTAGCGCTCGACTTCGCTGGCAAGCCCTAATTGTTTGAGAAGTTCGAGAAGTGCAGCGACTTCTGCGTCCACCTCTGCCGACGATGTTTCTTCTCCGCGGTCCTTTTGATAGGTGACGAAGTGGCCAGGATGCAATTCTGCGAGAGGGACACCAAACGTCTCACCCCAACGCTTTAATAGCTCTTTTCGCGGGTCCGGCCACAGCTCGGCCGCTTCACGGATAGTCATTGTGGCGGTGATTATGTGATTTGTCACGGTTATGGGTTCAAATCCTGATTTGGCCGGCGAGCCGAGCGCTTTGTCCGTTCGTCTCCTAGCGTACCCCAACTTGCGAGTCGCGAAACAACAATTGGCACTACTGCGGGAACATATACATCGGATCTTTGCAATTGTGCTCCTCCGCGAAGAAACTCGGGACTCGCTCCTTGCCCCAGATTTTCTTCCCTGCGCGCTGCGGGTGAAGTCGAAAGTGCGCATTACGCTCTTCAATATGGCGATCGATGGCTTCGGTTGCGGCCACAGGCGACGAATAGTCGCTGTTGTGGATGATGGCTCGCGCCATTCCGCTGAAGACTGACTCGATCACATTGAGGAACTGAGCGCCGGCTGGGAGCGGCATCGTTCTGATCACGGGCGCGCCTTCTAATTCTGCAGCCGAGTTGACTTTTTCTAGATGGTCCTCCAACTCCTTCGAAACGTGCCACGAGGCCGCATCCCAAGAAAGAAATAGCGTTCTGTATCCCCGATACTTCAATCTCAGCGCATCGGCAAGTTTGATCATTTCGCCAGTATTCTTCTTGCGCGAATAGAAGTGAGTCAATTGATTTGTCGATAACTCAAGGGCGGCGGTAAGAATGAGATACCCCTTCGACTTTTGCCACTGAGGAACGACGTACTGCTCGCCGGGCGCTACGCGCCTCAACCCGCCCCTCTTCTTGATTGCGAACGGCCCGTATTCGTCAACGGAGAAAAAGGCCTCATCCTTTTCGAGTGCGGCTAAGGTCTTTTTGATTCGATCTACCTTTTCGCGATATTCAGGATCGTTGCTGGTTAATACCCTCCGCGCAAGCCGCCATTTCCAGCCGGCATTGACGATAATCTCTCGGATTACATCGCAGCTGATGGAGTCGTTATATTTCACGCCCAGCGCGGTCTTCATATCTGCGAGGCGCCAAGTCGTGCGGTTGAACCCATATTCAGACGGAGGAGAGTGAAGGAGGGAGAACACTGCGTTCTGAACGTCCGGAATGCATGCTTTCTTGTCACTGCGCGGCTTCCTGAGAAACAGCTTCTCCGTACCTCCCTGCCTGAAGTCTCTCAAGTAGCGAAATAGTGATCCCTGCGAAATCTGCAAGAAGGAACAGATCGGAGAGGAGTTTATACCGCGAGCATAGGCCAGCATCGCGAGCGCCTTGTTGCGATTCGACCTTTGGCCTTTCGTGGCCGCAGAGAAGAGAAGCTTCAGTTCCTCGCTCGGCAGCTCTTTCAACTCCGATGCAAGAGCTTCAAGAGGGAATTTCCCCTGCGAGATGCTTTGCATCCAATCGAAAACCTGCTCTGGCGAACTGCTCGGTCGTCTGGGCTGAAGAGAGAGCCGAATCGGTGCAAACGCGACTGCGGAATGCTCGGTCCCGGAAGTTTTAGGTGCCGGACTCGTGGAAATGTCTTGGACTGCGGTTTGTGGCTCTGGTCTTTTACCGCGAGAATTGTGTGACCTACGGCTGGGACTTTGCCCCCTCTCGTTACGCGCCTGCCGCACATACTCTTGAACGACAGTGTAGCCCCCGGCGAATCCGTGGTCCTCACGCAACGTTTTCAGAACCTCCATCGCGGTGGTGCGGTATCGCCTCGGAACGTTAGCGTCGTCTTTGAGAATCTCATCGATCACGCTAATCCACGGTCGTAGAGTCGGCCTAAGGCGATGATCTTTTGTTTGGTCCGGGGAGGGCGGCGTTTGCGTCGGCTCAGAGAAGAAATCGATGAGTTTTTGAACTGCTTCGCCGGTCAAAATGATTTGGATGGGCGGCGCGGTTCGGCGCTGGACCGTATTCTCGGTGTGAATCCGCTTGTGTTGGGTTCGATTCGGCTTTCCTGGCATCTTCTTCCTCCTTGCCGGATATTTTTTGTCAGTATCGGAACAACTTCTCCTGTTCGCCTGCCTTGGCGTAGCTCCATTTGCATGGATGGCGATATCATCGTGCTAACTGACACAAAAGAGCAAATTCGATGCCCTTATCGGCGTACATCAATGGAGAGCGACAGATCGCCCCACTTCTCAATTCATCGGAATGGGAAGCGCTACGTGCCAGAAAGCCGTCAATCGAATTGGGATGCTGCAGAAGCCGGGGCTTCATGCGAGTTAGTAAACTTGGAACGCAGCATTTCGTTCATGCACGGCGTTCTGACACTTGCACGACGGCTCCCGAGAGTGCCGAACACCTTTTGCTCAAGAGCATTATTCTAGAAGCTGTCCGAAACGCTGGTTGGGATGGCGATGTAGAGGTTTGCGACCCGAGCGCCGGATGGCGTGCGGACGTGATGGCCACCAAAAGCAAGTTGCGCGTTGCATTTGAAGTGCAGCTATCGACCATCCCGTTTTCTGAACTGGCCGCACGGCAGCAGGCTTGCACTGATAGCGGAGTTCGAGGTTGCTGGTTTTGCGGGTACGGTGCGCTCAACCCTCCGGCTCCCCCCAGAACCGATATGCCCGTCATTCCGCTGAGCTACAGCATCCACAATCCCCTCCCGCCTTCGAAGAGGGGAATGCCGCCCGATCAAGTCAGGATCGGCAGGCACGAGATGTCCTTGCCAGAAGCTGTATCCGCTCTATTGAACCGTCAGTTTCGACGCTGTTCCAAACAACATGTCGCGACGGCGGAGGGGATCACGATCTTTCGTTTTCACGAATGTTGGGCCTGCCACCGGGAGTTCGATGTGTTCTTCCCAATGCAATGCTCAGCAACATGTGACGATCGACTGCCGGTAGACAAATTCCACGATTGGATTACTAGTCCATTGAAGGACACCGGCGCGCCGTGGATTATCCGCAAGGTCCAACAGTACGTCGATGCACATCCGGAGATGAACTTGATGGTCAGCTATCCTGGCTGGCATTGGGCGCAAAGCTCCCGACGAAAGCACTTCACGTTTTGCTGTTTTCACTGCGGTGCATTGGTTGCGAGCGAGATCTTCGAACAACTGCTTGAATACGACGGGTGCACGCAGAGCCCTGAATACTTCCTCGGGCCTATCACCACCATCCCGCTGAGAACCAAACAGGAGTTCATCGACTCTCCGCACTGGTGCTATTCGACAACACATCGGTTCTGTTCGGGGATGCGAAGCGCCAAATGACTTCTCCAAGAAAGTCCGAAGACGTGGTTCAACAGCTCCTCGCGGCGATGCATCTCACCGTCACGAATTATCACCCGACGGTTAGACAAACTGGACTGACTTTATCCGGTCTCATCCCTGGCACAGCATTTTTTCCGGGTGGTTCCGGTTTATGGAGAGGTCTGGAGCCCAGAGGACCATTGCCAGACTTGTTCCCTGATGCGCCCGTCATGTTTGTGGGGCACAATTTCGACAGCATTCGCGCCTTTGATAAATCATTCGCCAATGGCGGCGAGGCTGGCTGGGAGTTCTGGAGACGGCTTCTGGAGATTTTGGCCGGAGCGTCGCTTAAACCGGAAAGATGCTTTTTCACGAACGTCTTAATGGGACTGAAGCCTGGTAGTGCGACTGGATCCATGCCAAGTGTCCCTGACTATAAAAACCAGTGTTCTCAGTTTCTCCAGAAGCAGATCGAAATCGTGAGACCTTTGGCCTTAGTTGCCCTTGGTGTCAATGCAGAGCGATTCGTTTCACGGCTTGATCTGCCATGGATAGAGTCTCTCCATCCAACTGATTGGTATTTTCGCGAAACGAATACCCGCCAACAGAGGTTGAAGGCGCAAGGCGCGTTCATTGCCAAATTTCTGTGCTCTTAACGAGCCAGAGCGATTGCGATTGGGCTGACTTTCCGGCCTCGTTTCTTGAGCTTTGGCTGCTTAGGAGGCTGCTGTATTTGATCCCAGTGGATGTAACCCAATTCCGGCAGCACCGTAGGCCCGCTCCGGGCGATAGGTTCCAGGTCTCCATGAACATCACCACACAGAATCACATCTGCCACCGGGAGCGTATTGAAGTGGACTGCCGCCTCCGTGTCATCGGTAAACGCGATGTAGACGTAAAGAGTGTGGTCACCCTGTGAAACCGAAATGTTCTTGACAGTCTTTCCATTGGCTCCGTCGTAATTCAACGTATTGCCAAATCGATTGAGGCGAATTGTCTTCTCGCGCCGTTTACTCATACCTTCCTTATCGTTGCGGCTCATGGTTCTCCCTCAACACAGTCATCTTCGTCGTCGTCCCTCAGCAGTTCCGCCTCCGGGATACCCACAAGCGCCTCTACTTGATGCCAGAATTTATGAAATGAAATTCCAAAGCCCAGGGTCAGGCAGAATAAGAAATAAGCATCCGGGTTCAAATCGTTTGCCGCTTCGAGGTTGCGCACGAACTTTACGGGAACATGGCTACGTTTCGCTAGTTGTTCGGGCGTGAATCCTTGTTCTTTACGCATATTGCTCACAACAGTACAAATCGCTGCTACTGTGCGCAGTTGTTCATCTTCCTGTTCCGGTGTCTTGTTAGAGGCGTTCTGTCTAAGAGCCTCGCCCAGCTCTTCTTGAGAAACCCCTCGTGCTTCGCGGAGCGTTTTGAGCACAGCGCCCACACCCCGATTGAATTCCCTTCTGGTGATCCGTTTCACTTTGATGTCCTCTCGGAAGTCTCCTTTTGAGCTGGCTTCAGCCAAGGTGGTGGACCCAACGTTTCTTTCACCATGTCCTCCACACGACCAATGAAATCTTTAATCTCATAAGTTCCGAAACCCAACGCGGAGACGACCTGCATTTCATGCTGCATTCGATGGTTGGATTTGAGTCGATTGCTTTCCAGCGCTCTCAACCACTGAACGGAGACTTTTGCGCGCTTTGCCAACTCAGCTTCGGTCCAGCCTTTCTCCGTTCTCAACTGTTCGACGAGCACACCACGACAGCGGTGATATTCTTCCCACCACCGTTTTGTCGTTACGTCAGAATTCGGCTTTGGTGCCATCGTATTTGTCCGTATGAGCCTGAGCGTTTAGCGCAGCGAACTGCTGTTGCGCGAAGAGACGCAACCCTGCATAGAGATTTCTCACGAGCTTCGCATCCGCCTTGA
>Ga0187847_10003115_pt1 | contig 12895 bp, 16 predicted proteins | sample June2016WEW_4_10_FD_132458 | JGI IMG/M metagenome (GOLD analysis project Ga0187847, IMG submission 132458) | Peatland microbial communities from SPRUCE experiment site at the Marcell Experimental Forest, Minnesota, USA - June2016WEW_4_10 | ecosystem: Environmental > Terrestrial > Soil >...
AGGTACAGAGCATCGTCGAAGCCGGACGCCGTCCAATGCCCCTCTGTTTCATCACTTCTCACATCAATCCGAAAAGTGGACTTCATGGCGAGATCGTTGATTTCGGATTCGACCAGCTTCTCCAGCTTCTTCGCAGCCTCGTGACGCTTCTTCGATACGGCGCGCGCTTCCGACAAATATTTTTCCGCTTCCTGGGCGAGTTCGCATTGCAGCATCCGCAAAGTTTCGTCTTTGTTTTCCATGGCGGCGAGTTTGCGCGAAACGTCCTCGCCGAAAGTAATCATTTCATCTACGGTCGCGCCATACTTGCGCTTCAACCGATCCAGCAAGGCGAGGCGATCTTCGACTTCGGCGAGGTGCTCGGGCGAAGCTTGAATGCCGCCGGCATAGTCACGCAAAGTCGCGCCAACTTCTTCGATGCCGATGCGCGCCGAATCAAGCGCGGCCAGAGCTTCTTGAAACTTGGGCTCATAGCGGACGAGTTCTTCAACATGCTTTTGCGCCATGCGCAGGGACGAAGAAGTCGAAGTATCACGCTCGTAAAGAAGATCGAAGGCGCTAACGGCGGCGTTGTAAATTTTCTCGGCGTTGGCGAGGACGCGCTTCTCAGCTTCGAGAGCGGCGTCTTCTCCGGGCTTCAATTTTGCCTCTTCAATTTCGCGCTTCTGGAACGTCCAAAGGTCGAGCAGGCGGAGGCGGTCTTGCTCGTCGCGCCGCAATTCTTCGATTTGGGCGGCAATTCCCTTCCACTTGGCGAATGCGGCGGCGGTGGCTTCCAGGTGTACTCCTGCAAACGCATCGAGCAGGGCCAGGCGGGCCGGGCCATCGAAGGACATCAGCGATTCACTTTGGGCGTGGATGGTGGCAAGATGCGGCGCCAGTTGCCGCAACACGGCCACCGTGGCGGGCTGGTTGTTGACGAAGACGCGGCCTTTGCCGGTGGCAGAAATCTCGCGCCTTAGAATCACAGAGCCGTCGGCTTCCGACGCATCAATGCCATTCGTCTCAAGAATCCCGCCGACGGCTTTCTCCGACGCATCGTCAATGTGAAACACACAGGAAATGACGGCGCGCTCCGCGCCGGTGCGGACAACGTCCGATGAAGATTTTTCGCCGAGAAGAAGAGCAAGCGCGTCGATGAGAATGGATTTGCCAGCGCCGGTTTCGCCGGTCAGCAGATTCAGTCCGGCAGCGAACTCGACGGCGAGGCTATCGACGACCGCGTAATTTTCCAGCCGCAACTCGAGCAGCACAGAAATCCTGGGAAAGCAGAAGTTCAGCGCAGAATAGCACGAAACGAGGGACTTCTTGATCAGCAATTTCCCAAGAGAGTAAGAAATGCCTCCCGCTCGATTCCGGCGGTGCGAATTAAGTTGAGGATGATGTCGCGGCCGACCTCGTCGTATTTTGGAATTATCAATGGCCGCGCGGCGCCCGGCTTTTCCATCTTGATGTGACTGCCCTTCTGCCCGGCTTGCTTGTATCCAAGCTGCGTGAAAACGCAGACTAGCTTATTCCAAGGAAGCGGCGTCAGGCGCGACATCCGGCTGCGACTTTCTCGAAGCCGAACGGTACGGGAACAGGAAAGCGAAAGCCCCCGGACGGAAGATCTTTGGGTGGTTCCGCAGGGTCGGCGGCGGAAGGGCGGCCAGCCACGACATGCCAGCCCAATTCGCGCAGGGCCTGTTCAAACGTACCTCTCTCGAAACAACTCACAACAAAGAAATCAGCGGCCTCGATGAGATTGTTCCGTGCCTCGTCAGGAGTCCTTCCTTGCGTAGTAATGTCCAGAGGCGGGCAGTGAGCAATGTACCAGCCGTCTTCTTCCTTCATGGTTCCGAAAAGCTGAAAGGTGGCTTGGACTATAGCTTGCATAAGATTCGCGTCGGGGAAGGAATTTGCACTCGCCGCAACTGTAACCAGTATTATAGTGCGCTGTCAACGGGCTTAGATGCAAGGGAAACACCGGCGTTTGCTGGTTTCTTAGGGATATCTCACGGTTTTGTTGCGATGTAATGAATGCCCACCTTTACCAAGAACGTAAAGGCGGCCACCGGATTTTCCCGTCCACGTAAACGTGCGGTGGTGCGGAGAAAATCTCCTCTTGAAGTTCGCCTTTGATTCGCCTAGCATTTAAGTGGTTAAGGAGAAAAATGACGCCGGATAAAGCTCGTTTTGCGCTCAACCGAATAGCAAATACTAAAGTGAATTCTGCAACAGGAGGGTCATTGGATTTGCTATTCATAACTGAGTTAGACCCAAATTTCATAGAGTTCTTCGAGTCTGAACATGAGGCGGAAGCACGAAGAGCTCTGCTTCAGAACGGTGAAGACGACTTTTACTACCGCATTTCAGAGCGGTGCGACGGCTACGAGAAATATAAGCAGATCGCTAAGGACCACCGTCAGCAAGCGAATTATTTTCGAACCAACGGGCCGTTCGCTGGCAAAGCAAGGACGAGGGCGATGATTAAGGACCACGACCGCAAGGCATCAGAAGCCGAGCGTATTTCTTTTGGGCATTTTCAAAACTGTGTTGAATGTAAGTTACTGCGCCAAGGATAGTCAGTAAGAAGCAAAATGCCGCCGAGCAAAATATAGATAGATGTCGAATATTGAACATGTTGACGAGCTACGGAAGCAGGCCTCTGAGGCGTGCTTAATTCGCGTCACGACACATACTGTTGGAATCATCAACAGCATTCGCGTTGAGGGCTACGATCCGGTCACTCAACGTCAGGGGGATGGCGAAGAAGCAGGAACTGGATGTGCCGCTCGCTGGGGAAATCGTCACTTCATCCTCACAGCCAAGCACGTGATACATTCGAACGCAAAGCCCTCTGATATTCGCCTATTCTGGCGGCCAACTAGTGGCATTGAGCGCACCGCAGATGCCGAACTTAAACCTCAAGACATAATTGACGGCGTACCTATTCGAGACGAAAATGCGGCAATTTATCGCTGTGATTGGGAAGATCTCGCGATTATTGTGATCGACCCAGCGCAGGCAGGCCCGTACACAGAGTTCGTGGATATCGAGAACGATTGGATAGACCCTGCTGAGAAAGAGGTCGTGCATTGTTGCGGCTTTCCAATTGATAAGCATATTTTGGTCGGGAGCCGTTGGGTCGGGAAGAAGGAGGAAAGGGGCATTGCCATTCGCCCGGATTTATTCAGCGGCGAAGTCTTCTACTATCCTAATTTCTTGACCGACGATTATGCTCCTGAGAAGCATTACTTGGTTCCGTATGATCACCCAAAACGGCCAGAGGGGTTCAGCGGCGCAGCCGCGTGGTGGGAAAGCGATCAGCACAAACAAATTTGGAAACCAGATTTCAAGTTTGCTGGTGTGTGCACACACGAATACAAGGACGGCACCATCGAGAGGCTTGTGAAGGCTTCGGTGGTCAGGAAATTTCTTGAGGAAGTATTCGGCACAGTTTGAGAGACCCATGATAGCGAAGCAGTCTAGAAAGAAGCGATTTGCCGTTGGTCAGCGGGTGACAAAAGGCATTGGAAAGCAGTTTGGGACGGTGGTTGCGTCTCTGGAGCAGATCGGGTTTGGCGGGGAGTTTTGGCACGAAGTGATACTTGACGGCCATCCGCAACCAGTGAGAGCCCTAGGTTCCGAGCTTGAGGCTGTGCCCGTTCCATATGCGGACCGGCCCGCCACTCCCTCCACGATTCATTTGAATATTCAGAACAGCAATATTGCCAACCTGAATCTAGGCTCACAGGTCGGAGCCATCAATGCAGCTCTAGAATCCATCTCAAGCCAAGGTGGCAGCCAACAAGAGTTTGCGTTGGCAATCAAGGAGCTGACCGAAGCTGTCGTTTCACAGCAAGGCCTGATTGACAGCCAAAAGCAAGAAGTCATACAGGTATTGGCAACGTTAGTCGCAGAAGCGTCCAAAAAACCTGAAGAACGTTCTGCGGGTATGCTGAAGGCCGTGTTGACGTACATTCCAACTGTCATATCGAGCGCGTCGCAGCTCGCAACAATTTGGGCGACACACGGCCCGGCGATCAAAGCTTACCTGAATGTTTGATTAGGAGGACTAAACGAATGAACGATGGGAGTAAGGTTTCAGTTGGCACATTCATTGGCCAACAACTAGCAGCGAAAAAACGGGCGGTGGCCGCTACGAGGAATATGGGTGGATACCCGGCGATCTATCCGGAAGTGGCGAGAGATGTCTTGAAACAATTCCCGGATTTAACTGACGCGCAGAGAATTACGGTCTTTGGTACGCTCAAAGAGGATGCTGAATTGACGACGAAGCGGTCGGGTCTTCCTGTCATTGCTTTGGGTTCCGTATCTAGAATTTTGGGAATCCCGCGAATCGCCGCATCGCGTAAAGAGTAAAAAAAGCCCTTAAATTTCTTGCCACTAAACTAGCAAGCACCGGCGTAACCTTGGCGGGTGGCGAACCTTGAATAGCCGGCACCGCTAACCACCCTTGCCCCGCCCAACCTCTCCCTTCCTCCTCTTGCTCTCCAGCATGATCGTCCGCAAAATCAGATTGACGCGCGTCGTGTGCCCCCGCCCCAGCGACCTCAGCCATTCCACGACCTCCTGGTCCAGGCGCAGCGATATCCGTTGTTTCACCGGACGGTTCCAGCCGGGCGAGAAGAAAATCCCGGGGCATTACGCAGGACAGTCCGCGAAAAATGCCCCACCCGGCACATGAGGAGGTTCGGAGAGCAGAGGCCGCGGACAGAGCCTGCCCTGAGCGGAGTCGAAGGGAGTGTCCGCGCCACACGGGCAAATCAAAACCGCTCATAGCGCCGTCGGATTCCCTCTTGCCTTCGTCTTTGCCGTGGCATATACTCATGTATATGCCACAACCAAAAGACCAATCCGGTGCGCGCAAGGCGAAAGTTTTCATGAACAACCGCAGTCAAGCGGTCCGCCTGCCCAAAGAGTTCCAGTTCCGCACGCAAGAGGTATTCATTCGCAAAGAGGGGAGCGAGGTGGTGTTGTCGCCTCGGCCATTTGATTGGAGTTCCTATCTGGCGGATGCGCCAGCGGCTTCGGCCAGCTTTATGACTGAGGTCGAAGATCTGCCGGTGCAGGAGCGAGAGGTGTAATGCTCCGCTACATGCTGGATACCGATATTTGCTCCTATGTGATGAAGCGTTCTAATGATGCGCTTTTGCGGCGTATGCAAAAGGTCCCGGTTAGCGACGTTTGTGTCTCTGTGATTACCAAGTCAGAATTGCTCTATGGCGTTGAAGTGTCCCCACGGCGGCGGCAGGACGAAACCGCTCTGAGTGCGTTTCTGAATTACGTGGAAGTACTGGATTTCTCCGACAACGCGTGTTCGCACTATGCCCAGATTCGCGCGCAATTAAAGAAAGCGGGCGCAATGATCGGAGCCAACGATCTTTTTATCGCTGCCCACGCGCGCAGCCTGGGGTTGACGCTCGTCACCCACAATACTCAGGAATTTCGCCGGGTTCACAGGTTAGCGATTGAGGACTGGACGTTAGTTGACTGAACGGGTTGAGGTCGCCGCACGTTGGAAACTTGCGCCATTCCCCTGCGAGCCCTGCCTTAGCCTTTATTTTCTATAGTTTATCTGTCATGACAGTTCTGTATAGTCGCAACCGTCATGACGATGTGTTCCTTGCGGAACATTTGAATCATCGCTCCGTATAGCCCATTCATAAAACATGTGATCGGGGTCCATGGTGCCCACCCTTCGTAAACCGCGAATGGTGGGGCATCCTTTTTCGTGATAGTTCAAACATGGGCCAGTGCTCTTGAGTCCAGCTTTCACCCAAGAACGTAAAGGGCCAACCGGCCGCGCAAACGAGTGGAACATCAAGGGCCGCGGACAAGAATATCCGCGCCACACGTGCAAAAGCAAGAACAAGAACAACCGGGCGTTAGGATGTCGCGGTATGCTGTTAGACGAACTTCGGCAGTGTTATAAAGTTTTTCAACATCCAGTTTTAGAGAATCTCGTTTTTTGAAAATTTCGCTTTTTTAAAATTCAGGAGAGGGCGAGAACAAGCGATGTTGACGGTATGGCAGAATTTCATCGTTGTAGTTCTTATTGTGTCCAGCTCGCTGCTGTTTATGTGGGCACTCAACCGAGTCTGGGCATGGGAGAAGCGTCATGCTCACAATAACCTGATTGGCTGGCAGCTGAGCATTCTGGGTACGACGTATGCAGTGATTCTCGGCTTCATGCTGTACACGGTGTGGTCCAATTTCGGGGTGGCGAATCTGAATGTGGACGATGAGGCCAATGCTCTGGGGAACGTCTATCGGCTGGCCCAGGGTCTGCCTGACCCCCAGCGGGGACAGTTGGAGGTCCTTGCCAGCTCCTATGCTGACACGGTCATCAATCAGGATTGGCCGCAAATGGCCGCGGATCACACACCGGAAGCGACTCACAAAATCAATCAGGACATGTGGAAGACGTTAATGTCGGTGAAGGACGGAACGCCGACGCAAATTATCGCGGAGGACCACGCGCTTTCGGAATTGAGCGCGCTCACCGAACATCGCCGCACGCGACTGCTGCAGAATGTATTCCGCATTCCCACAGTGCTTTGGTTTCTGCTTATCACCGGCGGCGTGGTGAATATTGCCTCAACCGCGATGTTTGGTTCGGGCAACAGGTTTTTGCACACGCTACAGGTGTTCGCTTTCTCGCTCATCATCGCGCTTGCGCTTACGGCCATCGCTGATATTGACCGGCCATTTCAGGGGTCAGTCCACGTGAACGACTTTGCCTTCCGGCGGGCGCAGCAAAGCATGAAGGAATAAGGGTAGAGGTCGCGGACAGGAATGTCCGCGCCACACGTGCAAAGGCAAAGTTAAGAGCGGCGGCCTTTATCGTTTTCCACTCAAGCCAAAAAACCGCCTTGGATGCGGCACCCTCCGATTGCACTATCCACAGTTAACCCTTGGGATACTTGGCAAATAGGCGGCAACCCCCGGGGCTATAATCGAATCTGTTCTTCGACACAAATCATGCAATTTCCCATCTTTTGTTCTCCAGCGATGCTTGCAGCAGTGGTCGGCGGCGAAATTATGGACCTGGTGAGTGAAACCGGGCCGGTTGCCAAGTTTGTACTACTCATGCTTCTTGCCTTCAGCGTGATTTCGTGGGCAATTATTCTTTCAAAATGGAGCCTGCTCAGGCGGGCACGGGTGCAGAGTAGCCGGTTTGTGCGTGCGTTTCGCAAAGCGCAACGGATGCAGGATGTAGCGACGGTCGCGGAACAGTTTCGTCCGAGCCCGCTGGTGGGCGTGTTCGAGGGAGGGTTTCTCGAGTATCGGCGGCAAGGCAACACGGTAGCGATGCAGCGCGCGATGCAGATTGCCAATTCCGAGGAGCTGACGCGCTTCGAACGCAATTTGCCGTGGCTGGCGATTACGGCCGCAGTGACGCCTTTTATCGGGCTATTCGGCACGGTGTGGGGCATTATTGATGCCTTCCACGGGCTGGGAACTGCGGGCGCAGCCACGCTGCGTGCGGTCGCACCGGGAATTTCAGAGGCATTAATCACGACGGCTGCGGGACTTGCAGCGGCCATTCCCGCGGTGATCGCCTACAACCTGATTGGCGCTTCGATTCGCGAATTTGCTTCTCGCGGCGATGACTTTGCGCTGGAAATATTGAATGCGGTTGAACGGGTACCAGCACAGCCCGCGGAAATGGGGCGCTGATGGCGTTCACAGGTCCCAACGGACGCACGCAGATATCGCTGGCGGAAATCAATATCACTCCCCTGGTGGACGTGGTGCTTGTGCTGCTCATCATCTTCATGGTGACCGCGCCGGTTTTGCAGTCGGGCATTGAAGTCGCCGTGCCGAGAACGCGAACGGTCAAAGAAATCACGGATGAGCGGCTGGTCATCAACATCAATAAGGATCAGGAAGTTTTTCTGGGGAACGATCCGGTGAATATCAACGAGATCGCGGCCAAGATTAAGCAGAAGATTCGCGATCCCCTACATCAGGCGATTTACGTCCGAGCCGATGAGAATGTGCCGTTCGGCGCGTTTGCCACGGTCATGGACGCGGTCAAGCAATCGGGCATCACGAATGTGAGCATTGTGACCCAGCCTCTCGAAACGCATGGCACCCAACGCTGAGATTTTTCTTGAACACGACACGTGGGGACGGAACCTGGCGTGGTCGGCCGGGTTCCACATGGCCGTGGCTGCTGCCATCGTGCTTTACGCCATCGTTTCGCCGAACCGGGGCGGCGGAAGCTGGGGCGCGGGAGGCGGCGGAGATGCCATGGGAGTGACACTGGTGACGACGGTTCCGTTGCCTGCGAATCCGGTGAAGACGGAAAACATTGTTGCCACTGAATCGAAAGGATTGACCGAGTCGCAACCGAAAGTTCAGGAGCAAGCGCCGGATGCGGTTCCGATTCCGGACAAGAACGCCAAGATCAAACCTAAACCGCCGGTGAGCACGACGCAAAAAAAACCAGAACCGGTCGAGCAAGCCGAGAACGTTGTTCCCTTTGGCGAAGGCGGACCGGTCAGCGGCCCTTACGGCACGTTCAGTGCGGGCGGAGCCAAGGGGGGATTTGGATTTACAGGGTCAGGCGGCGATTTCGGATCGCGATACGCGTGGTACGTGAAGGTGGTGCAGCAGAAAGTGTCGGAGAACTGGCTCAAGTACGAGGTTGATCCACGCATCACGACGGCGCAACGAGTTTATGTGACGTTCGATATTTCGCGCGCGGGGCAGCCGGGGCGCATCCAAGTGGAGCAATCGAGTGGCGTGCCTTCGCTCGATCAGTCGGCGGTGAGGGCGCTCCAGCGAATTGATACGTTTGGGCCGCTTCCCTCGGATTATGACGGGAGCAAGGTTTCCGTGGAATTTTGGTTCGATTACAAACACTAATGCAAGCTTGTTGAAGGTTAATACCGTTCTCAATACGATATATATGCAAATACTCTCATCGAACTTAAGCATGATTTCTAAACGCCGCAGCGGCTTTCTATTTCTTGCATGTCTGGCATTCTTGCTGGCTTTCGTCAGTCAGGGATTGATGGCGCAGGACTGGATTCGCACGGGAACAGGATTGGGAGTGGAAAAGATCCGTTTGGCGGCGGCGGATTTCAAGCCCATGGCCACGGACGCGCAAAGCTCCTCGCTGGTCAAAGTCTTCAACGATACGCTTTGGAATGACTTGAACCGTGCCGGCATCTTTGACATGGTTGCGAAGAGCTTCTATCCGTTGGGCGCCGTCGGGACACCGCCGGACGTGAACTTCCCTTCTTGGAATGCACCTCCGCCGAACGCAGCCATGTTGGCGTTCGGAAATATGAATGTCGCCAGCGGCAATATGACAGTGCAAGGCTGGCTCTACGATGTGAAGAATGTCGCTTCGCCGCAGGTGCTGGGCAAGCAGTATCAAGACACGGCGAATGAACAAGAGTCCCGCATCATTGCACACAAGTTTGCCGATGAAATCATCTTCCGGCTGGGCGGCGGAATCCCAGGGATTGCGGAGAGCAAGATTTTCTTTGTGAATGCTTCCGGCGGACACAAGGAAATCTGGGCGATGGATTATGACGGAGCGAACCCGCACGCCGTAACGCACCTGGGCACGCTTTCGTTGTCTCCGCGAATTTCGCCAGATGGCTCGCGTCTAGCATTCAGCAGCTATACGAAGACGGGCTGGGAAATCACGATGTATTCGATAGATCTAAACCGGCTGATTGCATTTCCCAAATTTGGAGGCAGCAACTTCTCGCCCTCATGGTCGCCGGATGGAACGAAGCTGGCGTTTTCGTCCTCGCGCACGGGCGATCCGGAGATTTATACCGTAGATGCATCCGGTGGAAATCTGAAACGGATTACGTCGTACAAGGGGCCGGATGTTTCTCCAGTGTGGAATCGCAAAACCGGTTCGCAAATTGCGTGGGTGAGCGGACGGAGCGGGCTGCCACAGATTTACACGATGAGTTCGGATGGAACCAACGACCAGCGCATCACCGATCAGGGATATGCGGTTTCTCCGGCGTGGTCCCCAAATGGCCAGTTCTTAGTATTCGCGTGGACACGGCATTACGGGCCAGGACAGCCCGGCGGTGAAGATATCTACATTATGGACATTGTGAGCAAGCAGTTTGTCCAACTGACACACGATGCGGGGCGAAACGATTCTCCGTCGTGGTCGCCTGACGGCCGCCACATTGTATTTCAATCCACGCGATCCGGCAGCGAGCAGATTTGGAGTATGCTGGCGGACGGAACCCAACAAATGCAATTGACGTTTTCCGGGAGCAACACTCAACCCAACTGGAGTTGGCAGTAGTCAATACACTTATGTTTGGCGTATGTTTAACCTTTACGGTACACACGGCATATCGCAACAGGATCAGGGACAGTAAAAGGTTGTGCAGTTCCGTAGGTACAAAACCGCGCTCGGAATACACGGCGCGCATCTAGAGGGAGGAGACAGTGAAGCACGCAAGAATGAAGTGGATCACTCTGGTATTCGCCTTGGGCGCCATCATGATGCTGGGCGCCTGCAAAAAGAAAGTGGCGCCGCCGCCACCACCGCCACCACCACCGCCGCCGGCTCCGACTGCGTCGATCAGTGCCAATCCGACTACGATTGACAAAGGGGCTTCGACGACCTTGACATGGCAGACAACGAACGCGACCGACGTCAGCATTGACGGCATTGGTGCGGTGCAACCGAATGGGTCGCAAAGTGTGAATCCGACGGATTCCACGACCTACACCTTGACCGCCAAAGGAGCGGGTGGGACGCAGTCGGCAACCACGCGCGTCACGGTCAATCAACCGCCTCCGCCGCCTCCGCCGGTGGCAGCCGGTCCAACCGAAGAAGAACTCTTTGCGCAAAACGTGAAGGACATCTACTTCGACTACGACAAGTATGACGTTCGGGCCGATCAGCAAGCGGCGTTGCAGGGAGATGTTGACTTCCTGAAGCAGCATCCCAATATTCACTTCACGATTGAGGGACACTGCGACGAGCGCGGCTCGACCGAATACAACCTGGCACTGGGCCAGAACCGTTCCGATGCGGCCAAGAATGCCCTGGTGAGTGGAGGTGTTAGTACGGCCAGTATTAACTCCACCAGCATGGGCAAAGAGAAACCGTTCTGCACGGACCACAACGAGCAATGCTGGCAAATGAATCGCGTGGACCACTTCGTTTATCAGAAGTAGGAACACGGCAAATCGGGGATGGCTTCGGCCGTCCCCGATTCTTTTCCGTTAACCTTTTCCGTTAACCTTTTTCATTAACCATGAAGTCTGCTTTTCGCGTTATTCTGCATGGAGAGCACAATACCCTCAATACTCAGGAATTCATTATGAAAATTCAGCGATGTGCCGCTGCCTTCGCCCTAGTTGCAATGCTCGCCTCCAACAGCGCTCCTGCGTTTGCGGTGAGCAAAGAAATGGTTACGCTACAGACCCAAGTACAGGCCCTGCAGGACCAGATGGCCCGCATGCAGCAGAGCTTCGATGAACGCATGGGCGTGATGAAGAGCTTGATGGACCAGAACACCGACAACATTAACAAAGTGACGGCGGCCATCGCGGCCATGAACGACGTTTTGCAGAAGCAGCAAAGCGTGAGCGCGACTCAGGCGGAACAACTTTCAGGACAAATTCAAGCGCTGAACGATTCGATTGACGAACTCAAGGCGCGGATGGCGAAAGTCTCAAAACAGATGGACGACATGCAGGCGACGCAACAGTCGGCTGCGGCCTCGCAAGCGGCACAGCAAGCGCAAGCGGCTGCTCTTGCGGCTGCGCCTCCGCCGGACGTGCTTTACAACAACGGCCTGCGCGACTACAACGCGGGCAAGAACGATCTTGCCAGCCAGGAATTTTCGGATTACATCAAGTTCTATCCGAACACCGATCTGGCGGGGAATTCGTACTTCTATCTGGCGGAACTTCAGTACAAACAAGGCAACTATCAGGCCGCGATTACGAATTACGATCTGGTAATCCAGAATTTTCCCAGCGGAAATAAGGCCGCGTCAGCAGAGTTAAAGAAGGGATTCGCTCAAATCGAAAGCGGGCAGCAGGACGCAGGCGCGGCGACTTTGCACCACGTTGTTCAGCGTTATCCGCGGACAAACGAAGCGCTGCAAGCAAAAGAGAAACTCCGCAAGCTGGGAACGACGCCGGCGAAGGGGCAATAAGAAAATCTAGGGAATATTAAGCGCGATGGGCTTTGTGCTTCGTGGTCGCGTGAGCGTGGTGTTTGGTCGCCTTGTGAGCGCTTCGCCCGTGATGGCGGTGGAACCAGCTTGTTTCAACCAGCCGTGGAGATGAGGCAAAGGCAGCAGCCTGCGCGAATACGGCCGACGCGCACGACAAAACGACTAGCAGGACGATCCCTTTCATTGGTGCCTCCGCTTTCAGCGCAACCCCTAAATTCTACTCTTGCTTCCTAACGCAATTCTTCCATAGCCTGTTCGAGCACTTCCCTGCCGGGACGGACCGCGCTTTCCGGCAGCGTGGCCAGCGGTTCATCCACGAGGTTGAGCATGTCGGTAAACGTCGGGGCTTGCGTATTCAAGTAAAGCACCCCGGTGAGCATCTCGTTCTTTTCCTGCGATTGATGCAGGCGGGTGAGCGCCCGCACTTTGTCGGTTGGGTCGTAGTCTTCTTCAAGCTTGCGAAGACGCAGATGCGAACCGTCATGCATGGTGACGTTCATGGTTGTTCCGGGATCGTAATCCACGTCGATTTCTTCAAATGCTGGGACGAAGCTGATCTCCTGAAGCGGTTCTTCGTGATCGATCATGTATTTGTAGGACTTGGTCGAGCCCTCGTGATCGTTGAAGGTGACGCAGGGAGAGATGACGTCAAGCATTACGGTCCCGCGGTGCGCGATGGCCGCCTTCAACATATTGAGGAG
>Ga0187847_10003118_pt1 | contig 12881 bp, 11 predicted proteins | sample June2016WEW_4_10_FD_132458 | JGI IMG/M metagenome (GOLD analysis project Ga0187847, IMG submission 132458) | Peatland microbial communities from SPRUCE experiment site at the Marcell Experimental Forest, Minnesota, USA - June2016WEW_4_10 | ecosystem: Environmental > Terrestrial > Soil >...
AACCCTCTGGCCAGCCATGCAGGCTTCGTCGGATACGCTGTCGCCGATGACCGCGAGCAACGCACCTTTGTCGACCCGGTCGCCTACCTTGCACGGAATCGAGATGACCTTGCCAGGAATGGGCGCCGTGATCAGGATTTCCATCTTCATGGCTTCCACGGTCAGCACCACGTCTCCTTTTTGCACGGGATCCCCAACGTTCTTTTCGAATAACATGACTATGCCCGGCATAGGGGCGACGAGGCGGGTGTCTACCTGTGGCGTCGGAAAGGAAGGCGCGGGGTCTGCCACCGAGCGCGGAACACAGCGAACCGCCGGTTGAACGACGGGAGTGGCGTCCGAAGCGGCTGCGACTGCCTGGGTACACTCGGGACTGCTGGCCTCAACCTGCTCGACTTCATGTAATTCGGCGGTAGATGCTCCGTATTCAGCTGACATATTTCGTCTCCTCAAAGAGTTAGCGTCGTCCCTCACGGCGGTTTTTTACAGGCACAGGGATACGTGCCGCCCGTTGATCCGCTGCCGAAAGGGCGAACTAGATCAACGGCGGGGTTGGCACCGTATGCCGAGCAATGCTCAGTGTTCTGACTTCACGTGTAGAGGGGTATAGGGGACGAGATCACGTGCGCAACTTCACTTCGCAACCACAGTTCGCACGACAGTCGGCAACTTGCTACGGAAAACTCAAATCGCCGGACTCGATTCCGAGCCGGCTCAGATCGTCCTGGCAGCTAACACCTTGGCGCTTGCATGGATGAGATCGCTCGGGTTATCCCGAGTTAAAATGAAAAACTGTATTTCGATACGCCACGGCTTGCAAATCTGACCTGCGAATTTATCCCCTTTTGGTCCTCTATTGGAACTTTTCCTCCCGCTCTTCTAAAATTCGGCTTTGAACAGGCTCATTTCGGAACTCATTATTAAGTGATAATCCTGAATTGGGAAGTAATGCTTGACTTACCTGAGAGTTACCTGTGACTATCCTTATTATGGCGTAGAACGCGACGAATTGAGTACCGGATGAAGACATGGCCGGTCGCGTTCCCCATGCCGGAGGCGGAGATGAAGCACCGCTAATGGCTGCATCGCAATGTCTGATGTCAGACTGACAGACAGGGCAAAAATACGCCAAGATTGCGATTCGCTCTTAGTAGTCCAGGGGGAGTGGGATGTCTACCTTGAGGTCTCGACGGCTTCATTTTGGAGACTTTATTGCTGACCTGACCAGTGGTGAACTCTTCAAAAGCGGGGAAAAAGTTCAGCTTCAGGATAAGCCTTTCCAGATTCTTGCTCTTTTGGTGCAACGACCCAAGGAATTGGTTCCCAGGCAGGAAATCATCAGCAAAGTTTGGCCGGATACATTTGTTGAGGGAGACTTGTGCCTCAATGTCGCTGTTACCCGGCTGCGCACGGCGTTGAACGATCGCCCGTCGAGTCCTACGCTCATTGAGACCGTGGGAAGTCACGGATATCGCTTTATCGGCAACGTTGACCGGACGGGGGCACCCGAGGCGGTGGTGCCTAACAGGGAACGCCCGAGAGTGGCGATATTTCCGTTTGAACTCGACAGCGAATTGCGGTGCGAATCCTTTGCGTCCGCGATGACTGAGCTGATTATCGTCGAGCTTCGCAGAATGCATCCTTCCCTGTCGGTGGTGACGCCTGAGTTCACGACGGAACGCGCGCGGAAGGGAAAAGCGAAGGGGAAGATATCGCTTTGCCGGGAGGTTTCGGCCGACTACATGCTCGTAGGCACGTTATCCGGGTCCGAGGGGCAGATTCGAATTATCGTAAAACTACTGAAATGCAGGGCACAGACCTGCGCGTGGGCCGAGAGTTATACCCATTCGACGGTAGATATGTTTGTGGCCCAGGTGGCGATCAGCCGGAAGATCGCAACCGCGATAGTTCAATCGATTCCAGTCTCGATTCGCCCCTCGAATCTGGAACTTGCTACGGCGGGCGCGTACGAGAGTTATCTTCAAGGCTGTTCTCTGCGCTCAAGACTGTCAGAGGATTCGCTGGATCGTTCGGTACCGCTGTTTGAGGCGGCGGTCCGGGAGTGTCCCCGCTTTGCGCTTGGCTGGACTGCGCTTGCAAATGCTCACTGCATGTTGGCGAGATTGGGAACGGCGCGATCTTCGAAGGTATTTCCCAAGGTCAAGAGTTACGCTGATAAGGCCCTTGCCATCGAAGAGGTCACAGAGGCAAGGACGGCAATTGCGTACTATCAGTTTTTCTATGAATACGAATGGGATGCGGCGGAGGCCAACTTGCTTCGCGCGCTGGCACTCGATGCGCGGTATCCGCTTGCGCTCGGAGGATACGCCCAGCTCCTGGCCGCTCTCGGAAGGCATGAGGAAGCAGTCTTTCTGATGCGACAGGCTTGTGAATTGGACCCATTCGCAAGTTATACGGCGATCATGTTTGGATGGGCGCTGTACTACGCGGGGAACTTCGAGGCATCTCTGGCGCAACTGAGGAAGGCATTGGAGTTGGACTCCTCGATGTGGATCGGGCACACAAGCGCAGGAATGGCGTTGGAGAGGCTCGGGCAAATGGAAGAGGCGGTGACGGAATTCCGCCTTGCGGTCGAATATTCGGACGATAGCTCTCTGGCCAAGGCCCACCTGGCGTATGGGCTTGCGCGGTCAGGGGACAGGACCGGGGCTACGGAGATACTGAACACGCTGCTCAAACTGCGCCAGGGTCATTACTTCAGCCCCTACTGGATCGCCGTGATCTTTGTTGCGCTGAACGAGCCCACCCAGACCCTGAAGTGGCTTGAGATTGCCGTGAAGGAACGCTGCAGTTGGATTGTGTTTGCGCGGGAAGACCCGAAGTTTGCCGTGCTCCACGCTGATCCAGGTTTCCTCCGTGTGGTGAGCGGCATCAGTCCGGCGCGGGCGGTGATCTGCCCCGCGTAATCTGCGCGTGATAGGATTTCATCGCCTGCGATGAATACAGCCAACGCCTCTCACTTTGATCTTCAAGCCGCTGCAAGACAGACGATGTTGGAGCACGGCTTCGAACCGGAGTTCCCCGCCGGAGTCCAGCAGCAACTTGCGCAACTGACTTCGCAACCGCCTGCGATCGTGGCGGGTGGAGATGTTCGCGATCTGCGCGGTCTGCTGTGGTCCTCAATCGACAACGACACCTCGTGAGATCTCGACCAGATTGAGGTTGCCGAGCGCATGACGGGCGGTGATGCGAAAGTGATGATCGCAATAGCCGATGTGGACGCCTTCGTGGCCAAGGATTCGCCGATCGACCAACATGCCGCCAAGGAGACTACGACCGTCTACACTGGCGTGCGTAATTTCTCCATGTTGCCCGAGCAGTTGTCGACCGGCTCGAGTTCGCTGCTGGAGGGAGCGGACAAACTGAGTGTGGTCATCGAAGCGGTGGTTTCCGCGCAGGGCCAGGTTAAGTCCGGCGATGTGTATAGGGCCATCACCCGTAACAAAGCACAGCTCACCTATGACGCAGTGGGCGCGTGGCTGGAAGGCAAAGCCGCGCCTCCGGAAAAGGTGGCGGCTTCGGTCGAATTGCAAAAGCAGCTTCGACTCCAGAGCGAAATCGCGGACTCGTTGCGCGCCGAGCGTTATCGCCATGGCGCACTCAACATCGAAACCGCCGAAGTTCGGCCTATCGTGCTCAACGATAAGGTCATCGATGTGGTCAAGCAGCAGAAGAACGAGGCGACGGAACTCATAGAGGACTTCATGATCGCGGCCAATGGAGTGGTGGCGCGCATGTTTGAAGAGAAGAAACTATCTTCGATCCGTCGCGTGGTAAAGACCCCGGAGCGCTGGAACCGGATTGTGGAACTCGCGGCTGAAGTCGGCGAAAAGCTTCCTCAAGAGGCGGACTCAAAAGCGCTGAACGAATTTCTCGTCAAACGAAAGGCTGCCGACCCCGATCATTTCGCCGATTTGTCGTTGAGCGTTATCAAACTGATGGGACCGGGCGAGTACGTTCTGGAGCGGCCCGGTGATCCTGAACAGGGACACTTCGGTCTGGCCGTGCAGGATTACACGCACTCGACGGCGCCGAATCGCCGCTTTGCCGATCTGGTTACGCAGAGGCTCATCAAGGCTGCGCTCGGTAACCGCCCTGCGCCTTATTCAGACGATGAACTGGGGGCCGTGGCCGCCAACTGCACGGCGAAAGAAAACGCAGCACGCAAGGTCGAGCGAGAGATGACAAAACGCATTGCCGCCGTAGCGATGAGCAACCGCTTAGGCCAGACATTTGACGCGATTGTTACCGGGGTGACTGTGCATGGAACATTTGTGCGCGTCGTGCAGCCTCATGTCGAAGGACTGCTGGTACACGGCCAGACCGGGGTGGATGTTGGCGACAAGATGCGAGTCAAGCTAGTCAGTACCGATGTCCAGCGCGGATACATCGACTTCGCCACAGCATGATTTCAACGCGAGCGCTGTGATTGGTACAACACAAAACCCCCGGAAAGCCGGGGGTTTTGTTTGAAGCGAGTGTTGATTAGACATTCTTTACTTCTTGCGCAAGTTGAGAAAGGGATGCCTTTGCGTCTCCGTAGAGCATGCTGGTGACGGGTTTGAAGAACAGAGGATTTTCGAGGCCGGAGAAGCCGCGTCCCTGGCCGCGTTTGAGGACGATGACGGATTTTGCCTTGTCCACTTCGAGGATGGGCATTCCGGCGATGGGGCTGTCGGGATTGTCGCGGGCGTCTGGGTTGACTACGTCATTGGCCCCGACGACGACGGCTACATCGGTCGATGGAAACTCGGGGTTGATCTGCTCCATCTCGTAGAGTTCGCCGTAGGGGACATTGGCTTCGGCGAGCAATACGTTCATGTGTCCGGGCATGCGTCCGGCGACGGGGTGGATGCCGTATTTCACGGTCACGCCGCGCTCTTCGAGGGCGTTGGCCAGTTCGCGTACCGCGTGCTGTGCCTGCGCGGTGGCGAGGCCGTATCCGGGAACGAAGACGACCTTGCTGGCATAGGCGAGGCGTACGGCTGCGTCGTCGAGCGAGATCTCGCGCATTTCACCCGTGGCACCGGCGCCGGCGGCGTGATGTACGGCACCGAAGCCTCCGAAGAGAACGTTGGTGATGGAACGGTTCATGGCCTTGCACATCAGGATCGAGAGGATGAGACCGGAGAAGCCGTCCAAGGTACCGGCGATGATGAGGACGTTGTTGCCGAGGACGAAGCCGGTTGCAGCGGCGGCGAGTCCGGCGTAGCTGTTCAATAGAGACATGACAACCGGCATGTCGGCGGAACCGATGGGGATTACGAGCATGATGCCGAAGACGAATCCAAGGGCGACCATGGCGTAGAAGTAGGGCGTGGCGGCGGGATTGACGCAGGTGTAAATGAAGCATCCGACCATGCTGCCGAAGAGCAGCAGATTCAAGAACTGCTGACCCTTGAACTGCACGGGAGTGCCGCGCACGATGCCTTGCAGTTTGCCGGCGGCGATCAGAGAGCCGGTGGTGGTGAGAGCGCCAAGCATGACCTCGAAGCCGAGAGCGCCTCGGGTAAAGCCGGGCATGGTGACGCCGCCGTGCAGGGTGTATTCGGCGATGCCTACGAGAGCCGCGGCAAAGGCACCGAAGGCATGCGAAAGCGCGGTCCGCTGAGGCATAGCGGTCATCGGAACCCAGATGGCCATGAGCGCGCCGACAATGGAACCGATAATCAAACCGGCGGCGATCCACTCGTAGGTGATGATGCCACGGTGGAACAAGGTACCGATGATGGCGGCGGCCATTCCGGCTTCGGCGAGGAACATGCCGCGGCGCGCGGTCTCAGGATGACTGAGGCCCTTGATGCCGAGGACGAAAAGTATGGAGGCGATGAGGTAGGTGAATTCAAGTAAGTAATTAACGCCAGTCTGCTCCATTACTTGGTTCCTCCCTTCGCGCCTTTTTTGCGTTGCTGGAACATTTTCAACATTCGGTCGGTGATACCGAAGCCGCCGACGACGTTGGTGGAAGCGGTGATGACGGCGACAAAGCCGAGCAGCGTGGCAATGGACGGTTTGGCACCGACTCCGCCAGCGGCGAGGGCATGGAAATCCACCTTGTGCATTCCGGCGATGACCAGCGAGCCGATCAGCGAGATTCCGGAAATGGCGTTGGTGGCCGACATGAGCGGAGTGTGGAGAAGCGGTGGCACACGCGAAATCAACTGGTAGCCGAGAAAGGCGGCCAAAACGAAGACAGAAAGCGATGCTATAAGTACGGCTGGATTAATGGCTTCCATCGGTTCTCCTATGCCTGTCGCGCGGCCGCAGCCGCCACGCGTTCGTTGACGATCTCGCCGCCAAAGGCGACGCAAGAGCCTGCGATGATCTCATCGGTGCGGTCGATATTGAGCTCACCTTTTTTGAGAATCAGTTGCAGAAAATTGATCAGGTTGCGCGAATAGAGCATGCTGGCATGCACCGGCATCTGGGCCGCGAGATTGGCGGGGCCAAAGATGGTGACGCCGTGATGGACGACGGTCTCTCCGGGCTTGGTGAGTTCGCAATTGCCGCCGGCGGGGGCGGCCAGATCAAAGATGATCGATCCGGGACGCATGTCTTCGACGGCGGCGGCGGGGATCATGAGGGGAGCGTGGCGTCCGGGAACCTGGGCGGTGGTGATGACGATGTCGGAGGTCTTCGCGGCCTTGGCGATTGCCTGGCGGCCCAACTCGAGCGCTTCGGGACTGAGTTCCTTGGCATAGCCGCCCTTGTCTTCGGTTTGGAGACCGCCGAGGTCGACTTCGATGAACTTGGCTCCGAGCGACTTGACCTGCTCACCGGCCGCGGCGCGGACGTCATAGGCTTCGACGACCGCTCCAAGGCGGCGGGCGGTGGCGATGGCCTGTAGTCCGGCAACGCCTGCTCCCAAGACCAGGACCTTGGCCGGGGGTATGGTTCCAGCCGCAGTCATGAGTAGCGGGAAGAGTTTGGGAAGGTGATCGGCGGCGACGATGACAGCCTTGTATCCGGCGACGGTTGCCATGGAAGAAAGAGCATCCATGGACTGCGCGCGAGTGATGCGGGGCACCAGTTCCATTGAGAAGAGAGTGACACCGCGCTTGACGGCGACGGCAAGTGAGGCCGGATCATCGAGCGGCCGGAGAAAGCCAATCATCACACTGCCGTTCTTGAGCTTTTCCTGGTCGGCAGCGGGGAGGGTGTTTACGACGGGAATAAGGTCGGCGGAGGCGAGAAGTTCCGCACGATTGGTTGAGATGGTGGCGCCAGCGGCCTGGTAATCCTGGTCACTGGCGGCAGATTGCAGACCAGCGCCGCTTTCAACGGCAACGCTGAAATCCTTTCCTGTGAGCGCCTTCACCGCGTCCGGCGTAAGCGCAACGCGAGTTTCGTCCGGCCTCGCTTCCTTCAGAATAGCGACAAGCACAAGGTTCTCCTCCGTAAGAATCAGAATGGTATGAAAGATGGCAAAGTTGATGCTACAACGAACACCCCATTATCTTCCCGTAATATTCACTAATTTCGCACTCTTTGATTCCCGCTTGCGGCTGACACGCCCATTTTGTTCCTCGTTGTAGAGTTGAGGAAATGCGCGCTGAAGCTCGGCAGCGACTCGGGAAGCGGACTCAATGTTTATCAGGGGGCCTCGATTCATGCCGGGACAGAATTGCGCGGCTTCGCGGCGCTCGCCGGCGCTGGCGAGCAACTCAGGCCAGTAGGGAAACGAACTGCACTGGAGCGGCTTGACCGAATGGACCGAGCAACCGCTGGAGTTCAGAAATGGACACTGTTTGTTACGTGGTTTACGAAAACGCAACAGGGGTGCGACGCCGCAAAGGTAGCTCCGCTTGAATTCGGCCTGGGTGATGGCAAGGTGCGAGGCGAGGCGAGCGACATCCTCGCGGTTGACGTACACGTACCCCTCCTGTTCACAGCAACGGATGCACCCGGACTGGCACTGGAAGCGCATTACAGAGTGTACCTGAAATCTATAAACTCACTGAGACGCCGAAGCGCGAGTCGAATCGTGCGGGCGTGAATCTAAGCAGGATAGAATTTACATTCACTTTTCTCGAAGGAGCATTGACTTGGCAAAAGCTCTCATCATGGTGGTACGCGTGCTCGGTTTGGCGGGCATTGTGCTTGGAGCGCTGCTGTGGAGCGGCCGCGAACAATACCTGAACCCCCACATCGGTGCTGGCTTTTTGGTTGCGGCCGTGGTGTTTGTGCTGGCGGTGATTGCACTGACGAAGCAGGCTGTGGTCCCGGGGATTCTCGGTGTTGTGCTGGCGGTACTGCTGCCAGTGATTGGGTTGAAGCAGCTTCCGCTTACATTCCATACGATGGGCGCAATTCAGGCGGCGCATATCTTCTTCGCTCTGTCGACCATTGGTGTGGCCGAGCGGCTTTATGATGCGATTCGCCGGGCCGGTTGAGAATTCCAGACGGCTTATTTGGAGTGGAAGATGGCGTGGTTGATATCAGGCCAGAATTCTTTGAAGATGAAGGTGGCACCATCGATGCCGACATTGAGAGCCCAGCGCTGGCCGGTCTTGGTCCAGGTGCGGTTTGAACTTGGATAGTAAAGGTTAGAGATGGCGGAAGCCGCCCCGGAGCCAACGACTTCGCTGACGTTGAAGTAGCTACCGCCGGAATCAGTGCGCGTTATCAGGATGCGCGAAAAGGCGTAGCCGGCTCGCTTGACGAGTCCGTTGTGCTTGTCAGCAGTGCCGCTCCCCAGGGTGTAAAATCGCGCATCCTGATGGAGCGCGACTGGAATAAGGAAGCCCACCCAGAGGTTTTCGTCAGTCTGATCGGCATAGTTATGCCAATAATAGCGGGCATAGGCAGGAGGCCCCGTGTGGAACTCCGGAGTGGAACCCTCAAGCTGCGAGACGCCGGAGAGCAGTCCTATAAATATGAATGACGAGTAGTCAAAGCTATCCTGGGCGAAACCGATGAACTTCTCTGCCGGTGTTTGAGCGGGCAACTTTGTATTTACGCTGACGGAGCGAAAGTTCGGAACGATGCCAAGAATGCGCTTGGTTTGCTTGCCCACATCTGACTCTGCTGGGGCGGACGGTTTTGCGGCGGTGGGCGACGACGGTTGCTGCGGAAGGGCTGGACTGGGGCCATCGGGCGCTGCATCCGACGGTGCGCCGGGCAAGTCGGGCGTGGCAGCAACGGAATCGCTGTTGGCGGAGGGCGCGCGTGCGAGAAGACTTGGCGGTTGAGTGAAGGGCGGTTGAGCGAGGGCCTGGATGGAATCCGCGAGGAAGAAGCAGACCAGGAACGTGGCCGCCATCACGAAATGGGAGAATCGACCGAAAAAGGAGTATAGAGGCACCGGCACTTAGATGGCGGGGCGAGGAATTGGAGTTCTCCTCCATTGCTCAATTGTGTCAATTTGCGACAGAACTAAGATTGCGCGCTGAAGCAACCCGGCAGGTTGCCGGGATTTCATCACAGTGCATTGTGATGGGGCAGTGACCATATAAGAATTTGCTTGCGTTGAGGTTTGCACACTGATTACTATTCAACTTCCCTCATACCACAGCATTGCACGCGTTCGGGTTGCGCGTCAGAAAACAGCAAACAAATGAACATTGGCGAAACGATCCGTAACTTTCGATTGCAGAAGGGTATGTCGCAGGGCGACATCGAGAAGCGCACCGGACTACTGCGATGCTACCTTTCACGTGTTGAGAACGGCCACACCGTTCCTTCGCTGGACACACTGGCTAAGATTGCGGGTTCGCTGGAGATGCCGATCGGGCAGTTCTTTGCGGAAAATGCTGCCGAACATGGCAGCAACGGCAAGAATCTGCCTCAGCTCAGCGAAGATGAGGTGCGTTTTCTTTCGCAGATCCGGCGCTATTCCAGCAGCCTGAATGACAGTGACCGTAAGCTGGTGCTGGCGATGGTGAAGAAGATGGCGGTTCCCACGCCGAGGTAGTCTTGGAAAAGCAGACTTTGAGAGTGTTGCGAAGGAGTCTGCGCGCAACCACTTGCGCGCTACCATTTGCGACCGCTAGGCTGCGGTGGAGCTCTCGGTCAGCGCGATGACCGCCAACTCCAGCCGGTCCTTCGCGCCTGTCTTGCTGAAAATGCTCTGGAGGTGACGCTTCACGGTGTTTTCGCTGATCGTCAATTGCGAGGCAATGTCCTTGTTTTTCATTCCCCTTGCGACCAGGTAGGCAATCTGTTTTTCGCGATCGCTGAGCCTGTGCAGAGTGGTTGCCCGATCCTGTTGAGTTTCGGCGGACATGGCCAAGAGCACTCCCTGAGCTACCTCGTCGCTGAAGGCCAATTCGCCATCGGCCACGATTCGAATTGCGGCGAACAGCTTCTCCGGGGTATCGCCTTTCAACACCAACCCGCGCGCACCCAAGCGAACCACCTGGACATAGTCGGGCTGGCTCTCAGAGGCGGTCAGTACAACGGTTGCCACCTTAACGCTGGCGCGGTCGAGCTGACGGAGCACCTCGAATCCATCGGTCACGGGCATGAAGAGGTCGAGCACCAGCACGTCCGGATGCTCTCTTTCAACCAGTTCCAGGGCTTCGGAGCCGTTGCTGGCCGTGCCCACGACCTCGAAATCACGATGCGAAAGCAGAAGCGCACTAAGTGACTCACGCAGCACGGCATGGTCATCGGCGATCGCGATACGAATCTTTTCACCATGGAACATATCTGACATAGATGCGAGTTAAGGCCCACCTCGACAATAATTAGAACAATTTATTTCGCGACGGGCGTGGCCGACCGGACGCTGTGCGGGCGCGCCACCGGTCCAACCTTTGAATGGGACGTCAGAAGGGCAGCTTGTGCTATATTCCGAAACAATAGCGCCTCGCCCATTGTGCTTAATCCATGGCCGCTATTATGGGCCCCCGTGACCATTGAGGAAGAATTAGCGCTGCTGGAAGAGTCCTTCCGGCGCCTGAAGATCGAGTACGATATTTACTTTGCCGGAGGAGCCAAGAAGCCACCGGTGGATACCGAGTTTCGGGTCCAAAGCCTGATTCGGCGGAATCTAGAGAATTCCCGTCTTACCTTCACACAGCGATTTCGTCTGAATGCGGTAGCGCAGAAGTACTCCGTTTTCTCCGACCTGTGGCGACGTAAAACCAAGATCAAGGACGAAGGCTATCGCCGGCCGCAGGACACGCTGCTAGGCGTCGGCGGCTTTGGCCACCTGGAGGCACCGAGGTCTTATGACTCGTTGGCGGAGACCAATGAACCTGAGAGCTTCCTTCTCTTCACCAGCGACGTGATTGAGGTTGTGGCGCTCTATGAAGCGGTGGTGCGGGCCCGCGAGGCCGCTGGGCAGCCACTCGGCGCATTCGATACGTTCGCCGCATTTGTGCAAAGCAAGTCCAGCCAGATCCGCTCCCAATTCAACTGTGAAGCCGTCGAGTACACTGTAATGGTGAAGAACGGGCAGGTACAGCTTAAGGCGCGCGCCCGCAAAGACATCTAATTCCGTGCCGTTCGGGGCCTGGTGTGCGGCCGAATCGGATGCGCAACTCACAGAAACCCTTACCGCACTCAGTGCGTATGCCGCGTGGGCGGCCTTCCCTCCCGGATCTCTCCGGCAGGACTCATAAAATAGCGAGGAGAATCATGGCGAAAATCAAGCGTGCCATCCTGAGCGTCACCGATAAAACGGGGCTTGTGGAGTTTGCGCGGCGGCTTGCCGCCCTGGGGGTGGAGTTGGTTTCCACTGGCGGCACGGCGGGTGTGCTGCGCGATGCAGGGCTGAACGTGCGCGACATCAGCGACCTGACGGGCTTCCCTGAAATGCTCGACGGCCGGGTCAAGACCCTGCATCCCAAGGTTCACGGAGGCATTCTGCACGTGCGCTCCAATCCCGGCCACCTTGCCGCCGTCAAGGAGCATGGCATTGAAGCCATCGACATGCTGGTGGTGAATCTGTATGCCTTTGAGAAAACGGCGGTCAGGGCGGGCGTTCACTTCGAGGAGATTGTCGAAAATATCGACATTGGCGGACCCTCGATGGTTCGTTCGGCGGCAAAGAATTTTCAGGATGTCGCGATCGTGACCTCGGCTGCGGACTACGAGGCGATTGCGCTCGAGATGGAGCAGCACACGGGCGGGCTTTCACTGCAGACCAAGTGGAGACTGGCCCAGAAGGCCTTCGCCACGACGGCGGCTTACGATACGGCGATCGCCAACGCGCTGGCTGAGATTACGGTGAACGGAGCCGGGCAGTTTGACATCAGCCAGATTGGGCAAAGCGCCAGCTTTCCCGAAACGCTTCGCATACAGTTCCACAAGGCGGTTGATCTGCGTTATGGCGAGAACCCGCACCAGAAGGCGGCGCTGTACTCAGACGGCAGCGGCAAGGGCGTGGCCAACGGACAACAACTTCAGGGCAAGGAACTCAGCTACAACAACATCGTCGATCTGCAAGCAGCGTGGGACCTGGCGCAGGAATTCAGCGAGCCGGTCTGCGCCATCATCAAGCACACCAATCCCTGTGGCACCGCGACCGGAGCCACGCTAAAGGAAGCCTATGTGCGCGCGCTGGAGTGCGATCCGGTCTCGGCCTTCGGAGGCGTTATCGGCGTCAACGGCGTGATCGACGGTGAAGCCGCTGTCGAAATGGCCAAGCTGTTTGTCGAGGCCATTGCCGCTCCGGGTTTCACTCCGGAGGCACGCGAAGCATTTGCCAGGAAGAAGAACCTTCGTCTCGTCGAGATTGCAGACCTCAAACAGAAGTGGGTGCTCAAGAATGTATCGGGCGGGGTGCTGGTGCAGGATAACGACGTGTATCCGCTCACCGAGGCCGACCTGAAGGTGGTCAGCAAGCGCCAGCCTACGGCCGAGGAGATGCGCGCGATGTTGTTTGCCTGGAAGGTCTGCAAGCACGTCAAATC
>Ga0187847_10003119_pt1 | contig 12877 bp, 4 predicted proteins | sample June2016WEW_4_10_FD_132458 | JGI IMG/M metagenome (GOLD analysis project Ga0187847, IMG submission 132458) | Peatland microbial communities from SPRUCE experiment site at the Marcell Experimental Forest, Minnesota, USA - June2016WEW_4_10 | ecosystem: Environmental > Terrestrial > Soil > Wetlands...
ATTTTTGTGCTGAGCGGCACCCGCATGAACGGGACTCCCGCCGGAGCGACCAATCGTCTCTACAAGAACAATCGCGATGGGACGTTCAGCGATGTCACCGAAAAGGCGGGCCTGCACGATCTCGGCTGGGCGTCAGGCGTATGCGTCGGAGATTACAATAACGACGGCTTCGAGGACCTATTCTGCACGTACTTTGGGCAGAACAAGCTGTATCGCAATAATGGCGACGGAAGTTTTACGGACGTCACCAAACAGGCCGGCCTCTTGAACGATGCGCCTCGTTATGGCGCTGGCTGCACGTTCCTAGACTACAACCGCGATGGCAATCTGGATCTGTTTGTTTCCAACTACGTGCAATTCGACCTGAAGCGCGTCCCCAAGCCGGGCCAGAACAGTAACTGCACATGGAAGGGAGTCGACGTGGAGTGCGGGCCGCGCGGCCTGCCCCATGGAGCGCATTCTTTGTATCGCAACAACGGCGATGGGACCTTCAGCGATGTGAGCGTGCAAGCCGGGATCTCCACGCTCCGTGGGAGTTACGGCATGACGGCGGTATCCGCCGATTTCGATGAGGACGGCTGGCCGGATATTTATCTGGCGTGCGATTCCACACCCAGCCTGCTATTCATGAACAATCACGATGGAACTTTTCGCGAAGAAGGAGTGATTCGCGGAGTGGCGCTCAGCGAAGATGGCGAGGAGCAAGCGGGTATGGGCGTGGGAGTGGGCGATTACGATCTCGACGGGCACCTGGATTTGTTCAAGACCCATTTCAGCGAAGATACCAACGGCCTGTATCACAACGACGGCAAGGGCAATTTCGTGGACGTGACGCGCGTGGCGCGGATCGGCGTGGAAAACCGTTATGTAGGTTGGGGCGCCGGCATCGTAGATTTGGACAACGATGGCTTTCCGGATATTTTTATGGTCACCGGCAGCGTGTACCCGGAGCTCGAGAAAACCATGCCGCAATTCCCCAACAAGACGCCCCGCGTGGTGTTTCGCAATCTCGGCAATGGGACGTTTGAAGAGATGCTGGACGAAGCGGGCCCGGGCGTTTCGGCGCCGCATTGCAGCCGGGGATGCGCGTTTGGCGATTTTGACAACGATGGCGACTTGGACGTGCTCATAGTTAATCTGAACGAGCCGCCCTCTCTATTGCGCAACGATCTCCGCGGCGCGAACCACTGGCTTAAGCTCAAACTGGAGGGCACAAAATCGAACCGCAGCGCGATTGGTGCGCGTGTAGTAGTGCATTACGGCAAGAAATCCCAGGCGCAGGAGGTGTTGAGCCAATCCAGCTTCTATTCCACCAACGACTCCAGGCTCCATTTCGGCCTGGGCTCTGAAAAGACGGCGAACGTCGTCATTCGTTGGCCCAGTGGCGCGCACGAAGAGCTGAAGGACGTCGCCGCGGACCAATTGATCGTCGTGAAAGAGGGCGCCGGGATCGTTTCTGGGAAGGGTTGGTCTAGGCCGGTTGAACGCCAGGGATGACGTCCTCTTACCTGCCGCAGTCGAATTCCCCGAACGTCTCCTGCGATTAAAAACAGCCACTGCCGGGCGGTTCGCGACATTCCTGTAACGTAAAAGTACTATTGCATCCAAATTTCTTCTTGACACGATTTGAGAAACGGATGTAAATTGCGCGCAACAGGAAGTAAACGTTTTCTCTAAAAGTGGTGGAGCTGCTTGCATTTGCTTTCTCGGAAGAGCGTCTCGCAGTAACGGCCGGGCTAGTTTGTGATGCCCAACTGTGTGGGTTTGAGGATGCGTTTTCCGAGCGGGTCAAATTCGTGAGAATGCCAGTGGGGGGGATTTGAATGAGATTCACAACTGCTTTGCGTTGCTTCTTTGTGTTCGTTTTGGTTGCTTTCTCTGCCAGCGTTTCCTTCGCACAATTTAGCGGCAGCATCACCGGTGTGGTGCAGGATGCCACCGGCGCGGCCGTGCCGAAAGCCAACGTCGTGTTGGTGCAGGTCGGCACCGAAGTAACCCGTGCCGCAGTCAGCGACTCGAACGGAAATTTCAATTTCGTCAGCCTTGCGCCTGCTAACTATGAATTGAGCGCCGAGGCCGGCGGATTTGCCAAGACGGTCGAGAAACTCATTCTCGACACGAACCAGACTCTCAGCGTCACGCTGACCCTCTCGCTGAAGTCGGTAACGACTTCGGTGGAAGTCACCGAGCAAGCGCCCGTCTTGAATACGGTTGAGACTCGCAACGAGCTGACTCTTGAGCACCAAGCTGTGGATGCGCTGCCTGTGGCAGGACGCAGCATCGTTGGCTTGGCGACTTTGGCGCCGGGCGTGACGGGATTGGGCACCGGCACCGCGAACGCTCCGGGATCGGGCGTGGACAACTACTCCACAGAAACCGCGGTCGACGCGAGCGCCAACGGTCAAGGCGAGATGTCCAATATGTGGGTGGTGGACGGCCTCGACGTCACCAGTGGAATCCGCCAAGGTATATTGAATCTCACTCCGAATCCTGATTCGGTGCAGGAGCTGGGCATTCAAGTGAATACTTTTAGTTCTGAATATTCGCGCGCCAGCGGCTTGGAAACGGTAATGACCACAAAGTCCGGGACGGACCAATTCCACGGTTTCGCTGCTGACTACTACTACAACCGCAACATGTTCGCCCGCACGAAATTCAGCCCCAGCGAATATCTGCCGTTTCACGGCAATAACATGTCGTTCGGTATCGGTGGTCCAATCATCCCCCACCACCAGTTTTTCTTTTTCTTTGACGTCGAGCCGTTGCGTTCGGCCAATTCGACGATCGCCGGCGGCCAGACTTTCGCCGATCCCGCGTTCGTGGCGTTCGCTGAGGCTAACTTCCCGAACACCGTGGGTACGGGCCTCTTGAAGACTTACCAGCCCACAAACCTGACTGGTTCTGTGCTATCGCAGACAGCGCAACAGTTCTTTTTCCCGCCGACGCAGGCGAATCCCGCTGGCGGCTGCCCGGCAGGTCAAACCACGATTGCGGTGGGTGCCGCCGCGATGCCCTGCACGCTGCCGTTTATTGACAGCGGAAACCTGAGCGCCAAGGCAGTTCGCAACGGCACGCAGTATTTCGGCCGCGTGGACAAGTATTTCAGCCACGATCGTGTGTACGGCAGTTTCTATCGGACGGTTTTGGACTACGGTCAGCCGGGTGCCATACCGCAATTCTCGGCGGCCAGCAACCACAACTGGGAATATGCTGTGCAGGCAAACTGGACGCACACATTCAATGCGAACACTTTGAACGAAGCGATTTTCGGCGTAAGCCGCGTCGAGGGTACTTTGGGTAGTGGCGCGCAGGTTTACACCGTGCCGAATATCTCCACCGGTGGCATCAACGTAGGCTTCGGCGCCGGGTTCGCGCAGGGTGACTTCATTCAGAAGAACTATCACTGGCGCGACGTTCTCACTCGCGTGCAAGGCGCTCATACCTTGAAGTTCGGGGCCGAAGGTTGGTACGGCGAGGACGTCGAGCCGTTTCAAGGGCCCTATTCCACGCCGAGCTTTTCCTTTCAGGACCTAACCACGCTGATTCAAGACGAGCCGATCCACGAAGTCGGCGGAATGTACAATCCCATCACCGGCAACCCCGTTCTATGGTCCTGGAACGCGCGCTCACGCACTTGGGGCGTGTTCGCTATGGATACCTGGAAAGTCAGGTCGAACCTGACCGTGACCCTCGGTGCTCGTTACGATGACTCGGGCAACCCCTGGTCGGACAGCCCAACGACGGTCTTCGGGAATTTCTACCTGGGACCCGGACAGACATTCCAGCAGCAAGTGGCCAACGGCTTCGCGAAAGAAACCCATAACGCCCTGAACCACGCCGTGGATGGTCTGATAAGCCCGCGAATTGCGGTAGCGTGGGATCCGACCGGTCACGGCCAGTGGGCTGTCCGCGGCGGGTTTGGTATTTACAACAACTGGCTGACCTCGGCGAACATTCAGGAAGAATTCCGCGGCAATCCTCCGGGACCGGTACAGCCGACGTTCCTTCCAAATGGCGTGCCCGGCGTTTCTGACCCTCTGATTTTCGGGCTCGGGAACACCAATACTCCTCCGTTCGGCTTTCCGACTCCTGGCTTCACCGCCGGCTTGGATGCCAAGGGCGGAATTGCGGGCCTCAACTTCGCAATCGGCGGGATCAACCCGAACATTGAGTCGCCTCAGGCTGCGGTCTGGTCCGGAACTGTGGAGCGCAGCTTCGCCAAGGATTTGGTGGCGAGCGTCGGTTACACCGGATCCCACAGTTACAACCTCGTCGGCGGTGGCGATGTGGCCGGCAACGTATCGTATGGCCAGAACATCAACTCGTTCCCCGGCGACCTGGTGCAAAACAACAGCTTGACCCCGACCCGACTTAACACCAGCTTCGGTTCGATTCTGTACGCGGACAACAACCGCTATGGTAACTATAACGCCGTGATTTTCGACGTTCGCGGCAGATTCTCGCACGCGTTCTTCGACGCGTCCTACACTCACTCAGAGTCCAAGGACGACGCCGGCATCTATCCCACAGCGATCAACCCGCAGCAGTATTACGGGCCGTCTCCTTGGGATGCGCCCAACCGCTTCTCGCTCACATTCAACTGGCAATTTCCGGGCATGAATGGCGGCCAGGACTTGGTTGGCCATTTGACCAGTGGCTGGGGAATCACCGGCACGAGCATCTTCCAGAGCGGTTATCCGTTCACGGTCATCAACCAGCATGCGTTCGCGCCGGTTTGCGAGTTTCCGCCTACGACCCCGCCTGCGCCTCCGCCACCCCCGTGCCCGTCGAATGCTAATCCGATTACCGGGCTCGCCGCCAACAGCGGAGACTACAACGCAGACGGGACGAACTACGATTACCCGAACGCGACGAGCTACGCGCAAGGCACATCTAAGGCTGCGTTCTTGAACGGAGTTTTCAGCAATCCCACAACCCAATTTACCCAGCCGACCCTCGGAACGGAAGGCAACGAGAAGCAGAACGGGTTCCGCGGGCCAAACTTTGCCGAGACGGACCTGGCTGTTTACAAGGACACCCGATTCAAGGAACGGTTCAACTTCCAGGTTCGGTTCGAGTTCTACAACATCTTCAATCGAACCAACCTCGAAAACATGGATACAGACCCACTGGATGCAAACTTCGGGAAGGCCACCGGACAGCTGCTAGGTCGTTGGTGGCAGCTCGGCGGTAGATTTACGTTCTAGTTTGTCCACCCTGGAAAAGAGCCTGCGGCCTCCCCCAAGGACGCAGGCTCTTTTCGTTTTTGTGCCCGTGTTTTGCCTAATTTAGAGCCGAATCTCAGCGCGCTCCCGCTGGCTCCCGCATCGTCAACCCCCAAAAAGTTGGAACTTCCCGGTTCTGGCAACTGAATGCTTCCTTAGGAGCAGCATGGGTCGAGCTGTGTCCGGCAACTGACGTGGCAACTTAAGCCCAGCAACGGAATCGGTGAACCGTTCATGTCCATCTCACGACGAAGAATAAAAAGAACGCACGCGTGTGCGTGCGATTTCCTGGCGCAGAAACCATTCGGCCTGCGCAAATTAGGATTGCTGCTTTGTGCAGGTCTCCCATTGCTCGCAGCCGTGCCCTTGCTCAGTCAGCAGCAAGGCCCCACGATCTCGGTAAACGTGAAGCTCGTGACCATGTTTGCTACCGTGCGCGACAAACATGGCGCCCTGATCCGCAACTTGACCAAGGACGATTTCGTGCTCGAGCAGGACGGCCATCCGCAAACGATCACTTATTTCGCGCCCGATTCCGATCTTCCGCTCACGCTAGGCCTGCTCGTGGACACCAGCATGAGCCAGCGCCGCGTCCTCGACCAGGAGCGCGACGCCAGCCATGCTTTCCTCGATCATCTATTGCGCGAAGATAAGGACAAGGCCTTCGTCATCCGCTTCGATCACGAAGTCGAGTTACTGCAGGACCTGACGAATTCCCGCCAGAAGCTCGAAGCGTCGCTCGATAAGCTGGGCAGGCCGCAGTTCTCGCAAACCGGCGGAGGCGGCTCATCAGGAAGCGATCCGGATAGCGGCGGAAGCGGAGGCGGTGGTGGCGGGCGCGGCGCGCATGGATACGGCGGAGGCGGCACGCTGCTCTACGACGCTGTGTTCCTGGCGGCTGACGAGCTAATGAAGAAGCAGCAGGGACGCAAAGCGATCGTAGTGCTTACCGATGGCGTGGATCACGGCAGCAAAGAAACTCTGCGCGATGCCGTCGAAACAGCCGTGCGCGCCGATACGCTCGTTTATTCGGTTCTCTTCGCCGATAAGGAAGGATACGGAAACAGCGGAGGCTACGGCGGCGGGCGCATGGGCGGAGGCGGCATGGGAGGCGGCGGAATGGGCGGCGGGCACCATCGCTATCCTCAGGAATCGCGCCCTGACGGAAAGAAAATTCTGCAACAGCTATCGAAAGAAACCGGCGGACGGTTCTTCGAAGTCACGAAGAAAGAAACCATCGACCAGATATATTCAGAGATCGATGAAGAACTGCGCAATCAGTACGCGCTGGGCTACACGCCCGCCAAACCCGACGCCGACGTCGGCTATCACAAAATCCAACTAACAACCAAACAGAAGGACGCGACGGTCCAGACGCGCGAAGGCTTTTACGTGGACCGCTAGCTGCGTACGCAACGTTCAGGGACTCGGCGTCGCCGCAGCCGGAGTTTGTTGCAGCGCCAAATACGCCCGGCCGAAAGCCGAATGCTGTGTGCCCGGGGCGACTGCGACCACCTGAACCGTGTATCGCCCGGTCGGCAGCTTCTGCAGCGGCAGACTGATGCGGAACGAAACGGTGTGCGTCTTCTTGTCCACTTGCGCGGGCGCAATCAGCGGCGTGGCATTCATCTGAATCCCGTTGCGCAGAAACACCAAACCCGCACGTAGCGAATTCGGATCGAAGGCCCCGTTTTTCTCGGCTTTTTCTGGATAGTACGCCTGCAGAAAGACGTAAAGCGTCTGCCCCTGCGTGAAATAGTTGGTGACGCTGGGAATTATTCTTTGCCCTTCCATATCCAGCGGCGAACTGGTGATTTTCGCGCGCACGCCTTGCCCTTTGGTCGCGACCTCGGAGGATTTCTCGATCGGAACCAACTGGCTCGACAGCAAAACGGAACTAAGCGTCACTTTCTCCGGCTGTGCGGCCGGAACCATCAGATTCTGCTCGAAGGTACCAATCTTTCCCGATTCATTTTCGCGCGCCACAAATTTTAGCCGGTAGTTTCCCGGCGCCAGAACCATTCCGCCTTGATACAGCAGATTGCTGTGGCGCACCTGCTCGAAATGCTCGGCATCCAGATTCACTGTAATCGTATCGCGCAATTGCGCGACAATCTGCGCGCCGGGCACCGCGCGCACTTCCACCGCAAAATCGAATTCCGCGTGCTGTTTATTGTGCTTCTGCGCCCAATCCAGCGCGCTCGAAGCAATTTTCGCCGCGATGGGAACGTAGGCTTGGGTCGAGCTCAGCCGAAAGACTCCGGTTTCGACAGCTACGGGAAGTTCGACCACGGGATGATCGGAATTAATCGCGTCCGCGAGCTGCTGATCGCGATCCTCCTTCTCCAAGTGCTGAAAATCGCGCGGTGCGTAATAGCCGTCGCGATAGCGAACGTGCGCGCCCGGCACGTTGACCTTCACGCGAATCGCTCGCCAGCGGCCGTCGTGCTTCACGTCCGCGCCCAGGCTGTAGCCGACCAGATAGTATCCGGCGTTATCCTTCTGTATGGCGGGGAACGCATCGCTCAGATCGCCCAAATCGAAAAAGGCTTTTCCGCCCGTGTCTGTGGAAAGCGTCGCTAGCGTGTCGCGCGAATCTTCGCGCTGGTCGGTCTGATGAAATACGGACGCGCCGGTAAACATGGAAGTGCCTGTGGCGGCGTTCACGGTGGTGTCACCACCCGGCGGCGCTGCGAGCAGCCCGCGTGAATCGATCGAATAAATTGAGACGTCCGCACGATTCGCGGCGTCTGTCGCCGCTCGCAGTTCCGTGCGATTTTCCTCGCCCGTCTGCGTGATGCCGCCGGTGAATTCCACCAGAGCTTTTCTTCCCGGAATTCCGCCCAGGACGTCGGCAAGACCTTCGACCGCTTCGAGCTTCTGGTCCGTATTGAAAACGTTGAACTCAGTTTCATCCGGCGTGTAAGCGGCGCCGGTATATTCCTGCACGTCGTATTCGCCATTGGCCGCCGCGGCGTAGAGTGGACTTGCGAGATTCGCGGAATTGTCCGGCGTTAACAGAGCGATCGCTTTATTCAGAACCGTGCGATCGTTCGTGAAATTCGCGAGCACGTTGATGCGCGTCGAGAATATCACGACGGCCACCACGTCCGCTTTGGTCATCTGCTGCTTCACGAATTTGTCGGCCGCATCGTGGGCGCGAATTAGGTCGTCCGTCTGCAGCGAAGTCAGGTCGAAGAACAGCACGATGAGGCGGCGGTCGCGCAGGGCGTCGCTGATCGCATCCGCGGAGGGCGAATTCGGCCCTTCGTTATCAACCGAAACGACGATCGGCTTGTCATCCTCAGCTGTCGCGGTTTCGATTGCTTCGATGTCGGCGTACGAAAAAGACGTGATCGTCTGCGGCTTGCCTTCGTCCGTCACCGTGAATTGATTCGCCGTCAAATTCTTGATCGGTTTGCCGGATTTGTCGGTGACTTCGACATCGATGCGCACCAGGTCCGATGAACTGCGCAGAACGGCAGACGATTGGTGAGCGGCGGCCCGCTGTGCGGGAGTTTGCTGCGCAGGTGCTGGGGCCGGGGCGGGTGGCGGGACCACCACGGGCGCAGTCGGGTTGCCGGATTGCTGCTGTGCTTCAGTAGCTTGACCAGATGGCGCAGCTGGTCGCGCTTGAGCCGCGGATGGTCCCGCGGCCAATGTAGCCACGAGCCAGAGCGTAGCGATACTGTAAACAATATCTCTCATCAGAAATTAAACCTGGCCATCACGTCCATCGTACGCATCGAGCCCGCGCTCGTCACTCGCCCAAATGACGAAGACCCCAGCGTCGCCGAAATTCCGGAAAACGCGGGCGTGTTCGTCAAGTTCTGAACTTCCCAGCGAATATCCAAATGATGCCTCTCGCGCGGCCCGAAGCGAAAGGACTTGGCCAGCGACGCGTTCCAGTTGAACTTGCATGGGCCTTCAATTGCGCCGCGGTGCTCGTTGCCATACTTTCCTGTCGCCGGCGTGGCAAACGCAGCAGTATTAAAATACGAGAGCGGCGAGCCGCCGCAGATTCCAAGGTCAGGATTGGCGATTTGGTCGGGGCGCAGCGAAAAACTCGCGCCGGTGCCGTTGTCGGATGCCGTGCCGCCCAGGTAAGCCGTGATCGGTGTTCCGGTTTGCCACGTGACGATATTCTGCAGCCGCCAATTGCTCAGCGCGTGCTCGGCCCAGCCGTGCGTGGCAAGGCGGTGGTGTTCGCCGAAGGGAAGTTCGTACAGATTCAAGAAACGCAATTGGTGCCGCACGTCAAAAGAGGAAAGCCCGCGTTCTGCGGCATAGTTGCCGTCCTGTTGCACCACGACGCCCGAGCTGCCGCCGATGCTGCTGGCGTTATCGAGCGATTTTGCAAAAGTGTAAAAAGCCTGAAACGAAACGCCGCGCGTGAAGCGATGCACCACACGAACCTGCAGCGCGTTGTAAATCGAATTCGCGCCGGATTGATCGTAATAGAAGCTGTTGGCGTCGGGAATCTGCAACGAGTTCTGTGTGTCCAGGGGGCTGGTACCGAGCGGCGCGCGGTTCGGAGCGCGCAACAGATCCAAATCCGTGCCTTTCGTGCCGGTGTACGTCAAATCCAGAATCCAATTCTGCGTGAAGGAAGTTTCCGTGCCCAGAGTCCAGATTTGCGCGTAGCCGTCCTTGTAAAAAGGATTGACGCCGCCACGATTGGAAATAATCGTGCTGGTGTTGGGGAAACCATTTTCCAGCGTCAGCGTTTGCGTGCCGGAAGTGATTAGATTTTCCGAAGTCGCAAAGGGCGGCTCATACGAAAGATATTTCTGCGCCAGCGAATTGTAGATCGCCACGTTGTAGAAGATCGAATAGCCGCCGCGAATCACGGTCTTTGGTTTGACTCCGCGCGGCAGCCAGGCAAACCCGAGGCGCGGCGCCCAATTTCCGTAATCGCCGTGGATCAGCGCGCGTGGGTATGCCCCATTGAAAGCTCCGACGGTGCCCGGCGTGACCACGTCCAGCGCGGTGGCCGTGGAATTCAGATCCAGATTCGCGATCCGGTTGTACTTGTCCACCGCCGGCGTCACCGCTTCGTAACGCAGCCCGTAGAGCAGCGTAAATTGCTTGGTCATACGCCAATCGTCTTGCGCATAGCCGATAAAATCCCAGCTGCGCAGATAAATATTCGGCCCGAATTGCACGGTCGTGCTGTAAGGCAATCCGAGCAGGAAATCAGCAAGCTCGTAGTAGGGTTCGGTCTGCGGCGTCGCGGGGACGGGCTGGCCGGTCGCGGTCAATTGCGACGTCATCACGCCGGTAAAAGTGAATGACCCGCGCGGTATCGGATCGGCATCGGAGTTCAGCTCGATGCGCCGCATCTCGCCGCCAAAAGTAAAAGTGTGCTTCGCGTGAATCCACTTCACGCTGTCGCTCAAGCGCAGCGTCTGGTTGCGCACCAGCGATGGCACCGGATCGTTCAGCGCCGAGAAGCTGGTGAAATTCACCTGGGGAATTCCATAGGTGAGCGGCTCGGTGGAAACGCCGGTGATTCCCAGATCTCCCGCGACATTGTTCACAAAAGAATTGTCGCTCAGGATGCGCGCGCGGCTGCGGCTCCAGTTTAGCTGCGTCGTTTCCACCAAGTGCGAAGTCCAATTGTGCGCGAGGCCCAGCGTGACGGACTGATTCAACGTAGATGAGGTACCCGCCGTATTCAAAAAATTGCCAAATGTATTTTGTCGCTGCGAACTCAGGTTGTACCCGGTGTTCAGGCTGAACTTGGAATTGATAGTGTGCAGCACGTGCAGGTTCAACGTGTCGCTGTTTATTGGCACCGTGGTCTGCAGCAAATAATTTTGCACTGTGCCGGGCAAATTCTGTGCGGGATAGAGAGCGAGCAGCCCGGCTGCGGCTGTATTGATCGTGGGAATCTGGCAGCCATTTCCCAGCGGCGTTCTCGGTCCGGTGAAATTCGAAAAGGGATCGTACAGCGCAATTCCCAGGCCGCAGAAATTGCCGGTGCGTTCGGCCGCCGTGGGCACCGTTGAATAGTTGTCCAGAGCGCTCGATTGCGTTTCGTGCTGGTAGTTGACGAAGAAAAAAGTCTTGTCGCTGCCATTGTAAATATGTGGAATTTTCAGCGGTCCGCCCAGATTGCCGCCGAAGCGTTCGTCATAGTGGCTCGGTTTCGGCACCGAGTTGCCGGTAATAGAATAGGGCTTGGCGTCCCACACGGAGTTTTCGTAGTGATCGTAGAAGCTGAAACGAATGCGATTCACGGCCTGGCGATTCAATCTTCCGCGCCCGCCGAACATTCCGCCTCCACCGCCCGCTCCTCCGCCACCGGGCGCTCCGCCAAACATTCCGCCGCCTCCCGCTCCTCCTCCGCCCGGTCCACCAAAGCCACCGCCGCCAGGCCCTCCCCCGGCTCCGCCACGTCCTCCGCCCGGACCTTGTCCACCCGGCCCACCCTCTCCGGTAGGATTCCCCGGGACCAATCCGTTAGGCCCAAACCCTCCCGGGGCGTTACCGGCAAGTCCCTGGCCAACCGTTCCTTGCAACAAAAATGAATCCGAAGTGGCGCTGGAACCTGCGCCGCCCGGAAGCTCAGCTGCGACTTGCGTTCCTTCATTCGCAGGCGTGTTCGTTGCGCCGCCGGAACTTCCCGCGCCTTCATCGGTAAGATCTGTTTGCTCAAATCCTCCCCCGGCGAGCCCGGCGCGAAGGGCGTTTGTGACGCCCGCGGGAACCTGGTTTCGTCCTCCGCCCTGTCTCCGTCCGTTGCCCGCATTTGCGTCCGCGCTTCCACCCGGATTCGCGGCATCGCCGGATGGGCGGGAATTCCGCGGCGGACGCGTTGCTTCGGGCTTCGCCGTCAATTCCGCTAGAGTTGCGACGCGCAAGACAACCGGAATGGGCCCGGGCGGCACCACGGGAATCTCCAGGACGAGTGAGGCATTCGCGAATCCCATCTGGCTGGCTTCCACACGATAAGATCCGGCGGGAATTTGGGGAAATTCGAACTTGCCGGATTCATCCGTCCAGCTCAGCCAGGCTTGATTTGTCCCCGCATTCACCAGGCGCACGGTCGCTGCGGGCACCGGCGTGCCCTCCGGCGTGCGCACCAACCCGCTGACCAGCTGTGGCGGGCTGGCGGGCTGCTGGGCCCAATTCGGGTTTCCGCCAGCGAGCCAGAATAGCAGCAGCGCCAGCACCTTCCCCTGGTGGCGAATAAAAATGGCGTTCCCTCGAACCGATAACCTTGCGCGACACGTTGGTGATGCTTGGACGCTGCGCCGGTCACAGCAGTTTCTTGCGCCAGCGTTCCTATCCGATCCACGGCCGACCTAGCGGGGGGCTTTCGCCCTATAGTCCACGGGCGAGCCGGCGAATACAGATACCGCGATTGTAATGGCGAAACCGATCTACTTCCCACAGAATCTAAGCAACTGCGCCGCTAAGTAATTCAGTTTCAATGGCACGAGAGTTCCAGAATTCCGCTGACGACGGGCAGTTGCAAGGCTTTGCGGCGACGCATAAGAAAGAAATCGAACTACTTTCACAAGGTTGCGGAACTTTTGCGTGCGAAAATCAGAACTAGAAAAAAGGCGGGTAGGCGAGCAGCAACCAGGCAAAATCGGTCAAAGAATCACGATCGTTGATGGCAACCCTTAGGAATTCTAACTGCA
>Ga0187847_10003122_pt1 | contig 12867 bp, 9 predicted proteins | sample June2016WEW_4_10_FD_132458 | JGI IMG/M metagenome (GOLD analysis project Ga0187847, IMG submission 132458) | Peatland microbial communities from SPRUCE experiment site at the Marcell Experimental Forest, Minnesota, USA - June2016WEW_4_10 | ecosystem: Environmental > Terrestrial > Soil > Wetlands...
ATCCCTTCCTGGGCGGCAAACCGGCGTTGCCGGCGAACGCACCCGACGAGGTCCGCGGCGAAACCCGAATCGAAACCGGGTCCAACGCAGACTTGTTCAACTACTTAGGAAAAGGGATCGCGGACTCAAGCGCGCGTCCAGGGGTGTAGACGCGTGATGCTATAGCCGAACCGGCTTGTCGAGTTACCAGAGCAGCGAGGCCTGTGTCCCACTTCTTCCGGCCGGCTTTGCTATGCTGAGCCTTACACCGGTCTGAGTTAGGGATGCGTCCTCGTAATTTAGTATGTATCACGCTGCTGGCCGCCTGTCACGTGCAACTGAGCGCGCAGGCCCCTCAAGTGTTGACCAACGCGGCACCTGTAGCGCAAAGTGAGACGGCCAATACGGCGCCCGCTGCGCAACCCTCGGAAAGCTCCGTCGTGCAGCCGGCCGTGAGTCTGCCCGACGATCCCAGCCAGGAACTGGTGCCGCAGGCGGTTCCGGAGCCTGCGCCGCCCTCCGGAACTCCCGTGCAATGGGAGGCGAAACACCAGGAGTGGGCGGCCGATACGCTCACCCTCACGGGCGACGTGGTGGTGCACTACCGCGATTACGTAATTCGGGCCGATAGCGTCACCTACAACCGGGCGACCACTGAGCTAGAAGCCGACGGCCATCTCCAGGTAACCGGCGGGCCCAATGATGTCTTCATCAACGCCACGCACGGCGATATGCGGCTGAACATGCACACCGCGCGCTTCTACAACGTGAGCGGTTCGCAGGGCGTACGCGCCATGGGGCACACGGTGGTGTACACCACCACAACGCCGCTGCTGTTTTCAGGCCGGGTGCTGCTCCAGACCGGCGAGGGCCACTACCGCATCGTGGACGGCTCCATCACCAACTGCCGCCTTCCTCGCCCCGATTGGCGCATCATCGCGCGCTCCATCAATCTGGACGATAACAAGGCCTCTACTACGAACGCATTTTTCGAATTCCTCGGCGTTCCCATCTTCTATTTTCCCTATCTGAACCATCCCGTCAACGAGACGGGGCGCGAGAGCGGATTTTTGACGCCGGTAGTCAGCAACGGATCGTCAATCCGCGGCTACACATTCGGCGAACAGGTCTATTGGGTCATCAATCGCAGCATGGACATGGTGGCGGGTGCGGAGTATTTCTCCAAGCGCGGCTGGGCGCCCAATGGCGATTTCCGCTATAAAGGCCCGGGCCTCGATCACCTCACAGCGCGGTGGAATGCGCTCCTCGACCGCGGCGTCGAAGAGCAGGTCCCGATATCGACGGCCCATCCGACGGGCTATGAGCTCGTGAACCAGGGCGGCGTGGATGTGTCGCTCCTGGGGCGCGAGGATCTGACGCCCGCCACGCGCGTTGCCGGTACCGTGGAATACCTGTCGAGCTACGTTTACCGGCTGGTCTTCGACGACAACTACGCGCAGGCCATCAGCTCCGAAGTCGCGAGCGATGTTGCCCTGACGCACAACCACAACGGCATGCTTCCCTCGGTCTGGCTGGACCGGTTTCAATCCTTTGCCAGCACCACCAATGGCAACGAGGTAAAGATTCTGCGCCTGCCGCTGGTGCGTTACGATGTGCTGGACCGGCCGCTGGAAAGTTCTCGTCTCTATTGGGGGCTGGGATCGTCGCTCGGCTATCTGAACCGCTCCGAACCGTTCTTCCACTCGCGCAACGTGGGCCGGGTGGACTTCTATCCGCATCTTTCCATGCCCATCGTAGCGGCAGGATGGAGCTTCCTACCCGCAGTTGCGCTGCGCGACACCGCCTACACCATCAGCCAGACACCTGTTACAGGCCGCTTCACCACGCCCCAAATCAGTCACAGCCCGTTGAACCGCAAAGATCTGGAAGCGTCCATCGATATCCGCCCGCCCGCGCTTGAGCGCGACTACGAGCTTCCTTTCTGGCATCGCGAGCTGCGCCATGTCATCGAACCGGATCTAAACTACCGCTTTGTCGGTGGCATCGGCGCGCAGGCCCGCAACGTGCTCTTGTTCGACACCACGGATATCGCCACTAACGTGAATGAAGCCGGCTTCACGTTGACCCAGCGGTTTTATCTGCGGCCCACGTTCGAAAAACCGTGCGCCACAGGCGACAAAAAGTCCGCTCACGGCGACGAGGCCGTGGACGGCTCCGAAAAAGCCCCTGGCTGTCCGAGCGCACCGCGGGAGTGGGCCACCTGGGAGATCGCGCAAGAGTACTTTATCGATCCCAACTTTGGCGGAGCACTCAATCGCGGCCGCAATGTTTTCGATGCCACGCTGGATCTGATGGCTCCGACGTTTCTCACCTCGCCGCGCAATGTCGCGCCCATCACGTCGCGCATCCGCTTCGAGGCCATCGATAATCTTCGCATCGAGTGGGACATGGCGTACGACACCATCGTCGGCGAACTGGCTGCCAACAATATCTTCGCGGGTTACAGCTTTGGCCGCACCACGCTGGGCATTGGGCATGCGCTGCTGAACGCCGTGGCCGACCAGGTGTCGAACGGTGCCACCCCCCTCGTCCCCGCCACTTTCTCTACCCTCAAGAGCCAGCAGGTGCAGCCGTTCCTTGAGATCGGCAAGCCCAGCGGCAACGGACTCAACCTGGCGGTCAACGGCGGCTACGACTTTGTGCAGCAATTGGTGCAGTACGGAGGCGTGCAAGCGGCGTACAACTGGAACTGCTGCGGCCTGACTATGGGTTACAGGCGCTTCGAACTGGGCACGGTCGGCTCCACGAGCCGCGACGAAACGCAGTGGCTCTACAGCTTCACACTCGCCAACTTTGGCAATGTAGGCGACATCCGCCGCAGCAACTCCGTATTTCGCGATCCCACGCTCCCGCCGGCGTATTAGAGCAGGGTTCAGGTGTCAGTTTTCGGCCGTTGGCGAACCTTCTATCCAGCGGCAATTACCGCACCGCAAGAGTGTATCCACTGTTGCCTTTTGGCCCGTCATAAACCCCGAAATCGCAACTATAGACGGTCCATGCATCTCCGGTTGCCGCATTGGTGGAGGAAGTCCAGTAGTACTGGCTTACTACGAAATTGGTAAAGATCGGCGGCTGATAAATCGTGTCGTTCAGGTTCAGAATGGTGTAGTCGAAATACTGGCTTTCGTTGGTTTGCATGCGATCGGCCATGCTTTGCATCTCATTCCGGTTGGGCATTCTCCACTGGCCCGGTGCCGATCCGTCCGACAAGCCGCATTGGCCGCTGGCCAAATTGTTTACCTTAGCGACGGCGGCTGCCCAGTTCTGGTTGATGCAATTGGCCTGCTTGAGCCACACCAGCCCGGTCACGACGTCGGTGATGGTGCCGTTTCCATTGTCAATCCATCGCGGATTGGGCAGGCCTATGCCCTTTTGCAGAGTCCCGTCGTCGCCGCTCACATAGGGCACATTGAATCCGGTGGCTTCGAGCTTCACGGGGCCGCTGCTGGTGCCTTTAACCGCCCAAACCGCATTCGTGGAGGTGGCCATGATGTTTGAGACGCTATCGTTCACGAACTCCCCATCGCTGAAACGAATGGTCCAGGCGAAAGTCGAACCGGCTTCGCCTCCATAATAGGCCGTTGAGGTCCAGTAGATTCCGCTTGATACGTTGGAGAAGTAGGTTTCTAAAGCAAGAGCCAGGTTACTGGCCGAGACATCCACCAGGCTCTCGAGCTCGATCATGTTCGGCAAACGCCAGGTACCCGCGGCCGACCCATCCGTCAAGCCGCATTGTCCGCTGGCCAGTTGATTGGCCTCCGCTACCGCGTGATTCCAGGTCGCGGGGCTCAAACAACCTGCATTTTGCAGCCAGATGAGGCCGGTAAGGTGATCTGTAACTGTCCCGTCTCCGTTGGCAGTGAAACGTGTTTCTGGCCACGCCGTTCCCTTGCGCAGCGCTCCGTCATCGCCGGCAACATAAGAGGTGGTTTGGCCCGTGGCTGCAAGACTTACCAGAGGGTTGCTGCCGTTGTACGCGGTGAAATTGGCTCCGCTCAAGGAGCTGTAAGGAGTAGGCGCCCAATCGAGCACGATAAAAACAATAGGAGGATTGAGAGTGTTCAGTCCCGAAAACTGGCCGTTCATCCCAGCGCGCATCACTGTGGCCCCGCTAGGGGAAGATGGGTAGAATCCGTATCCTGTCTTGATGGCCCAAAAATTGTAATCGGTAGCTACATCCCCCCCGGCCGACAAGTTGGAAAAGGTGTAATTGCCATTCGTATCCGTGGTGGTTGTCTGGACAACCGTATTCGTATTGGTCTCCAAGGCATAGATCGTCACGCCGGAGAGCGCATTGCCTTCGAAGGTGACGGTGCCTGAAATACTGGCGACGCGCGGTCCCGGACCGGGATCGGTCAGACCGCCGCTTGCTCCGCTACCGCAAGCGCTTAAAGTGACTAGAGTAATCGACGCCAACAATCCCTTGATCCGTCCCATCGCATGAGCCTCCGCGGGACCCGGACAGGGGGGAATATGGCGAAACAAGAGTGACTGTACCGCGAATCCGCAGCGCTCTAGTCGACGCGACCCCAAGGAGCGGTGACCCTGCACAAGACTCAACAGAGCACATCAACTCTGGTTTCGCTCTTGAAGCAGGTGTTACGCGCTTCACTGCCTATGGTCCATCGTTTTGATCGGCAAACCGCAAGTAATCTTTAACCTTTTCTAATTCCCAGCTCTCGGTGGTCAGCAGGCAGGAATGCCTAGCCAGGCCCCTGTTTTGCCACATTAACTACACTAGTCTGGGCAAATCCGTGCGGTTCAAAGCGATTGCCTTTCCGCGAAACAAGCGTCCATCCAGTATCGCCACACAAAAGGGCGTCGGAGGAGGCTGTAAAGCGGCCCTCTGGAGTATCCTTTCCTGAGAGGAAATCACCTTGGCAAATGCTCGTTTTTCGATCGGAATCCTGCTTCTTGGCCTCGCGGTGGGCTGTAAAGCACAAATTGCTCCACCTGCCGCTCCCGATCCCGCGCTCAATCGCCGCATTGAGGTTTTGGTTCGCTCGCAGTTCAATCTGCCCGCGGACGTTGATCTGACTATTGGCGCACGCAAAGCGAGCCAGTTTACCGGTTATGAAACGTTGCCGATCACCATTACGCACAGTGGCAAATCGCAGGAAATCGACTTTCTGATTTCCGATGACGGCGCCAAGCTCGTCCACCTGGATTCAATGGACCTGACAAAGGATCCCGCCGACTCCATCCCCATTGCAGGACGTCCCATCCGGGGCAACGCCAACGCCAAAGTGACAGTGGTCAATTTCGACGACCTTGAATGCCCGTATTGCGCGCAAATGCACCGCGAGCTGTTCCCGGCCACCGCGGACCACTACAAGGACCTGGTGCGGTTTGTCTATAAAGACGACCCGCTTGTCGATCTGCATCCCTGGGCCCTGCACGCAGCCGTGGACGCCAATTGTCTGGCCGCACAGAGCAGCTCGGTGTATTGGGCGTACGTGGACTACCTGCACGGTCACGGCCAGGAAGTGAGCGGCGACCAGCGCGAGCCGACCAAGAGCTACGCTGCTCTGGACCGCATCGCGCGGCAGGAGGCCACGGTAAGCAAACTGGACCTCACCGTGCTCGATGCCTGCATCGCCAAGCAGGACGAGACGCAGATCAAGGACTCAATGAAGTTTGCCGAGGCTTTGCAGATCGAGGGAACGCCCGCGATCTATGTGAACGGCGAGAAGGTCAGCGGCGGGGCCGTGCCGGTGGATCAGCTATGGATGGTGATCGACCGCGCCCTACGCTCCGTGGGCGAAGTTCCGCCGGCCACGCCAGCTTCAGCGCCAACGGCGGCTGGGGCTGGGCAGGGCGCCGGCAATTAACACAAAAGGGCTACCCCTGGCCCGGTTGAGGGATTTATTCTTGATTGCCGGGGTTTTTCGGTAGCCTCATAGGAGAAATCAGCTTGCAAGTCTCATTCTGTCTTCCTGCGCGTACTCATCTTGTTGCGGTACTCGCCTTCAGCAGCGCCCTGTTTTCTCCCCTGGCCGGATGCCACGGCTCGCAGCCTGCCGACGTGGTGGCCACGGTGAATGGCAAGGAAATTCAGCGCGCGGAGCTCGAGCGGAACTACCAGATCCAGTTGGGTGAGAATCCTCAGAAGCCTTCGGACCAGGAGGCGGACATCCTGCGCCTCAATGTCCTGCGCTCGATGATCCAGAAGGAGACTCTGCAGCAGCAGGCCGCCAAGCTGAACCTGACCGCGAGCGATGAGGATGTGACCGCCAAGCTGGCCGAGATCAAAGCGCCGTACACCGAGGAGCAGTTCAACAACCTACTCAAGCAGCGCAATATGTCGCTCGACGACCTGAAGCGAGACATCCGGCGCCAGTTGACTGAAACCAAACTCATCAACAAAGAGATCGAGTCCAAGATCAACATCACCGATTCGCAGATTAAGGCGTTTTATGAGGCGCACAAGGCGGACTTCGATCTGATTGAGCCGACGTATCACCTGGCGCAGATCGTGGTCACGACCGCGCCCACGCAGCCTAATGGCAACATGCCGGGCAAGCCTGGCGGCGAGGCCGCAGCCAAACAGCGTGTCGATGCCGCGCACTCGCAACTGGTGAGCGGAGTGGATTTCGCGGCCGTCGCGGCCGCCGCCTCCGAGGATCCCAATACAGCGCCGAATGGCGGCGACATGGGCTTTGCGCCTGAGTCGCAACTAAGGGCCAATCCCGCGGTCTATGACGCCATCAGCAAGCTCAAGCCGGGGCAGTTCACCGACGTGATTCCCGTTTATGACGCGGGACACAGGCTCGAATACTTTGCCATTTACCGGCTACTGGCACGCGAGCCGGCCGGCCAGCGGGAACTCAACGATCCGCGTGTACAGCAGACCATTCATCAGCAGCTCCACGACAGCCAGAAGCAGTTGTTGCAGACCGCATATCTTGAAACACTGCAGGACAACGCCAGGGTGCGCAACTACTTCGCCGAAGAGATCCTCAAGCGCGGCGGGCAGTAGTGCGGGTTTCAATCAGCTGTTACTAACTTGAAGCTCGCACCAAAATCAGCGCTGTCATCCTGAGCGAGTCCCGGCGTGCCGGGACCAGTCGAAGGACCTGCATTTGCTTTTCTCTGGCCCGCATTCCTCAGACGCGGCGAGAACCCGCACATGGCAGGCGGCCTTTGTCTTTGCACAGCAAACTCACCACAACACAGAGTGGCCCGGGTCCGGGGTCCTCGCGGACAGGTCTTGATCCGTGGGGTGGGGATCTTGATTTTAAGACCCGGGATGCACGCGCTCAGAATCGCATCTCAACACTCGCGCCGCTGTACGGGACGGTCTTGTCCGGCAACGCGGTCGCATCCCCACCCACGCCGTGTCCGGCGGCAACAATCACCACGTTGAACGTATGTCCTTGAGCCATGCCGGGATAGCTGCCCTGCCGCGCGCCGAGTTTGAGCGTATGCGTCGCGTCGTTCCAGTGCAGGTCAATCGTCGCGTGCGCGCCACGCTCGTAGGCGTAACTATCGCCTGCGTCTTCGTAGAGTGTGAAATCGCCATCGGCTCCGGGATAAACGCGCAATTCGATGGGATCGGTGGCCTGGCCGGCATATTCGATCGCAGGGCCGAGGGGCAGAATGGAGCCCGCGGGCACACTGAGTGGAATGCGGTCAAGCGGAGCCGGAACGGTGACAGAAACGCCGCCCGCAGTGCGCTCGCCGGTCCAGAAGTCGTACCAATTCGCGCCTGTGGGGAGATACAACGATCGCGAAATCGCGTGCTCGGTTAGCACCGGGCTCACCAGCAGCGCGGGCCCAAACAGAAACTGGTCGCCGATCTCCCAGGTGGCCCGATCCTCGCGGAAATCCATCACCAGCGGCCGCTGCATCGTGTAGTCCTCGCTCGTAACCTTCCACGCCAGCGAATAAACATAAGGCAGCAGCCGATAGCGCAGGCGATCAATGGCCAGCAGCGCTGGAAAAACCTTGTCGTAGGTCCATAGCTCGTTCGCCTCGCGATGCCCATGGGTGCGAAAGACGGGGCAGAAGGCGCCGTACTCGAACCAGCGCGCGTAGAGCTCCTGATACGCCGGCTGGCTCGATTGGCCGGCAAAGAGTGGATGATAGCCGCCGATATCGGTAGTCCAGTAGGGATAACCGGAGAGAGCGAAGTTCAGGCCCGCCGGCACCTGGCGGCGCAGCGCCCACCAGCTGCTATAGACGTCGCCAGACCACACCGTAGCGCCGTTGCGCTGCTGCCCCATGAAAGCCGAGCGGGTAAGGATGAAGACGCGTTTGTTCTGATCGGCCTGTTTCCAGCGTTCCTGCACGTCGCCGGTGTGCAGGAGAGGAAAGACATTGGTGTATTCGAGGCCTGGACCGATGGCGAGCTGCTTATCGCGCAAAATGGCGTCGCCGCTGAACGGCGAGGGTTGCTCGGGTTCGGAGCTGTCGAGCCAGAAGGCATCCCACCCCTGCGCAAAGAGCTTGCCGACAAACTGTTTCCAGAAAAAGTCAGCAGCTGCCGGGTTCGAGGGATCGTAGACCTGTGCGCCGGGCACATTCAAGCCCTTTGCAACAATTTGCTTCCAGTTTTCCGCCGTCGAATCCATCATGGCCCAGGCCGAGATCATGGCGTGCACGTGCTCGTCGTGGAGCGTCTTCAGTTCAGCAGGAACATCGGTGTAGCCGGAGTTGAAGATCGGGTCGCCTTTGCCGCCCTCATTCCACCAGTACCAGTCCTGCACGATCGCATCCATGGGAATGTGGCGGGCGCGATACTCACCCGCAACCGAGAGGATCTCGTTCTGCGTCTTGTAACGGTCTTTGGATTGAAAGAGGCCGTAAGACCACTCGGGAAAGAGCGGCACGTGGCCCGTCATGGAGCGGTATTGATGGATGATGGCGTCCATCTGCGGACCATAGACGACGTAGTAGTCGATTTCGGGCGCGGCCATCGATTCCAGGTTCAGCTCCAGCGGAAAACGGTTGTCGATGTAGCTGAAGGATGCGGTGTTCCAGAGGATCGCGTAGCCTTTGCTTGAGACCAGCAGAGGAATCGCGATGTCGGTGTTATTCTGGCCGAGCTCGACCGTGCTGCCGCGGTAGTTGAACATGCCGCTCTGGTGCTGACCAAGCCCGTAGAAGGCCTCGGTGGCGTCAGGGCTGAAGCGGTCCTCGATGTGAAAAAGCCTCCCGGCCTCGGATTGCAGATAGGTGCGCGCGAGGTTCGGCCTTTCCCGCACCAGAGTTTCGCCCTCGGCAGTCTTGAACACCAGGTTGCCGTTGCTATCGGACAATGAGACGGAGAGGCGCGATGTGGTGAGCCAGGACGTGCCGTCTACCTGGCTGAACTGGAAGGGCGCACCGGGGCATACGTCGGTTTTGGCGAGCATCCAAGGCTGCGCTTCGTTGGCGGCCGGAGCTTTCTCCGGCCGCGACGTAACGTGAATGAGCGCATCGCCGCAAACCGCTATTTCGAGCGTTTCGCGGTCGTTGTGCGCCGTGAAGCCCGCCGGCGATTGTGCGGTTTCATAGGCGGCGGGAGGAGACGTTGCTCCTGCCGGAGGTTGGGCGAGCGCAGAGAAAGCACAAAACGGGAGGCAGGCAACGATGCCTGCGATGCAGGCGGAGCGTTCAGGCTTGATCAAAGATTACCTCGGTGACGAAAAATTTGCAGGATCAAGAAAAACGGCCTCCGCACTGTGCGGAGGCCGTCTGGTGCTTTTCCGAAAGGCATGCAACGATCAATGCATCTGGCCGCTGTTGTCAATGGTGATGCCGCTCGGGCCTTGATTTTTCTTCTCTTCATTGGCCTTGCGCATGTCCATCGACTTGTGGCTCCAGTCTTCGGCCATGGCCACATCCTGCTGCACCGCCGCCGCATTGCCGTAGTCCACGTCGGCCTTGTTGCGGTAGATCAGGTTCAGATACGACATCGCGTCGTCGTAGTTGGGCCGGTCGGCGAGCGCCATGTTCAGGTACTTCAGCCCTTCCTCGACCAGCGGCGCGTTCTGCTGCGCCAGCGGCTCCATCACATTCTTGGGCGCCTTTACGTTGCCCTTGCCATCGTCGTTCAGGCCGGCCTCCTGCAGCGCCTTCAGCTTGTTCTCATGCGCCTTGGTCCAGTCAATCACGCCGATGGTGTAAGCCGCCTCGGCATCGTTGGCATCGTATGCCAGCACCTTTTTCTGCCACGACTCGGCATTGTCCAGATCTTTGACGCTCAAGTAAATGCCCGCGATCTGTTTCATGCTATTAACGTCGTTGGGATTCTGATCGAGAACCTGCTTGAAGATGTCCATGGCCTGATTGGCCGTCTTCAGGTTGTCCGGCGTTGTCAGGCCCGGCACTACGTTTTGCGCCAACGCGGTGGCCAGATAGGTCTTCGCCATCGGCAAAGTTGGATCGAGTTCGGTGGCCTTCTGAAAATGATCGATCGCTTCATCGTAGTGCCCAGCCTTGTAGGCCTCGCATCCCTTGTTCAACTGATCACGTGCTTGCAACTGGTTGCAACCGCTCATAGTCAGCGCCATGCCGCTCAGAACTACCGCGAGCACCCAAAAACGTCCGGGTCCATTCATGTTCGTATCCTTCTCCTTCAGGCTTAGTCCCTGTGGGGCGCGCCTGGAATCTCAAGCAACGCACGGGGTCTCCCGCGGCCAGCTCAAAAATTGTACTTCGTCCGCACTCAATTACCTTGCAGACAAAAATCAGCCGGCCTCTATTGGCCGGCCTGAATCATGGGCGTCAACAACCCGATATGGTCTACGTTGGCAGCCCTTCCGATGTCGATCACGTCGGCGATATAAGCAAAGTCGACATGATCGCCTCCCTTGACGAACATCACGCGCTCGGCGCGGTTGGCGTAGATCTCAGTCAGTTTCGGCAGCAACTCGGCATACGTCGCGTCGACGTCGTTGATCCTGTACGTCGGAGCCGCACCAGCCTGGTCGAATACCTGCACGACGATCGCTCGCACGGGATCGGGCGCAAGCATCTTGGGCGGCTGGGGCACAAGTGCCGCCAGACCCTTTGGGACTACGGGAACGATCACCATGAAGATGATCAGCAGCACCAGCAAAATGTCAATCATGGGCGTGACGTTCATTTCCGACATCCTGCCGCCGGAATCTCCCATCGACATTGCCATTGCTTTAGCCCGTCCTTTCCTCGCTACCCAAAGAAAATGCCCCAACAGGCTCCCCTACTGGCCTTCCTGAATCTTAGGCGTCATCAAACCGATATGGTCCACGTTGGCTTCCCTGCCAATATCGATGACATCCGCGATGTAGGCAAAGTTCACATCGTCGTCACCCTTGACGAACATCACGCGCTCGGCGCGATTGGCGTAAATCTCCTGCAGCCTGGGCAGCAGATCCTGATGGTTTACATCGGTGTCGTTGATTCTGTATGTCGGGCTCTGGCCAGCGCGATACAGCACCTGGACCACGATGGTGCGATCGTTGTTCTGCTGTTGCGTCTGATTCTTCGGCGGCTGGGGCACCAGCGCTTCAAGCCCCTTGGGTACCACCGGCACGATGACCATGAAGATGATCAACAGCACCAGCAGAATGTCGATCATTGGCGTCACGTTGATCTCCGACATATTGCTGCCGCCACCACCCATAGACATTGCCATAGCTTAAATTCCTCGTTTCCTCAATATCGTTTTACCGGCAATCGCGGCGCGGAACTTACTCTCCGCCGATCTGGTTGCCTTCGCGCTTCTGTGTCAGCAAATCCACCGTCTCCACGCCTGCTGTGCGCACGTCGTCAATGGCGTCTTCCACCGCCTTGAACTGGGCGCGCCGATCGGCACGAATAAAGATCGTCTTGTCGGTCTTGTCGGCGAGTTTATCGCGCACCATGCTGCCTAGTTCCGAGGTATCGACCCTGTTCTGGCCGAGATACACCGCGCCGTCGCGGGTAACCGCAACCACGATGGCGTCTTCCTTGTCGGCATCGGGCATGTTCGTGGGATTTATGACCGTCGCAAGATCGATGGACACCTTGTTCTGCAACATGGGCGTAATGACCATGAAGATGATGAGCAGCACCAGCATCACGTCGACCATGGGGGTGACGTTGATGTTGGAATTAACCTTCCTGCCTTCGTTGCGAACCGCTACCGACATAATCGGGACTCCGTACTTCTGAATTTTGATCCGCTTCGGAATTGCCGCAAACGGCGCAGACTACGCGTGGGGTAAAGCGCCGGGCAGAAGTGCTTCACTGCTTCCACCCGGCAGAATTCACGATCCATACTCGCGCTCAAGCCGGCAGCCGCTAACGCTCCTTAGCGCTGCTTGTTGTGGCTCTGCTTGATGAAATAGTCGACCAACTCGCTCGATGAATTGTCCATCTCGACGTCGAATGCTTCGACACGTCCGGTGAAGTAGTTGAACGCCATGACGGCGGGGATGGCCACCAGCAGGCCGAACGCCGTGGTGACGAGGGCTTCGGAGATACCGCCTGCGACGGCGCCGATACCCGCGATCTTCTGGGTGGCGATGGCGTCGAACGCGTGCAGAATGCCGATGACCGTCCCGAACAGTCCCACGAATGGAGCCGTGGCGCCGATGGTGGCCAGAACCGACAGACCCCTCTTCAGCTTGGCATGAACGATGGCCTCGGCGCGCTCCAGAGCGCGGCCTGCGCTGGCGATGGTCTCATCGGTCGCCTGGCCGTAAGAGGCGCGGAATTCCTGCAAGCCGGCGGTCACCACCTCTGCAAGATGCGACTTCTTGTTGCGGTCGGCGATCTTGATCGCTTCTTCCAGCTTGCTATCCTTCAGCGCGCCGGCGACCTTGGGGGCGAACTCGCGCGACTGCTTGCGCGCGGCGTTGAAGTAGAGGGCGCGGTCGATGATGACGGCCAGCGACCAGATCGACATGATGAAGAGGA
>Ga0187847_10003124_pt1 | contig 12861 bp, 12 predicted proteins | sample June2016WEW_4_10_FD_132458 | JGI IMG/M metagenome (GOLD analysis project Ga0187847, IMG submission 132458) | Peatland microbial communities from SPRUCE experiment site at the Marcell Experimental Forest, Minnesota, USA - June2016WEW_4_10 | ecosystem: Environmental > Terrestrial > Soil >...
AAAAGCTCAGCCATTCCTGAATTCCAAGACGGCGTAACACGGGCGTGCGCTGCGCCAGATCGAGGAAGAGCACTAGATCAAGCACGATCGGAGCGGCCAGAATCGAATCGCGGCAGAGGAAGTCAACTTTGATCTGCATCGGATAGCCAAGCCATCCGAAGATATCGATGTTGTCCCATCCTTCTTTGTTGTCGCCGCGCGGCGGGTAATAGTTGATGCGAACTTTGTGATACATATTGCCGTAGAGTTCGGGATACAAAGCCGGCTGCAGAATGTGTTCCAGCGCGCCCAGTTTCGATTCTTCCTTAGTCTTGAACGACCCGGGATCGTCGAGCACCTCGCCATCGCGGTTGCCGAGGATGTTGGTCGAGTACCATCCGCTCAGGCCGAGCAGGCGGGCCTTGAATGCGGGAGCCAGCACGGTTTTCATTAAGGTCTGGCCAGTCTTGAAATCCTTGCCGCAGATCGGGAGCTCGCGTTCGTTGGCTAGTTCGATCATTGCCGGTATATCGACCGTCAGGTTCGGCGCACCGTTGGCGAAAGGAACGCCCTCCATCAGCGAGGCATAGGCGTATACCATCGAGGGCGCGATGTTGTCGTCGTTTTCCTTCATCCCTTTTTCCAGCGCCTTGACACTCTGGTGAGCGGCGCTTGGTTCGATGAAAGTCTCAGTGGAAGCGCACCAGATGGTGATCAGGCGGCTGGCTCCGCTCGACCTTTTGAAGTCGCGAATATCCTGGCGCAACTGCTCGGCCAGATCCAGCTTGTTTTTTCCCTTCTTTACATTCGGTCCATCGATCTTCTTCACGTAATTGTGATCGAACACAGCCTTCATTGGGGTGATGGCGCTAAGCCGCCCCTTCACTTTATCGAGAAGGTCGCGCTCCAGCACGCCCGCGTTGCGCGCGGCCGCATACATGTTGTCCTCAAAAATATCCCAACCGGTAAAGACCAGATCGTTAAGCCCAGCGAGCGGAACGAACTCCTTGATCTTGGGAGAGCGGCCATCGGTCCGTTTCCCCAGACGAATCGTTCCCATCTGCGTCAGCGAGCCGATGGGGTGGGCGATTCCCTTCCGCACCGCTTCGACGCCGGCAACGAACGTCGTCGCCACCGCGCCCATGCCCGGGATCAGCACACCCAGTTTGCCTTTGGCCGGCTCGATCGCATGTCCGGCGCCACCGTGCGGTCTGTCGGAGGGCTTGACCTCGACCGTGGGTCCGCTTACTGCCGCTGCTGCCTTCATTGCCTTCTTTGGGGACTGCTTCACCTTCGCCATATCTTGGCTGCTTCCTTCTAAGAACTGTGGGATGTATGCAAACTCATGATGTTCTCGCATCGCTGGAGCTTTTTGCAAACGCGCAGGTGTGAATCCTCAGGAAAGACAATCCAATGGCTGCTATAACGCATTGGGCGGCGCACAGGGGAGTCAGCGAAGGTGAGGCGGTGGTACAAGGGGATTGCGAGTGCAGCGTAAGAAAGGGAGTAGGGGTCTCGACTCCGCCTGGTCTCCGGATTCGCCGATGACCAAGTTCCGCTCCAGATGACAGAGTTTGGATATTGCCTTGCACCGACGCGTCGTGGAAGTCTCCGTCGGCGAATCGGTCTCGGCAAATCCCCGCACGCGAATTCGCCGGATCGTTTTTTTTCGTTGGACACGTAGCCGGAAGTCCTTCATAGTGTCAGCAGTTCGAGTCCCGCCCAGCGGCGGTTTCGTTCGAACTCGAAGTTTGCATTCGGCCCAGTTCGCTCGGCTGCAAATCTGCTGACCTCGTTGCTCTCCCATTCAATCAAGGCTCACGCCCGGCGGCAGCCCGCGTTGGTCGTGTGCCTTCTTACACCCGACAAGGAGACTGTATGAGATCGATTCGCAAATTCGCTTATGCCGCCGCACTGGCCGTGACCATCTTTTGCGTTGAGCCCACCCTGGTTGCCGCCGAGGACGCACGCGGCGTTTTCACTCTCACTCACGAAGTACATTGGCAGAAGTATGTCCTTCGTCCCGGAAACTACGCCTTCTCCATCAAATCCGTGGGTTCGGCGGAGTTTCTCATGTTACGCGGACGCGACGGAACCGGCACGGACGCGATGCTGATGGTAAACGACGTTGAAACGCCGAAGCAGGATGAAGTCAGCCAGTTGGTTCTCGTGTCCAGAGATGGGCAGAGTTTCGTCAGCGCCATGGAACTCCCCGGGTGCGATATGTCCCTGCACTTTGCGGTTCCGCCGGAGAAAACGCAGAAATAGAGTTGCCATGCAGCTGCGGGTCTGAGCTCAGGCCCACATCCTGAGACTCACGCGGCTGTTTCCCGGGAGCAGACCCACCTCAGTCTTCCTCCCGGGATTTTCTTTGCGACGCGATGGATGGAGGATTGACCGCGGACGAGGAAAAGCGGAGACGCGGCTAGCCGCGTTCTCTATCGGAACTACGACAGGGGAACTACGACGCCCTGGGGCCGCGCGTGTTGTCCTTCACTTCCGCGCTCAGAATAATCGCCTCGGCAATTTCTTTCATAGCCCTGCGCTTCTGCCGGCTCTGCTGTTGCAGAGCGAGGTATGCCTGTTCTTCATTCAATCCGAGTTCGCGCTGCAAAATCCCCTTGGCGCGTTCCACCACCTTGCGCGTTTGCAACTGGTCGGTGAGGTTGGAGTTTACTTCCTCCACGCGCGCTAATTCGATCTCCGCGCCCACCAGAAACCCAATCGCCGAAATCAGGCGTATCTCTCTGGGCTTGTAAGCGTGAGAAAGGCGATGCTGCAGATTGATAGCTCCAACGACCCGCCCCCGGCACATCAGCGGGACGGAAAGAAAGGCTTCATAACTATCTTCCGGCAACTCATGGAAGAACTGGAAGCGCGGATCGAGAGCCGCCCTTTCGGAAATCGCCACCGGTTCGTGATGTTCCGCCACCCAACCGGTAATTCCCTGCCCCACGCGCAGTTTGAGCCGGTCGACAACGTCAGGATGAGCGTTCTTCGAAGCCCGCAAGACCAAGTCCTCGCCCTCGATCACATAGATCAGGCAGGAATCGCATTTCACCAGGGCGGACGCAAACTCCACAACGCGATCCAGCACTTCGTGGAATCCGCCGGATTTCGCCAAACGGCCCCCGATATCATGCAGCACATCAACTGGCGAGTCAGCTACCCAGATTACGTTGTCCATGGTCTAACTTAACTACAGAAGCGAGACATGTCGAATTGCAAATTTCGATGATTGTCATAAACAATTCGGGCAGCCGATTCACCGTTCTTTAACATCTTTTCTCGATCGTCGCGCATCCGTCGCTATTTACTTACCATCGAGATCCACATTCTTGATTGGCAAATCCCAGTGCGCGTCGAGGATTTCAAATCGCCGCTGCTCCTCTTTCACGTAAGTGGCCTGGTCGGGCCAAAGCTGCTTTTTCAACGCGTCCTCTTCGAATGGCTCATTCGCGACAGTGGAGTTCCTGAAGACGATGGTGACGCGATAGTCCCAGCGTCCATCTTCGGTGGTGTGGTAGCGCGGCTGGTCCATCCAGACCTTGAGCATGCGCCCCATTTCCACCTCCTTCTTCAGGAGCGGGTAATGGTTCTTCTTGAAAAGCTGCAGGAACTCGTCGGCATGTCCCCACTTAGTCTTGTAGTAGTACTCGATGACGAAGGGCTTGCCGGTTTCGGGAGCAGACTGGGCAGGGAGAGACACTGGGAGCAACGTCAGGAACAGGACTAACAATCTCAATTTCATCGATAGCCTCCGTAGGGTTTTATTGTCGCACAGGCGAGAAAGCACGGTTGAAGGTGCAACCCTCACGGGCCGGCCCCGCATGTTCAAAGGGGTGTGCTGGCCGGGCGGGGACGCCCGGCGCTCCACCTGAATGCTAAGATTGGCTGTGCCCGCCAATTCGCTTCGCCTCATTGCCATCGATATCGACGGCACCTTGCTCAACCCCGAATTTCACATCTCCGCAACCGATCTTGCCACCTTGCGGCGCGCCCACGCAGAGGGTGTCGAGGTCATCCTTGTCACCGGACGCCGCCACGCCTTTGCCCTGCCGATAGCCCAACAGCTGGGATTTGATCTCTGGCTGATTAGTTCGAATGGCGCAGTTACCCGCTCCCTTACCGGCGAAACTTTCCATCGCGACCTGCTCCCCGAGCGCACGTGCCGCGATCTGGTCCGGGTGATGCAGGAATTCCGCGGCCAAACCGTTCTTACCTTCGACAGCGATGGAGCGGGCACCATTGTGATCGAGCGTCTCGACGAACTGGAGGCCAGCATCCAACGCTGGCTGGAGAAGAATATGCAGTACATCCGCTTCGTGGTTCCGATCGAGGACGCGCTCACCACGGATCCTGTGCAGGCCATGTTCTGCGGGCCAGTCGCGCATATGCAGCGGGTTTTGCAGGTTCTTGGGAGCTGCGGCCTGCCCATCACCGTTTTGCGCACCGAGTACCCCGGCCGCGATCTTTCCATTGTCGATGTGCTCAATGCGGGCTGTTCCAAGGGGCATGCGCTGGAGCGCTGGGCCAATTACCGGCGGATTGGCCGCGAACAGGTCATGGCCGTTGGTGACAACTATAACGATATTGAGATGCTGGCTTTCGCCGGCCATCCGTTTATCATGGGGAATGCCTCGGAAGAGTTGCACTCTCGCGGATGGACGAGAACCGGCTCCAATGCCGAAAGTGGGGTCTCGGCGGCGATTGAGCATGTACTATACGGAAAAGAGCTGGAAACGGTAGCTGGTGGCCAGATTCAGGGACCGGCGATCGGCGTCAGCTTGTGAACGTGGGGATACGAAGAACGTGGGGATTCGAAGGAGATCATGGGAAAGAGTCCATTAGCGGTGACCGCTACCGCGATAATCCCGACGAATGGGGCTGCGGCGTGGCTTGTTCGCAACCTGCGGTGCTTAGGCTCTCAGCGGCTAAAGCCGTATTCCAAGCGGTGGGGTTACCGCAGCGCTAAAGCGCTGCGCCACCCAAAAGCAGATGCAACGCTAAGTTCTTTCCCAACCTGGAGACTGGCCGCTGTCGTCTTCATTGTAATTTCAGCCATGGCGCTACTGGCGCATCCCGCAACGGCCGCCGAGCTGGCGATCCTCCGCAACGGCTATAGCATCCGCCATGAGCATCACATGGTGATGGGTACAACCACTCGCCTCTACCTTGCTGCCGACGACTCCAGCTTTACCGATGTGCCAACCGAGGAAATCACTGGCTTCGAAAAAGAGCTCTTGCTGCCAGAAACCCCTCCGCCGCCCGCCAGTGCTGCCCCATCCGAACGCGGGAAGGCTCGGCCGGCAAAGACCGCGCTGGCCGTGCCTGCCAAACCGGCTCAGCCTTTACCTGATGTCGTGGCTTCCGCGAGCGCCGAGTATCATCTTGACCCCGACTTGGTGAACAGCGTCATCCATGCCGAGAGCGGATTCAACGCGCACGCCGTGTCTCCCAAGGGCGCCCGCGGGCTGATGCAACTGATGCCTGGCACGGCTAACAAGCTTGGGGTCAGCGATGCCTTCGATCCGCAAGACAACGTCACCGGCGGAAGCCGCTATCTGCGCGAACTTCTGGAGCGTTACAACTTTGATCTGGTCAAGGCCCTGGCCGCTTACAACGCCGGCCCGGAGCGGGTGGAGCAGTATCAGGGCGTGCCGCCATTTCGCGAGACCCGCGCCTACGTGGCCAAAATCGTGCACGAATACAACAAGAAGAAGACCGCCCAGGAAAAGGCGGCGAAACAGAAAGCGGCGGCCGCTCCAGAAGCGAATAAAGCTTCCATCAGCGCCCCGCACCAAACAAAGAGCCAGGTCCAGCGCGCGTCGAAGGCAGCCGCCAGCGGGGTCGTCGCGCAATCCGCGTCCTCCAAAACCCCCTAGAAACTTGGAGTATCGGTCACCCGCTCGCCAATCGAGGACCCGAGGGCGGGATCGCCCGATTTCTGCGCGTTGACCCTTCCCGTTCTCTCATTTACCGTGTGATGGCGGGGCTTTGCCACGCTGGCATGGGGCAGAGGCTCGTCACCACACTCGCACTGAACAGGATCGGCTAGACGAAATGAATGGCCCTGAATGAATAAGAAACGATACGCAGTTTCTGCTGTCGTCTTCGTCGTCCTGGCTGTGCTGGTTTATCTGCAGTTTCGCACCTGGCGGAACTTCGATTGGGACCGGTTGTTTCAGTACGGGCTCAACTGGCGCCACATTTTTCACGGCGTAGCGCTCATCTACTTCGCCTACATCCTGCGGGCGGTACGATGGAAACTTTTTCTCCGGCCGGTTCGCCGGCATGCATCCATCTGGCGATTGATCTCTCCCACTGTGATCGGGTTCACAGGATTGGCATTGCTTGGCCGGCCAGGCGAGTTGATTCGCCCCTATCTGATCGCCCGCCGCGAGAACCTGCCTTTCGCCTCGCAAGTCGCAGTGTGGACCGTCGAACGGATTTTCGATGTCGGCGGTTTCACCGTCCTGCTGGTGGCGGCGATCTTTCTGCCTTCGAAGCTGCGCGCCTTTACCGAAGCCGCCCCCCCGGAGGTCAGGCAGTGGATCCATCTCACGGGCTACGCTCTGATTGCGCTCGTACTGGCGCTGCTCTCAGCGGCTGTGGTGATGGCTTACAGGGGGAATCGGATCGCGCAGTGGGTGGAGGGGCGTTTTTCTCATCTTGCCGAAAACCTTGGCCATCGGGTCGCGCAAAAGATTCGCGAGTTCACGGTTGGGCTGAAAACCATCCACGGCCCATTCGCATTTCTTCAGTTATCGGCCGTGTCGGTGATGATGTGGTGGGTGATCGCCTTGGCTTACAAAGAGGTGACTCACGCCTATGGAGCACCCATGGGCGCGTTGAGCACTACCAAGGTTCTTCTTCTGATGGGATCGAGCATGATCGGGTCGATGGTGCAGTTGCCCGGCGTCGGCGGCGGGTCGCAGTTGGCCACCATCAGCGCGCTCGACCACGTCTTTCACATTGTCCCAAAGGAACTCGCGGTCAGTTGCGGCATCATGCTGTGGCTGGTAACGTTTGTCGCCGTGGTTCCGGTCGGCCTGTTGCTCTCTCATCACGAACGGTTGTCGTTGCGCAAGCTCTCGGCTGAAACCGTGCAGGCCGAGGAGGACGCGGCGGTTGAGGAAGCGTCTTAAGTTGTCGGTGGCGGGCCTGTAGGGTGGCCGAACAAAGGTGCTGAATCCGGTTCGCCGCTTCCCAAAAACCCGTTTCCAGGGACTAACTCGCTGGAAGCGCGTTTCCGAGCCCAGGAATTGCGCTGGATGATCGCGTTGAGCTGATCGCAGCCGAGCAGATACGCGCTGATCGGTTGCGAGGGCTGTTCCCCCATTACCTGATCCCCCATCACTTGATTCCCCTTTTACGCAAAGATTCAGTCCTTGCCATTATATATGCACCATGATACATATGTACTGTGATGCATGTACAGGTGCTCCAAACCCTGGGGGATTCGACTCGGCTTCGCATCGTGGAAATCCTGCGGGAAGGCGAGCATTCGGTCAACGACATTGTCGAGAACGTCGATATTGACCAGTCCGGTGTCTCGCGGCACCTCCGCATCCTGCAGGAGGCTGGGTTCGTGCGCGTCCGCCCCGATGGACAGAAGCGCTTCTACTCACTTTGCCCCGATCCCTTCAGAGATCTTGATGCCTGGGTAAGCCAGTATCGGCAACTGTGGGAAGGTCGTCTCGGCAAGTTCGGCGAAGCCCTCGCGCGCAAACGCGACGCTAAAAAATCCGGCCTTGAAACAAGAAAATCGTCGAGGAGAGAACACCAGGAGGGAACATCATGAGCGCAAAAGCGAGTATCCGGTCCGATCACAAGATCGTCCTCGAGCGCACGTACGAGGCATCGATCGAGGATGTCTGGGAGCTTTGGACGACTAGAGAGGGAATCGAATCGTGGTGGGGTCCGGAAGGGTTTTCGGTAAAGGTTCACGAGCTCGATCTGCGGGCCGGCGGCCAGATGGTATATGCGATGACGGCGGTCGATCCGCCGCAGGTTCAGTTCATGAAGCAGGCGGGGATGCCTCTGACGACCGAAGCGAGGCTGACCTACACCGAGGTCGTTCCTGGCAAGACGATCGCCTACACTCACCGGGTCGATTTCGTTACGGGCGTTGTGCCATACAACGCAGGCAACCAAGTGGACTTCTTTGCGGTAGGAGGCAACGTGCGCATGGTCCTGACGCTTGACCCGATGCATAGCGATGAGTGGACGCAGCGGTCAGTGATGGGCATGGAGAGCCAACTTGGAAAGCTCGCTCGGGTCATTGCCAGCCGAGGCGCGAAATAGACGGTCTCGGTCCGGTGGGCTCATAAAGATCTCTCCAGTGAGACCACTGATCGACCAAGCCCTGCAACTTGAGGACAAGAGGAATGTATGTACAACAAAATCGTCAATGTTTAACCGGACACTTGATCGCGGACTTTGACGCTGGCCAGAAGTCGGTTTCCGGGAAAGTCGCGGTCAGTCGACTTGTTTCCGAGCCCGGAAACTCACTCCTCACCGGCCCTTTCCCCGTTGCCTGCTACAATCGTCTTTAATCCACTACCAGCATAGCCAAGCGCATGAAATGCCCCTTTTGCGGGTTTGAAAATGACAAAGTTGTGGATTCGCGCGAGAGCAAGGAAGCGGATTCGATCCGCCGCCGCCGCGAATGCCTTAAGTGCGAAAAGCGCTTCACCACCTACGAACGCATCGACGAAATTCCTTACATGGTGGTAAAAAAAGACGGGCGCCGCGAGCGTTTTGACCGCCAGAAAGTTCTCAACGGCCTGATGCGCGCGTGCGAGAAGCGACCCGTGCCCATCAGCCGACTCGAGCAGATCGTCAATGAAGCCGAGGGCTTCGTGATCGAATCCGCCGAGCGCGAGCGCAAAACCAGCGAAATCGGTGAGCTGATCATGAACCGCCTGCGCCGCTACGACAAAGTCGCGTATGTGAGATTCGCGTCCGTGTATCTCGACTTCAAAGACGTGCAGGAATTCATGGCCGAACTTAAGGATCTGCTCAAAACAAAAGACGTGCCCGAGCCTAAGGGCAAAGTTGTGTCGAAAGGTTAAAAAGGACCGCGAGCTTCGCTCGCTGGACAGCCGGGGGCGGCTGTCCCTACGCACGTATTTATGGCACACAAAGTAACACTCATTCCCGGCGACGGCATCGGACCTGAAGTCGTTCAAGCGACGGTTCGCATACTCGACGCGACCGGCGTAAAGTTCGAATGGGAAACCTTCGCCGCCGGCGCCGAAGCTTTTGAGAAATACCACGAATACATTCCCAAAGAACTCAGCGAATCCATCGAGCGCACTCGCGTCGGGTTGAAGGGCCCCGTGACAACGCCCATCGGCGGCGGCTTCTCCAGCATCAACGTGGAGTTGCGCAAGCGCTTCGAACTCTTCGCCAACTTCCGGCCAATCCGCAACCTGCCGCACATTCCCACGCGTTACCCCGGCATTGACTTAATCGTTGTCCGCGAAAATACCGAGGGTCTTTACTCCGGCATCGAGCACGAAGTTGTGCCGGGAGTGGTCGAAAGCCTGAAGATCATCACGGAAAGGGCTTCCACCCGCGTGTCGCGTTTTGCTTTCGAATACGCCCGCCAGAACCAGCGCAGGAAAATTCATTCCATTCACAAAGCGAACATCATGAAAATGTCCGACGGGTTGTTTCTGCGCTGTTCGCGCGCCGTTTCCAAGGAGTATCCCGAGATCACCTACGGCGAGCACATCGTGGACAATACCTGCATGCAATTGGTGATGAATCCCTACCAGTACGATATTTTGCTAATGGAGAATCTTTACGGCGACATTCTTTCCGACCTGTGCGCGGGGTTGGTCGGAGGGCTTGGGCTGGTGCCGGGCGCCAATTTCGGGCATGAGTGCGCGATCTTTGAAGCCGTACACGGGTCGGCCCCTGACATCGCCGGAAAGAATCTGGCCAATCCCACCGCAGTGTTGCGTTCAGCGTTGCTGATGCTGCGTCATCTCGGCGAGCACGATGCGGCCCTGAAGATCCGCAATGCCATTGACGAGGTGTACCAGGACCGCAGCAAACGTACGCGGGATGTCGGGGGCACGGCCGGAACGGCGGAATTTGCGGAGGCCATTATCCAGGCCATGGAATCGCAGAGTGCTAGTGCGGCGAAAATGCAATCGCTCCCGTAGATAGGCGGCTAACCACGTCTCGATCTTTCCCGAATCAACTTCGCGTACGATGAGTTGATAAGGGTTATGATTTCCATCGCCAATGTGTTTGCTTGCATTCTTTAGAAAACAAGCGCCTTCCTCGACGCGTTTGACCGGCTAGCCCGAAATTTATAAAAGCCCGTTGAAACCGACGCCGAACGATCTATAAAAGAATTCGAGCGTCTTTCGGGCACCGGTCACTCTACTGGATGGCGTTTTGATCGGGATGAAATCCATCAGCGTCGGTGAACCCAGCCTGCCGTCTGCTAAACTAGTGCGTTTCGGGAACGTACGCGGCGACGGGCCGTTTCCCTGGGGGGCATTCTGAAGGGCATCGAAATCCCGTACCATCGTGGACTGCACCGCTTTGCTATCTTCACCGCCTGCATCACGCTTATTCTTATCGTTGCCGGCGCTCTCGTCACCAGTAACGACGCAGGGTTGTCCGTTCCCGACTGGCCGACCAGTTTCGGCTCTTTTTACAAAATGCCCCACATGGTCGGCGGGGTGCAATACGAACACAGCCATCGCATGGTGGCGGAATTCACCGGGCTTCTCACGATCATTCTCGCCGTCTGGACGTGGCAAGTCGAAAAGCGGCGCTGGCTGCGCCTTCTTGGCCTCGCGGCGCTCGCGACCGTCATCACGCAAGGTATCCTCGGCGGACTGACGGTATTGTTCTTTCTGCCCGCGCCGATTTCCAGTGCGCACGCTGCGGTAGCGCAGACGTTCTTCTGTATTGCGGTCGCCATTGCCGTTTTTACGGGCCGGCGCTGGGTCGAGGAGCATCCTCGCACCGAGCTCGACCAGCGCCGCCCTGCGCTTTTCACGCTGACCGTGCTCTCGATTTTTGTGCTGTATGTACAACTGATTCTCGGAGCCATGTTCCGCCACCACGGCTTGAGCTGGTGGCCGCACGTCGCGAACGCGGCGGTCGTAGCCATTGTCCTCTCGTGGACGGCGGTTCGCGCCATCTCCGTCTACTCGCACGTGGACGCGGTTCGCCGCCCGGCCATCGCCATGCTCGGCCTGATGGTCGCGCAGCTCTGCCTCGGCTTTCTTGCGTTCGTCAGCCGCGTCATGTGGGGCAAAGATGCCGCGCAGCCGGAACTGCCCATGGTGTTTTCGACCGTTCTCCATGTAGCCGTAGGAGCGCTGCTGCTCGCGACCACGGTGGTTCTCGCCATACAGGTATGGCGGCACGTCCCGGTAGCTTTCGAAGAGCGTGTACCCGGCCCGAACCCGGTCGCAGCGTAGCTATCTTCTGTGGAGCCTGTGTGGTGGCGGGGCTATGGCCCTTGGACTGGCCCCGTCACCACACGGGAAGAATCGCTTCTAAATCCGTGAGTGCCTGATCTGAGATTAAGACAAATGCACGTCTGGCATGGATGATAATCGCGTCGTAGAATGAGCTGTGACTTCAAACTCAACCGCCGTCGACTTCGCTCGTCCCGCTGCCGCTCCTCAGTCCTCCGGCCTGCCCATAATTTCCGTTCGCGATATCGTTCATCGCTATCAGGACCGCACTGCCCTGAACGGAGTTTCATTCGACGTCAGGCCCGCCGAACTCTTCGGCCTGCTCGGCCCGAACGGCAGCGGCAAAACTACCTTATTCCGAATTCTTTCCACGCTCATGATCCCCACTTCCGGGAGTGCCACAATCGCGGGCATCGACGCCGTCCGCCAGCCGGGAGCCCTGCGCCGCCACATCGGCGTCGTCTTTCAGGCGCAGAGCGTCGATGTTAAGCTGACCGCCTACGAAAACCTCTGGCATCAGGGACACCTCTACGGACTCCGCGGCGCCGATCTCAAAGCCCGCATCACGGAAATCCTCACTCGCGTCGGATTGCTCGACCGCGCCTCCGATCTCGTGGAGACTTTTTCCGGAGGCATGCAGCGCCGCATCGAGCTGGCCAAAGGCCTGCTTCATCATCCTGAAGTTTTGCTTCTCGATGAGCCCACCACCGGCCTTGATCCCGGCGCCCGACGCGACCTTTGGCAATATCTTCAGATCCTCCGCGATCAGGAGCGCGTCTCCGTCATCGTCACCACCCATCTGATGGAAGAAGCCGAGCGCTGCGACCGCCTGGCAATTTTGAATGAAGGAAATTTAGTGGCGCTCGGCACGCCCGATGCTTTGACGCGGGAGATCGGAGGCGATGTAATTCTGCTCGAAGCGCGCGATCCGCAATCGCTGGCCGACCGCATTCGCGAGAAATTTCACGTTGATGCCGCCGTCATGGGCGGCCGGGTCCGCCTGGAGATTGAAAATGGCCATCGCTTCGTCCCCGACGTGGTGGAAGCGTTCCCGGGAGAAATTCAGTCGCTCAGCATGAGCAAGCCGACTTTGGAGGACGTTTTCATCCACCGCACCGGGCACCGGTTCTGGAGCGAGGACGCGGAACCAGCGCAGGAGCGCGGCAAGAAGAAGGCTAAGAAGAAACGCTCCTAGTAAGGCGAGCGCGGGATGGGTTATTCGGTAGAGCGACTGGCGTCTCGCAAGTCTGCCCTGAGCGAAGTCGAAGGGTCCAGCAGTTAGGCGGCCGGACGGGGACGCCCGGGCTCTCCATTGATCACCTTGGCTACTTGCCTGGCTGCGGCGTCGGTGCGGTCAGCAGATCCACAAACATTTTGTAGAACTTCTGCGTGTCCAAGTCCCGTTGCACTTCCACCGATTGCACAT
>Ga0187847_10003125_pt1 | contig 12860 bp, 11 predicted proteins | sample June2016WEW_4_10_FD_132458 | JGI IMG/M metagenome (GOLD analysis project Ga0187847, IMG submission 132458) | Peatland microbial communities from SPRUCE experiment site at the Marcell Experimental Forest, Minnesota, USA - June2016WEW_4_10 | ecosystem: Environmental > Terrestrial > Soil >...
AAGGAGGGATTCATCTGCTCTTTCTCTACCTGATTCCATTCGTATAGCTGCATCGCGCTGCGATTGTATCACGCAAGCGCAATCAAATCACATCCGCGAAACTCTTCCGCAATTTATAGAACCACCCGTGCCCCAAAAAAAACACAATGGCTGCAATTATCCATAACTTCACCAAAGGCAACAGCTCGGGCGAATGGCCTTCCAGAAGTATGGCGCGATATCCGCGGACCAGCACATACATCGGATTCTTCCGCAGGATGAACAGCGCGTTCCCAGGCAAACTCCCTTCCGGATAACAGATGGGCGTGATGAAGAACCACAAGGTCAGCAGAAAGCCCATGATCTGGCCCAGATCGCGCACGAACACGCCGAGCCCGGCCAGGAACCAGCACACTCCCAGCGTGAAGAGCAGTTGCGGGATCAACAATACCGGCAGCCAGACCACGGTCATCGGCACAGAGCCACGAATCACCAGCAGCGCTACAAGAAACACCGCGGCCGCAAACATCTCCGTCACCAATCCAGCGACAACCTGGTTCACCGGAAGCGTCTCCAACGGGAAAATTAGCTTCTTCACGAAATTGCGATGTTCCAGCACCACGTGCGGCGCCCGACCCGCCGGTTCGGAAAAAGCCAGCCACGGCAGCATTCCTGCCAGAAAATAGAGAGCGAATCCGGTGGAGCTGCGGTCGGCGCCGAATCGCGCGCGCAACACCACTCCGAAGACGAAGAAGTATGTCGCCATCAGCAATAACGGATTCAGAACCGTCCAGAACACGTCGCCGAATGAGCCGCGGTAGCGCGCCAGGATATCGCGCCGCGCCATGGATCGAATTAATCTGTGATTCTGCAGGATGGATCTTACGGGAGCGGAGAAGAATTTGGGCAACGCGTTCCGTATCCGGCGCAGTCTCAACTTGCCCGCGGTAGCGATTTCGCGGCGGAGGATGCGTACTTCGCCATTCGAAGCTTCTGCGACGATTCTTAGGAACGGCATGCCGCGGCGATAGGCCCAGCCCTCCGGTTGCTGGATCGGCGACACATAGATCTGGTACCCGCCCGTTTCAGGAGGGAAGGGAATCGAAATTTCAAACGACACCGTTTGGCCCGGCGTCACCTCGCGCGGGACCGGAGCCCATTCTCCTTCCAGAATGAAGAAGTTCGTTTCGGGATCGAAGAATTGCCAACCCAGTGAGAAGTTCTCGGGAGTCCAGGTCTGGCTGGATTTATTTTCCATCACGAGGCGAACTTCGAGTGTATCCGGGAGGGTTCGCAACTCGACGTCGCGGTACTCGGCGTCCGTCATCTCTCGTATAACCAGTCCGGATACCGCGCCCGCACTGCGCCGATCTTACGTCCCACGGCGTAGATCCCCTCGCCGCGCAGGTCGCGAGGAAGCTCGTAGCGCTCCAGCAACTGCTTCACCCAGGCGAGTTCCGGATCGGGCTTGGCAAGCAGCGGCGCAGTCTCGAGAAGCGTCACTTCAAATCCGGAATCCTCCAGAAGATGCACAATTTCCCACGGCATATACTCGCGATTGTGACGCGGGTCCGGTGGCACGCCTTCTTTGGGCGGCTGAATGTAGGCAGGGAACAAACCTGGATGATAGCCCTGCAAAATAGACGAGACAGCGCGCAGCGAACCGAGGTTCGGCGTCGTCAACACCAGGTGCCCGCCGTGTTTCAAGATCCGATTGATCTGGATCATCATGTGCATCGGATCGGCGGTGAGATGTTCCAGCAGTTCACAGCACAGTACTGTCGAGAAAAATTCGTCCTGGTAAGGAAACGGGTCCTTCTCCGCGTCGAACAGATCCACGTCGCAACTGAACTGTTCGCCATTTGCCCCGGTGACTGTGCGTCGATCCACTTGGCCGGCCGGGCCGTAGTAACAGCCATGCACGTGACCGTAGCCGAGCGCGCGCTCCAGCGCGGGCGTGATCTGAAAGTATACGCCCATCTCGAGAATGCGATCATCGGCGCCGCCCGGTGGAGTGATCGCCAGCGTCTTCTCCAGTCGCGTCATGTGAATTGCGGCGTATTTTTTTGACGCTTCAGTCGGCGACCAACTCAGGATCCCGTGTGGGTCGGCCTCGATTGGTTTGGCCTCCGTTTCCGGCTGCGGGGGTGCGGGAGCCGGCTCAGCCGTAATTTCTTCCACCGCGGTTTCCTCAACCGGGAGGCGGCCAGCGATGCGGTCCAGGAATTCAGAGTAGCGTCGCGCTACTTTGAACCAGGTGCATTCGGTTTCCACCCAGCGGCGCGCGGCATCTCCGAGCGAGCGGCGGATATCGGGCTGGCTCACCAACAAATTCAGATATTCGAAGATGTAGTCTTCTTCGCTGGCATCCACGGGAGCTTTCAGGCAGATTTCATTTGGCAGTTCCAGAAACGATCCAACTTCAGAAACGATCACGGCTTTGCCCAAACCAAGCGCACGCATTAATGTTCCGGAGTTTTCGCCCACCGTAGGATACCGGAGATTCAATACAATGTCGCAGGCCGCGAGGTATCCCACAAACTCCGGGATCTCCTGGAAACCCAGCATCCTCACGTTCGCCGTGAGCCCCAGCGACTCTATCAGCGATTGCAGAGGGAACTCCGGATGCGGTTCTCCAACCAGAATCATCTTCGCCTCGGGAGTCACTTTGAGCAGCCTTCGAAATGCTCGCAGCGATTCGGCGATCCGTTTATACGGCTTCAGGAATCCGAAGATTCCGATCAGCGGCGCACCTTCCTCCACGCCTAGCAGACACCGGTAGTTGGGCTTGCTACTCTCGGGAATCCAGGCACCGTGCGGGATCCGGGCGACGGGTCCCAAGAAGCCGGCCGATCGCAGTTCCGCCTCCACGCATCCGCTATGCACGATTGCCCCTTTGGAACGCGCCAGCAAACCGCGCAGCATGGGCACGCCTTCGTAATCGGGCCCGATCTCGAGCGCTAGCACGCGTTGGCCGTATTCCAGCGCCTGGGGCCCTCCCTCTTCGCCCAACACGCGCATGTATGTGTCCCAATCCCCGCGCTTGATGGTGATGTCCGCGATCAAGTGGTGCAGATTGGCTTCATGAATCACCACCACTCCCGGATGTTCCATGGCCATCTCATAGCAAAAATCGTGATAGGTGTTGTTGCCGATCTGATACAGGATGACGTCGAAAGCCGCGGGATCGAAGTGCGCGGGCTTGGAAGCAAACACCTCAACCTCCGCCAGCCTGCGCAACTCGTCGAGCAGTGCAGCGGAGTAATCGGCGATTCCGCTCCGCGCAGGCGGCAGCGGCGAGAAGAAGGCGATCTTAGTTGCCACGAATCAGTCGGGATGGGCTCGCAACTATCTTACAAGCTCCATTGAGAACGTGCCCAGCGCCAACGGAACGCGCACCAGAGCGGGCGTGCGGGCCGCATCCTTCAGAAAGAATACTTCGAAGCCGATTTCGGACGCCGGTCCTTTCAGCGAAGCGGTGACGCGATCCGCCTCCACGCGTTTGTCCCCCAGCTTGATACTCTGGGTACCGGCGAACGCCATCCGGATTTCGTATGCAGCGCCGAAATATATTGTTTGCGGCGCCGGCATTCGCCCTTGGCTCAGCTCCCGCCGCACATAATACAGGAACGCCAGCGCATCCTTCCCGCAGACCCCGGTTTTCATTTCGGATTTGCCGCCGCCGATGGTCTCCCTCGTTGCGGTTCCGGAGGAATCGAAACTGGTTTTCTCGTTGGTTTTCTTCTGCCCGTGGCTGGCCGTCCGCTGAAACTCCACCGAGCAGAACTCGGACGATGCCTCGGAATGATAGCGGTCCGTAACTGAGAAACCCGGAACGGCCGCATCCAGATCGAACTCCAGGTGCTGGCGCGGCGCAACATCCCCGCTGCCTTTGTCCCGCGAGGATTCCAATTCCGCCTCACCCAAACTCAGCCCGCTCGGCCAATTGATGCTGTAGCGCAGTTGTTCGTTCTCAAAAGTGGGAGGCCCCACGGGAGTTCCGGAAATCGCGAACGCTGCAAAGGACAACGCCAAGCCGCCGATTTTTCGAAATGGATACTTCAGCATGGATACGTCACTATCGTGAGTAAATCACCGGCGTGCCGCGGACATCCGTTTCATCGCGGGGACGGGCTTTTCCCCGGCCTTGCCCGCGATCTCGTAATACAGTTCGAGGGTCTTGGAGGCGCTCTTCTCCCAACTGAACATCGGCGCCCGCTGCGCGCCCAAGCGCTCCATGCGCATCCGTAATTCGGGATTCAGCAGCAGGTCCCTCATGCTGAGCAGAATGTCGTTCACCGAGTGCGGATCGAACAGCAGCGTGGCAGAGTCAGCCACCTCCGGCATGGCCGAAGTATTCGAGCAGGCCACCGCGCGGCCGCAAGCCATCGCTTCGAGAATCGGCAAACCGAAACCCTCGTAGAAGGACGGATAAACAAAAAGATCGCAGGCGCCGTATAACTTCACCAGATCGGCGTCGGATACGAAACCCGTGAAGTGAATGCGGTCCGCTACGCTCGATTTCCTGGCGAAGGCGCGGATCGATTCCGCGTGCCAGGTCTCTTTCCCAACGATCACAAGATGATGCGGGAGTTGCGGATAAGCGCGCACCAATTGCTCGAAAGCGCGAATCAGGCTGGCATGGTTCTTGCGCGGTTGCAGGTCGCCCACCGTCAGTACGAACGGAACAGTCAATCCCAGGGACGTCCGCGCCCAGCGCTGCGCAATTTCGCGTGAAATGGGATGAAAAGAGGAGCACACGCCATTGGGCAGCACTACAACTTTCTCTTCGTCCAGACCATAGGCGTCCAGAATCCGCCGCTTCGAAAATTCGCTGGGTGTCAGCACCCGCGCCGCCGCCTTCACCGTGCGGTGAACCGTGAGGCGCAATTGCAGCGCGCGAAAGGATGTGAAATACTCCGGATGCTCCAGAAAGCTGACGTCGTGTACGCTCACCACCACCGGCACAGGGCAGAGCACTGGAGCCGTGTATTGCACGTGCAAAAGGTCCGGCCGGTCCTGCCGCAATCGGCGCGGAAGATCAATGCCCAGCCGCACAAATGGATTGATTGCCACGCGCCGCTTGTGGAAGCGTTCGGGCACATCTTCGAACGCATCTTCGCGCGAAACATAGGTCACGAAATCCGCGTGACGGTCCAAAGCCGCGAAACAATTCAGCAAATTCCTGATGTAAGTCTCGTTGCCCGTCAGGTGTTGCCCAATAGCATGGGCGTCAACGGAGAAGCGCATCACTTTTTCCAGTATAGTGGGTTTCAAGTCCGGCTCGGTGTCTTCACAAATTCTTCACAAGTAAGAGTAGACGCCTGACAATTTGGTTCCGTGCAATTCCGGGCCCAAACTCACCACCGCGTCAAAGTTTAGACCCTTCCGGATGACAGATCGTTTCCCTATAGTTTCCAAAGACCGCGTCCAGAGCGCGCCATGCGGCCGGCCAGGTAAAACATTCCTCATACAATTTGCGCCCGCCGGCTCCGATTTTCGCGCGCGCAGCCGGCGATGCCAACAACTCGGATACGGCCCCGGCAAAACTACCGGGGTCATCGGCCACCAGCAGGTGTTCTCCATTGCGGCACCCCAGGCCCGCCGCGCCCAGGGTGGTGGATACTACGGCGGTTCCAGCGGCCCACGCCTCCAGTATTTTTACCCGTGTCCCACTTCCCGCCAGCACTGGAACCACCGCGACTTTGGCCGTTCGGAGCGATGCCACGGCATCTTTCACGAAACCGGTCAGCTCGATGCGCGTATCGCCGCGCACTATGCCTTGAATGGCCTCAGGATGCTTTCCCACAATTTTCCATTTGAGGATTGGCCAGCGTGAGCGCAAGCCGGGCCAAACGCGGTCATGAAAGAAGCGGATCGCCGAAATATTCGGCGTATACTCCAGGTTTCCACTGAAAACAATCTCCTCCCGCTCCACCCGCTCCTCGAGCGGGATCTCGGGAAGCGCATTGGGGTAAACGGTGATCCTCGTATGGGGAGCCAACTCTCGCGCTGTTTTGGAGTCCTCATCCGAGGTGACCAACAACTGGTCGAATTGCGGCAGCCACTGGCGTTCCAAAGCCTCAGAGGCTGTGGCAAATCGCCTCAGCGCCAGCGCCCGCGCCCCTTGCTCCAGATCCGCCAAGCTGCGGTGCCACACCGACTCTATATTGTGCAAATCCAGGATCAACCGCTTCGTAAAGGGACGTAAATCCTGCACGTAGGGGGCGCACCAGAAATGTTCCACCACCGTCACGTCGTAGTGTTGACCGGCTGCCAGCTTCTGAATGGTATCTTGAAATCCGGAAAAACGATCCACCAGAGGCGGCCGATTGCGCACCACGCGTATCGAGTTGCGCGCCACGCGTGCAACGGTGCTTTTGGAATGCCGCGCCAATTCCAGCACGTCCAGTTTTTCGAGCCGGCCCGCTGGAAAAAAGCGCGCCGGATCGGGATCGCCATCCTGGCGGAAAACGATGGCATGCACGGAAAAATGGCGCGACAAGTATTCCACCAGCGACGCCGAACGCAGCGGTCCACCGCCGATCGTTGGATACGGCGATTCGGGCGACAGGAACAGCGCTCTAGGCATTATGGCGCACGCACTCTTCGGTGCCGCGTCGGCACTCTTGCCGGCGCCTGGGGTCCTCATTTCCTCCGGAACCTCTTGACGGCGTCTCCATACACCTCTCTCGTGAGCCGCGCAGATTTAGCCCAGGAGAATTCACTCGCCCTGGCTAGCGCCTTCTCACGCCATGCCGCAATTTGATCCGGCTGTTCCACCAGCGACGTCACCGCCTCCAGCCAAGCCCGCCGGTCATTCGCGGCCACCAGAATCGCGGCATCGCCGGCTACTTCTGAAATCGCCGGGTCTCGTGACGCGATCACCGCCGCGCCGCACTGCATGGCTTCTAATACCGGCAAACCGAAACCTTCATAGTAGGACGGATACACCACCGCGAGCGCTCCCGAATAAAGCCGCGGCAGTTCTTGTTCGTCAGTGAGCCCCTTGAGATGTAACCCGGCTTCGGCGGGAAGTTGCTGGAAATCCTCACGGCGCCGGCCCGCCAGCACCAGATCGATGGGATGGTGCCTGCGCACTTCCCGCCACACGTCCAGCAACAACGGCAGGTTCTTTCTGGGTTCGAGTGTTCCCACATACAGCAGATAGGGAGGGTCACTCGCTGGCGCTTCCATCGGATGGAAATGCCTTCCCGCGGCGTGAGGCACGGCCACTACACGGCTGGCCTGCAGACGAAACCGTTTGAGCGCTTGCTGCCGGACTGCTTCGGACGGCGTAATCAGCATGGTCGCAAGGCCCAGCCGCAGCAGCATCGGAGTGCGGTTGCGAACCCGGTCCGCTTCCACGTGCCAGCCGGGATCCATCCACGGCGACAGATCGTGCAACGTCATCACGCTGGGCCGCAGCGGCAGGTAGGGGACGGCAAAATCGGTGCCATGGAAAACATCGATGCCGATGCGCGAGATCTCGCCCTGCAATCCCCACAGCCACCAGCGCCGTTCCATCAGATTCCTCGGGCCCCGGCCGCTTTTCAAATTGGCGAGCGCGGGCGCTGGCGGCGGGAAGTGTTGATCGGATAGAAGCCAAAACTCATCCTCGGGAAAATTCTCCGCCAACGCGCGGCTGAGCTCCTCGGTATAACGCTGCACACCGCCACTCGGAATCGACAATGGAGTCGCGTCCAGCGCGATCTTCATCCCTCGATCATAGTGGGAAAGCGTCGTGGGGCAGGATGGCATCCTGCGGCGGGTTGCCAACCCGCCTGTTTTGCGCCGATTGGCAATCGGCGAGCAGGTTACCAACTGTTACCAACCTGCATCACTACTCTTGCACCAAGAAGGCTAAGCTAAAATCTGTACTGAAACGATTCCCGCATGGAGGTTCGCCATGCCGATTCGCTATTTTTCGACGGCACTCATCGCGCTGCTTTTTTTCCCGCTGCTCTCGGCCCAACCACCGGCCGAGTCCCCGGCTTTTAGCACGGCCACTCGCGTCGTCGTTCTCAATGTTGTGGCCAAGGACAAGCACGGCAAACCGGTGGACGATCTCAAGCGCGGCGATTTCGTGTTGCGCGATAACGGCCAGGAGCAAAAGATCGCGATGTTCGCACTCGATGACGGCCGGCAGTCCCCTGGCCCTGGCCCAGCTTCTGCGCCTTTGACATTCACTAACCGCCCGGCCATGGGTTCCGCTCACGTCACCGCGTTTCTGTTCGACGAGTTAAATACCCAGCTCGTCGATCAACAGCTTGCCAAAAAAGAATTGCTGCGCCACTTGAAAAGCTTGCCCACGAACGAACGCGTAGCCGTATTCGTGCTGGGCGATTCATTAACGCTGCTGCATGATTTTTCGCAGGATACCTCCATGCTGCTGGCTACTCTCAATGGCCACGCGAACCGTGCCAGTCCGGAGGCAGCCGCGTCAGCCGCGCCGCCGGCTTCCTCCAACTCAATCACCGGCGATAGCACCACTACGGCTCAGTGGGACAGCTTCCTGCAGTCGGCGAACCGGACCTACATGAACTACACCCAGACAGTGCGCGCCCTGCGCACGGCCGCGGCCCTTCAAACCATCGCCGAGCATGTGCAGGGCATCCCCGGCCGCAAAACTTTGATCTGGATCTCCAGCGGATTTCCCATTCAATTGGGCCTGCGCGCCGGGGGCGAGAACATGCCCCAAAGCAATACGAATAATCGCGACTCTGACGCCGGCGGGCATGGCCGCGGAGGCGGGGGCGGAAGGTCCGCGGGCGGCGCCGGAAAATCTGGAAGCGGAAGCGCGAACAGCACGTCGAGCTCATCCAGTTCAAGTTCTCAGGCATCCGAGTTGCCCGGCACGGGAGAATCTTACGAAGCTGACGTCGAGCGCGCCGTTCGTGCACTCAACGAAGCCGATGTCGCGGTTTATCCGGTGAACGCTCGCGGGCTAACGACGGCCGCACCGTTTGGCGCCGATCGCGCATCGTTCGGCAACAAGAACAAAGCTCCCAGGGGCGGCCCAGCAGTGGACTACGGCTACGAAACCATGGAAGGGCTCGCTCAAGAAACCGGCGGACGCGCCTACCACAACATCAACGACCTGAATTCCGCAATTCAGGATGCGGAAGGCGACGCCCGCGTCAGTTACTCGCTCACGTTTTATCCGTCGGATGCGGGCTTGGACGATTCGTATCACCGGCTCCAGGTGGAAGTGAAGCGCCCCGGCGTTAGCGTGCGCTACCGTCCCGGTTATCTGGCGGCCAAGCAAACCGCCATGGCTCCCTCGCTCGCCGATGCTGTGGTCAACCCAGTCAACCTCACCGGCATCGGATTCACCGCGCATCTGGACCCCGTCGATGGCGGCTACAAACTATCAGTGACCGTCGATTCGCGCAATCTCACCATCGATCAAAAGGACGGCAAGTTCACCGGCATGCTGCAATTCCTGGTGGTAGTCGGCAAAGTGGAGCAACTCACCACCGTGCCCCTAAGCTTCACCGAAAACGTCTACCATCGCATCCAAAACCAGGGCCTGACGCTAGGCGCCCGCGTAAAAACTCCACCCGGCACCACCGGATTCAGCCTGGGCTTCCGCGACATCCCCTCCGGCCAAGTAGGCACCCTGCACGTGTCTCTGTAATCTCTCAGCGCCTTTAACCAGAAACCAGAAACAAGAAACCAGAAACCGTTCCCGTATTAGAATCAAGCATGACCAAAGAAGACATCCTCCTCGCCAACCGGGACCATCTCTTCCCCTCTGTCTTCCACTACTACAAAGAGCCGCTGGTGGTCTCACACGCCAAGGACCAATACGTGTGGGATATCGATGGTAATCAGTATCTGGACTTCTTCGGAGGAATCGTCACCATCAGCGTCGGTCATTGCAACGACGAGGTGAATAAGAAGCTGCATGCGCAGATAGACCGCCTGCAGCACGTCTCCACCGTTTTTGCCAATGAGCCCCAGGCCGCGCTAGCGAAGAAGCTGGCGCAAATTACGCCTGCTGGAAAGCTAACCAAATCGTTCTTCACGAACAGCGGCACCGAAGCCAACGAAACCGCCATTCTCACCGCGCGCTGCTACACCGGCTCCACGGAAATCGTGGCCTTGCGCTACGCCTACCACGGCCGCTCGTCGCTCGCGATGGGACTCACGGCGCAATCCAGCTGGCGGCTCGGGCCCGTAACGCAGGCCGGCATCGTCCACGCGGTGAATGCGTATTGCTACCGTTGTCCCTACGGCTTGTCGTATCCCAGTTGCGAAGTGAAGTGCGCGCAGGATGTCGAAGAAGTGATCCGCACCACAACATCGGGACGAATCGCCGGATTCATCGCCGAGCCCATCCAGGGCGTCGGAGGGTTCATCACTCCGCCCAAGGAATATTTCCCCATCGTGGCCGACATCGTCAAGAAATACGGCGGCCTGTTCATCAGCGACGAAGTGCAGACCGGATGGGGACGCACCGGCGGCAAATGGTTCGGCATTGAGCAATGGGGCGTGCAGCCGGACATCATCACCAGCGCCAAGGGCTTGGCTAACGGCTCTCCCATCGGACTCACCATCGCTCGCCCGGAAGTAGCGGATTCGCTGAAGGGCGCTACAATTTCTACCTTCGGCGGCAATCCCGTCACCACTACTGCGGCAAAAGCTGTGATCGATTTCATTGAGGACCACAAGCTCTCCATCAACGCCGCGGAAGCGGGCGCCTACCTGCGCGGAAAATTGATGGAGCTGAAAGAGAAGCATTCCCTCATCGGCGAGGTGCGCGGCATGGGGCTATTGCAAGCCATGGAACTGGTTGAGGACCGCGAAACCAAGAAGCCTGCCACGGCCCAGACTGCGGCGTTGCTGGAGGCATCGCGCGAAAACCGGATTCTCATCGGCAAGGGCGGCTTCGCTGGAAATGTCCTGCGCATCTCGCCGCCGATGAACATCGCGAAATCCGACGTGGACGAGTTCGCGCGCCGGTTGGACGCGAGCTTCGCGAAAGTTTCTATGCCACGAGCCGTGGCCTACACTTAGAACATATGGACGAACGCGCCTTTTACAAAGAATCTCAAACCACCAAGCCGATCACGCTGAACTGTCCGATGTGCCGCAGCGTCGAGAGCTACGATTTGAAATGGCTGGTCCGCACCAAAGTGGATCGCTTGCCCGGCAACGCCGATGAGCGTGACCGCGCCAAGTTCAAAAAGGCCGCCAGCTACATGGTCTTGCTGGATGACAAGGTAATGTGCAAAAACATGCGGTGCCGGAAACGTTTCGACGTTTCCGGCGTAAAAACCACCGCATTCATTTAGCCAGTGGGGCAGGCGCTTCCGCCTGCCAACCGCTTCTAATGCCGGTCATGCTCCCGATGCTCTTCCACTCTCTCACGCCCCTCCCGCGCCGCTGACCGTTCCCGCTCCGAACGCCCATGCAGCTCGTGCCGCTCCGCCGGACGGGCGCCCGTGTAGCGATGAACCTCGTAAGGATGCACATAGTGCGCCCGGTCTGCCCAGGTTCGCCTCCACGGCGCATTGTTGATAAACACCGCGTGTCCACCCCAGTCAAAACGGTTAAATCCCCAGCCCCAGGGCCGGAACGCAACGCCGATATTTATGCCAAAGCCGAAACGAATCGCGCCGCCTATAAAGAATCCCGGACGGGGCGCGATGAACACAACTGCCGGATCGTAGTAAGGAACATAAATGAACCCTGGATTCACCGGCGTGATCGCGATGTAGGGACCTCCGCTCACCACCACGGATCCGTTGGTCCTCAAGTACCCGTATTGCTGGGCCTCCTGCCGGAGTCTCTGCACCGCGTCCATCACATCCTGCTGCTGCGCCATGAATGCGTCGCCCACCCGCGTGGTCAAGTTCATATCCGACGCCATCATGTCCAGAACTGACGGGAAGGGCAGCAGAGCCTGAACGCTCGGATCCCACGGCAGTTGATCGTTCTGAATTGCATCCGCCAGAGCTTGCCCGGTCAAATAGTGATGCTGATCCGCCCAGCGCGCCGCATCCGGAATGTCGTTGGAATAAGTCGCGGCGGCCAAAATTTGAGCCAACAGCGGATCGGGATAAAGCGCGATCCGCGCCACCAGGTGGTCCAGCTCCTGGGGCGGCAACAGGGGCGGCGGCGCCTGCGCAAAAAGTGGCGCAATGGCCAGCGCCGCGAGAATCATTCTTTTCATTTTTCGACTCCTCCAACGGGGAAGACGAACCAGCCCGACGCTAAGTTTCTCAATGTGAGTTTCTTAATATTCAGCGATTTTAACGATGTGGCGCACGCCCCCGGGCGTGCCGCGTTCACACTCGTGTGAACGCCTTATACTAGCCTCAAATGATCCGTGTCCTCGGCCCCGACGACGCCGCCGCGTTCTGGCAACTCCGGCTACAAGCGCTGCATCAGGACCCGCAAGCGTTCGGCGAATCGGCCGACGAACATCGCGCCTCATCCGTAGAATCGATGGCCGCACGCTTAGACGCCGCCACCCTCGAAAACTTCGTGCTGGGCGCTTTCCTCGACGGCCAACTCGTCGGCACCGCCGGCTTCTTCCGCAATCCAACGCTCAAGAGAAAACACAAAGGAAAAGTCTGGGGTATGTACGTGGCCGATTCAGCGCGCGGGGCGGGAGTCGGCCGCGCCTTGCTCGAAGCCCTCATCGAGCGCGCCCGGCAAATACCGGATCTCGAAGAAGTCCTGCTCTCAGTGGCCGTCACCCAGGCTGCCGCGCGAACCTTGTATGCCTCGCTTGGATTCGAATCCTACGGCCTTGAGCGTAACGCTCTCCGTGTAGGCGAGCAATCCATCGACGAGGATTACATGGCCCTCAAACTTCGTAAGCCCGACTGAGAATCGCCTGGAAATCCGTGCTGGGCGGAAGCGTCCCG
>Ga0187847_10003126_pt1 | contig 12858 bp, 8 predicted proteins | sample June2016WEW_4_10_FD_132458 | JGI IMG/M metagenome (GOLD analysis project Ga0187847, IMG submission 132458) | Peatland microbial communities from SPRUCE experiment site at the Marcell Experimental Forest, Minnesota, USA - June2016WEW_4_10 | ecosystem: Environmental > Terrestrial > Soil > Wetlands...
GGCTGGCGCTGGCGCTGGTGGCGCCCCTTTCCATGGTGGGCATGGTCTTACACCGGCAGCGAAAACTTCGGCTCAATCAAATCGTGGGATACACGATGTTGGGCCTGATCACGGCCGCCATGATTGGCGCGCTGGTGCTGCTCATCGCCGCCCTGCTGGATCACACCGAAAAGCCGCGCGACCTGCTGCGCTCGGCGGTCGCGTTGTGGATTTCGAATATCCTGGTGTTCGCCTCCTGGTACTGGCGGCTGGATGCCGGTGGTCCCAACCAGCGCGATCTGCGCGGCGAACACACCGAAGGCGCGTTCCTGTTCCCGCAGATGTCGCTGGGCGACCGCGACTGGATGCCGGGCTTTGTGGACTACCTGTTCCTGGCCTTCAATACCAGCACCGCGTTTTCTCCTACGGATGTTCCGGTTCTGTCGCGATGGGCCAAGGGCATGATGATGGTGCAGTCCACCATATCGCTGAGCACACTGGCGTTGGTGGCGGCTCGCGCGGTCAATATTCTCTAGCAGCTAGCAGGGATGCTGAAAAAGGCCCTCACAGGCTGAAGCCTGTGCCACCATCTGCCGCTAAGTCATTGATAAGCGGTGGCACAGACTTTAGTCTGTGCTTAGAGCGCGCTTTGGCACACACTACTCGCCGCGGATGGCGGCCAGCGGATCGATACGCGCGGCGCGGCGGGCCGGCACAAAGACCGCCACGGCTGCAACCATCGCGAGCGTGAGAAGCGCGCCCGCCAGCGTCGCCGAGTCCGTGGCGTTCACGCCGAACAACAGCGCGCGCAGCAGGCGGTCGGCCATCCAGGTCATCAGGAGGCCGGCCGCTGCGCCAATCGCCAGCAGCCGCCCGACGCCAGCCATCAGTTGTCCCACGATCTGGCGCGGCTCGGCGCCCAGCGTCATGCGCACTCCAATTTCCCGGGTGCGCGCCGTCACCACCAGCGCCACCAGGCTGTAAAGACCGACTGCGGCGAGCAGCATCGCCGCCAAGGCGAACACGGTCACCACGCGGCTCTTCAAGCGCGGCTCGTCCAGCGATTCGTTCAGCACTTCGGGCACCGTCTTCACGCCGAAAACCGCACGCGTGGGATCGATCTGATGCGCGATCGGGCGGATGGCCTGCTCCAGCGTGCCGGGACTGCCTTGCGCCCGCACCACGTATTCCGGATCGGGCCAGCCGCCGGGCGCGATGCAAACGTAGAGATAAGGTCCCGGCGCTACATTCAAAGCATCCTCGCGCAGGTCGCCGGCAACGCCGACGATTTCCATGGCCTGTGCGTCCGGCGTAACCAGATCCTGCAGGAACCGGATGTGTTGACCGACCAGGTTGTGTCCCTTGGCGAACAACTCCACGAAGCGCCTGTTCACAAGGGCCTTGGGCGGAGGCGCGGAGAGTGTGCGGAGGTCTGGGCAGTCCGTGCCGGCCACCAGGGGCGCGCCCATCGCCTTCAGATAGCCCCGGCTAATACTGCGTTCGCCCGTGTTGATTTTGCCGGTCTCCTCGGTGCGGGCCGTCTCCACCAGCGCGACCTGATAACGCAGCGTAGCGGCGGACGCCGGCAGGAAGTTGGCGAAACCGGCGGCCTCCACGCCGGGAGTGCGCGCGAGTTCGTCGACCAGCGCCTCCTGCATTTGCCCGATGCGCGTGCGGTCTTCGTTCCATGCGGCGCCCATGTGGAATGTGACCGTCCGGCTGGGATCGAAACCCAGATCCACATGCGCGAGATTATAGTAGCTGCGCAGCATGAGTCCCGCGCTGGCCAGCAGGAGCACGGTCAGGGCCACCTGCCCGGCAACCAGCCCACGCTGCCATTGGTGACGGCCGCCCGAGCCACCGCGTCCGGCCTGCGCCAGGATGGCGGAGAGATTCGCGCGGGTCGCCTGCCATGCCGGCAGAAGGCCGCACAATGTAGCTGCTCCGACGCCAGCCGCCGCCGCGAAGGCCAGCGCGCGCCATCCCAATTGGAATCCGCCGGGCGCAAGCAGCGTAGGGAACATCTTCCCTGCCGCCTCCACCAGCCAGACGGCCAGCGCGCAGCCCAGCGCAACTCCCGCGGCGGCCATTAGCAGGATCTCGCGCATCACGGCTCCCAGGATCTGCGTACGGGTCGCGCCGATCGAACTGCGGATGGCCATCTCGCGTTCGCGCTGCTGAAGTTGCGTCAGCATCAGGCCGGCGATGTTGGCCACGGCGATGAGCAGCAGCATGGCCACCGCGCCGAAGACAAACAACAGAGTCTTGCGGTAGTCCCCGACGCGGACTTCTTTCAGGCTGCGCACCAGGGCGGACCAGCCCTTGTCCGTCTGGGGAAACTGCTCGCCCCGTTGCCGCTGGACGCGGGCCAGGTCGTCGTGCGCCTGCGCGATGCTCACACCGGGCTTCATGCGCCCTACACCGGAATAGAAGCGGGCTTCGCGGATCCGCATCAGGAAAGGCGGAGTTTGCGCGGGAATCCACACGTCGATGTTGGCGGTCTGGAAATCCTTCGGCATGATCCCGACGATGGTATAACCCGCGCCCTGAACGATCAGCCGCCGGCCGATGGCGGCGGGCGATTGATGGTATCGGCGGGTCCAGAAGGCGTAACCAATCACTGCCGAGGCGGGTCCGCCGGCAACATCTTCGTCGGGCGTGAAGGTGCGGCCGTGCAGGGGCCTGGTTCCGAAGACGCGGAAGTAGCCGGGCGAGACGCGCCGCCCCGCGAGTCGCTCGGGCTCGGCGCCGCTGGTGTCGGTGACGTTCTCGGCGTAGCTGGCTGCAATGCCGTCGAAGGTGTGGTTCAGGCGGTTCCAGTCTGCCAGGCGCGCGGGGGCGATCAGGCTTTCCGGCTCACTTTTGGAAGGGCTGGCTTCCAGCACGTTCACCAGCCGGTCGGAATCCGGGAAAGGAAGGGGCTTCAGGAGGACGGCGTCCACCACTGAAAAAACTGCCGTATTGGCGCCGATGCCCAGTGCCAGGATGGCCACCACGACCGCTGTGAATGCCTTGCGGCGCGTGAGCGAGCGCAGGGCCAGCTTCCAGTGCGTCATGTACTTGAGACGTGGTGCTCATACGACGGTTAGTCGCCAGCGTTACGATAGCGATTGCGGCCCTATGACGCACGCATCCGAAACCCTTCCAAACGCCTTCATCGGCAAACCTGAGATGCCTACAGACGACGATCTGGCGGCGGAGCTGGGCCGTTCGGCCAAAGCGCTCTGGGATCGACTGCTCGCCGGCCTGGCTGAGCGGCACAATATCGTCACTCAGGAGTGGAACTCCTATTCGCCCAAGGCCGGATGGTCGCTGCGGCTGAAGCGCGACAAGCGCGCCATTCTGTATCTCTCGCCGTGCCGGGGCTGTTTCCGCGCGTCGTTCGCTCTCGGCGGCAAGGCAGTCGAAGCAGCGCGCGGGAGCGGACTGCCACAACGGGTGATTCAGATTATCGACAGCGCTAAACGCTATGCCGAGGGAACCGGAGTCCGTATCGAAGTGAATGGGCCCGCGGACATCGCCGTGGCATTGAAACTGGCTGCCATCAAGCTGGCGAACTGAGCGGTGTTGCTGCCAGGCAATCTGTGATACAGTCGGGCCTTGCCATGACACTGAACGGCTATCTGGTCAAGAGCACCATCGTGGCTGCCTTGGGCGGCCTGCTTTTCGGATTCGATACCGCGGTCATCGCGGGCACCACGCGCGCGCTGACGGAAACCTATCGCCTCACGCCCGGCTCTTTGGGCGTAACAGTCGCCGCCGCTCTCTGGGGGACGATTCTGGGCGCCATGTTCGCGGGCATCCCAGGCGACCGCTGGGGCCGCCGCGACAGTCTGCGCGTGATGGCCGTCTTGTACCTGATCTCGGCACTCGGTTGCGCCTTCGCCTGGGACTGGTATTCGCTGATCTTCTTCCGGTTTATCGGCGGGCTGGGCATCGGAGGTTCTTCCGTGCTCGGCCCCATGTACATTGCAGAGATTGCGCCGGCGAAGTGGCGCGGCCGCCTGGTGGGCTTGTTCCAGTTCGACGTGGTCTTCGGCATCCTGTTGGCTTACTTTTCCAACTACGTCATCGGCCTCGCTGGATTTGGCGCTGCGGAATGGCGCTGGAAGCTGGGTGTTTCGGGTGTCCCAGCGGCGTTTTTCATGCTCATGCTTTTCGGCATTCCCCGCAGCCCCCGCTGGCTGGTGAAGCAGCGGCGCGTTCCCGAGGCGCGGGAAGTGCTCCGGCTCACCGGCGAGCCAAACTTCGAAGAGGAACTGCAGGACATCGTCACGTCGATCGATGCGGAACACGGCCACGGCGACGAGCCGCTGTTCCAGCACAAGTATCGCGTGCCGATCTTCCTCGCGGTGGCCATCGGCATGTTCAACCAACTCTCGGGCATCAACGCGATTCTGTATTACCTGAACGACATCTTCGCGCAGGCGGGTTTCAGCAAGGTTTCCAGCGATCTGCAGGCCGTGGCCATCGGCGCGACGAACCTGCTCTTTACCATGATTGCCATGTCGGTCATCGATCGCATTGGGCGCAAGACTCTGCTGCTGATCGGATCGGTGGGGCTGGCGATCTCGCTCGCTGGGGTGACTGCTATTCTTGCCATGCACACTCATCAGGAGTTGCTGGTCTGGCTGTTGGTGGGCTTCATCGCTTCATTTGCCTTCTCGCAGGGCGCCGTGATTTGGGTCTATCTCAGTGAAGTCTTCCCCAACCGCGTGCGGGCCAAGGGCCAGAGTCTCGGCAGCTTCACGCATTGGCTGATGAATGCGGCGATCGCGGGAACGTTTCCGCTGGTAGCGGCCCGTTCCGGGGCCACTCCGTTTGCATTCTTCGCCGTCATGATGGCGGTACAATTCTTCGTAGTGCTGTTCTGGTTTCCCGAAACCAAGGGAGTCACCCTGGAACAGATGCAGAAAAAGATGGGGATCGCCTGATGAAAAAAGTATTGCTTGGCTTCGTACTCGCACTGGTGGTTGTGTTGTTGGGCGCGCTTGCGTATTTTGGCCTGGGCCTGGCGCCCGTGGCGACGTCCGCTCCTCCCATGCCGTTCGAGCGGCTTGTTGCGGGGATGGCGCTGCATGCGCGGATCTCGAAAGAGGCGCCGTCGCAAGCGCCGATTCCGGCGGACGAACCAAACCTGCTGGCGGGCGCGCGGATCTTTCGCGAGCAGTGCGCTGTTTGCCATGGGCTGAGTGGCCAGCCTGAAACCTCCATCGCCAAGGGCATGTTCCCGCATCCGCCGCAGCTCTTCACCGGCCATGGCGTGACCGATGACCCGCCCGGCGAGACCTACTGGAAAGCCGCCAACGGCATTCGCCTGACAGGCATGCCGGGCTATAAGGGATCGCTCAGCGACACGCAACTCTGGCAGGTCAGCCTGATGCTGGCCAATGCGGATAAGTTGCCGGCCGCGGCGAAAGCCGCTGTGGGCGAGCCGCTCAAGTAAGTGAGCTTCTTTATTTGGGATGGCGAATAATGTCGGTGACGACATAGGTATCGCCGTGTGCCCGATCGTCAATGTGCATGAACAGGTTCTTTACTTTGCGCTTGTTCCATATCGCAGCTAACCTGTAGATGGCGACGGCACGTGAGCACGGTTGCGCCATACGCCTTGACCCATCGACACCGTGAACTTGCATCACCCTTGAAACTTGCAGGCCGGCGCCTGGCAGCCAGGCAGGGAGGCGGCGCTAAAGCCCAAATCGCGCGGGCCTGAGTTCTGCACGATGGAGTCGAATACCATAGAGCGCAGCCATCGCCCCGATTCGCAGATCGTCAACTGAACCAGACCTGGCTGTCCGCCGACTCACGGGTGTAGCCTGAAAACGGTACCGAGGTTGCTTGCTCCGCCATAGTAAGTTGTTCCGTACAGGTCGCCGTCACTCAACTGGATGAGGTCACCATAAGGCTGTGCACCATCCGGGCACCCGCTTTGGGAGCAGAAGCTGTAGACCGTGGTCAGCGCGCCGGCCGGGGTTAGCTTGAAGACGGTACCTTGGTTGTAGGCCCCGCCCTGCGAGGTTGTTCCGTACAGGTTGCCGTCCGAATCCCGAATCAGCCCTCCATTCGGGTATGCGCCGTCCGTGCAATTGATTTCGGAACAGAACGTGTAAAGCGTGGTCAGCGCGCCGCCCAGACTGATCTTAAAGACAGTACCAACGCCTTGATAGAATGGAGGACCGGTATTCGGGCCGCCATGGGTGGTTGTGCCGTAAAGGTTGTTGTCGCCGTAGAGGATGGGCGCCAGGAGGCTTCCGCCAGGTACCGCGCCATCGGTGCACTGGAGCCCGCCTTGGGAACAAAAGTTGTAGAGCGTGGTTAACGCCCCATTCACGATTCCGAAGAGCGTACCTTCGCCATGCGCCCCGCCATACTGTGTTGTTCCGTACAGGGTGTCGCCATTCCCCCAGATGAGGCCCGCGCCGGGTGTCTTGCCGTCGGGGCACTGCGGTGGTTGGCCGCAGAAGCCGTACAGCGTGGTCAGCGTGCCGCCCGTGAACTGAAAGACCGTGCCTTCGTTGTACGGTCCGCGCTCCGAGGTTGTGCCGTAGATGTCCCCGGAAAGATTATCGTAGGTAACCCCTCCGGTAGGGAATTGACCGTCCGCGCACCCAGCTTGAGAGCAGAAACTGTACAGCGTGGTCAGCGCGCCGATAGGGGTAATCTGGAAGATGGTACCGTTCTGGCCGTTTGCCCCGCCGATCACGGTTGCTCCGTACAGGTTGTCGTCAATTGCCGGCCAGAGGATTCCTTCGGGGTTTTGGCCTTCCGGCGGCCCTGCAAAGCTGTGCATTGAGGTGAACGCGCCGATCGTGGTGATATTGAAGACCGTGCCATAGTTGCTCGCACCACCGGAGTAGGTAGTTCCCCACAGTTCGCCTGGGTGAGGGCCTACGAGGCCTGCAGCGGGGTTAGCGCCGTCCGTTCCATTGAAGCTGTGCAGGGTCAGGAAAGGCGCGTAGTCGACCCCCACTTGCCCGTTCGCCACTTGGACAGCGTAACCGCATTGGGGGTTGTAGTTCGGAGAGTTAATGGTTGGCGACCATTGCGGATTCGCGATTGGCTTGAGGTTGTAGTCATACAGATACAAGCCCGAAAAGACGGTCTGGGCATTCCCGGGGTAATCCGAGCATTGCGTGACGTTGTAGGCCTCCAATACGCCGCCGAACGCCCAGTTGAATGTCTGCCCACTGCTCGTAGTGTTTCCCATATTGCTGCTCGTGCCCGTCGTCGCGTCGGCGGCCGAGACATTCCACGTGGGACAGGCTTGTGTTCCCGCTTGGCAGTTCTGTGTCACGGTGCCTTTGATTCTGTTGCCTGCTTTGACGCGCACCGGGGCGCTATGCCAGGTGATGCCGGCCGGGCAACAGTTCCAACTGGCTAAATCCCAGGCTCCCGTGCTACCCTGCCATGCCAATACAGGCTGGAGGATGATTGTCGATCCAACTGTATTCTCCAAGCCGGGAAACAAGTATATCGTCTGGTTGTGGTTGGTAGTTGGCGGCGGCGGCACGGCCCAGGTTGCGGTCAGGCGGCCATAAGAGGTCCCGGCGTCGGCGGTCACGTTGGCATTCTCAATCCAAGTGCCGCCGCCAGCGGGCTGCGCCGATTCCCCAAAGCTCTCCACCGCAACCTCGCCCGAAGCCGTGTAGTGCGGGTATTGGCAGGGCGCAAGCGTTTCAATGGCCCGGTGCGCATGCTGGATCGCAGGCACATCCGATAGCAGAGTGTCTTCGCCGGCGACCTCCCGTACACACGATGGATGAAAGTAACCGAACGGGGTGATCAGATATCCGTCGGGTACTGCAGTGGGGCGGTTCGGTCCCGCCGGCGACTGAGCGTGAGCCGTAACGGATGCGAGTAACATCAAAAACAGGCTCAGGGCGCCGCTATGCAGGATTGTCAGACGGCGGCCTCCCGGAGACGATCTGGCCGTCATCCGGGGCGGGAGCGGACTACCGTTCACACATGCTATCGCGGGCGGGAAGGCTCCCAATATTACCGATCGCGGCAGGACACAGTTAATGGAGCACCCCCGCCGGGGCAATCTTGATTCACTTGCCATCAGCGTGTCAAAGACAGCATTTGCGATTGCGTGGTATCGACCTGTTAAGCTCCTCTGCAAAGCGGTGGCTCTACGAACGCTAGCCAGGAGCGGGAATCGGTATGCAAGTTTGTGTTTGTTCGTCATGGTAGCACCTTAAAATTCACATCGCTCGAAAAGCGTACCGGAGGGCGCCGTTACACGAACCTTGCCGGTCGCGGCGCCGGCGGGAACCGTGGCGGAGATAGCGGTTGGGGATAGGATCGTGAAAGAGGCAGCAACGCCATGAAACGTGACGGCGGTGGCGCCGGCCAGATTCGTGCCGAGGATGGTAACGGCGGCGCCGGGCGCGCCGGAGGCGGGGACGGGACGTACGAAGGGCGGCAGACCCATCGACAGGCGGTAGACGGAACCGTCGCTGGAATTGCTCGCCTCAACGCCGTAGAAATTGCCATCTGTCGCCTGTAACAGGCCGCTGTTCAGGAAAGGAATGGTGCCGGCATAGTCAAAGAGTTTGGTGAAGACGCCCCCGGGGGTGATCTGGAAGAGAGTACCTTGGGTGGTCGCGCCTCCAGCCGAGGTTATGCCGTAAAAGTTGCCGTCGTTGGCGGCGGTCAGGGGGACCAAAGGTTGGGAGCCATCGGCGCAACCCGGCTGCGGGCAGAAGCTGTAGAGCGTGGTTAGGGCGCCGGAGAGGGAGATCCGGAACACAGTTCCTGAGTTGTTCGCGCCTCCGGCGGAGGTTACACCGTAGAGGCTGCCGTCGGTTGCCGGAACAAGGCCGGATGGGCCATTTCCGTCGGCGCAACCCGCGGCGGGACAGAAGGTGTAGATAGTCTTGAACGTGCCCTCGGGGGTGAGGCCGAAGACGGTGCCGTGGCCAAATGCCCCGCCGGCGGCGGTGGTTCCGTAGAGGTTGCCGTTGGAGGCAAGGACGAGGGCGGCGTTGGGGGGGGCGCCATCGGGGCCGGTGAAGTTGTGGATGGTGGCGAAAGCGGCGGTAGAAGAGATGCGGAATAGAGTGCCAATCCCGCCATGCCCCCCGAATGGAGTTGCACCATAGAAGTAACCGTTGGAGGCTTGGACGAGGCCTGTGGGCGCGGAACGGGTGGCGAGATCAGTGAAAACGCCGGTCGGTGTGAGGGAGAAAACGGAACCGCGGTCCCCCTGCATAGGAGTAGTGCCGTAGAAGCTACCGTCGGCGGCCAGAATGACGCCCCACACCGGATAAGCTCCGGTTGTGGAATTCATGCCGTAGACGACATTGATGGCGCCGGCTGGAGTGACGCTGTAGACCACCCCGTAGCCGAGGGGTCCGCCGACCATGGTGATTCCGTAGAAGTTGCCGTCAGCGCCCTGGATCAGGGTCCCGGAGGGCTTGTCGCCCTCGCTGAACCTGAAGGTGGCAATGATGTTGAAGGTTTGGCCCGGGAGAGCGGCCGCTAAGGCAGCAAATGCCAGGAAACGGGAGATCATTTGTCTATGATTGGGCGGATGTTCTATAATTCTGCAACAGCCCGAAGCATCCGGAAGCATCCGATTGCATCCGCGCGTCTGAAACCGCTGACGTTACGCCGAACATGTCCGCTCCGAACCGCCGGCTCAACTCGTGGAAGGAGATTGCCGACTATCTCGGGCGCGGTCTGACCACGGTGCGGCGGTGGGAGGTGGAGAAGGGGCTCCCAGTGCGCCGGATACCGGGAGGGTCGCGGCAGGCAGTATTCGCGCTGACGGAGGAAATCGACCAATGGCTGATGGAATCCGGAGGGGAGCGGAACGGATCCGGGCCGCGGCAGGCGCTGGCGCCGCCGCGATGGCGGCGGTGGGCGCTGGTAGCGGCAGCCTTTGTGGGCCTGGCGGCGACGGCGGGTTTGATCCTCTATTTATGGCCAGTGCGGGCGCCGCGGGTATTGAAGATCCGGCAGATCACCGAAGACGGGTCCGAAAAGCAGGCACCGGTAGTAACTGACGGGTGGCGCGTGTATTTCACACGAATCAACGGGGCGGGGCTGGAGATTTGCCAGTCGCCGCTGAGCGGCGGGAGGGCCTCGGCGGTGCCGGGCACGGCCGATTTGATGGTGCGGGACATATCGCCCGATGGTACGGCTCTCCTGGCGGCGAAGGCGCCACCGCCGGGCGGGATGCCGCAACTCTACCTAGTGCCCTTGCGCGGCGGTGCGCCGTATGCATTGGGGGTATACGGAAATGCGGCGGCCTGGTCACTGGACGGGCGGCGGCTGGCGTACGCAAATGAGGCGGGGCTGTACACGGTAGGGATCGGAGGCGGGGAGGGGAAACGACTGGTTGAGGCAGCCGGGATTTCCTCGATACGGTGGTCGCCGGACGGGAAGCGCTTGCGTGTGAACCGGAATGAAGCCGGGCGGGCCAGCCTCTGGGAGATCGGGGTTGAGGGCGGGATCCTGATGCGGGTGCAGCCGCAATGGAATTCGACGCGGAGCGACTGGATGCCGGCGTGGATCGCGGACGGGAGGTACTCGGTGGTGATCCGGTCCCGTAATGCGGCGGGCGAATTGTGGGCCCTCCGGGAATCGCCTGGGATTTGGGGCGAGCCGGTGCGGCAGGGGTATCAATTGACGGATGGTCCGGTGGACTATTCGGGTGTGGCGGCGGCGCGGGACGGCAGGCATCTTTATGCGCTAGGTCTTACGGTGAAGACCGAGTTCCGGCGGCTGGATGTGCGATCGGGGCAATTCGCAGCGTGGCTGGAAGGGGTTTCGGCGGACGGAGTGACGTTCTCGCCGGACGGGCGGTGGGTGGCGTACAGCGTGGTTCCGGGGCGCACGTTGTGGCGGAGCCGGGTGGATGGAGGCGAGCTGCAACAGTTGACCACGGCTGGGATGGAGGCGCTGCTACCACGGTGGTCGCCGGATGGAAGAATGCTGGCGTTCATGGGGCGAGCGGCGAGCCGCGAAGGGAACTGGAACATTTATGTAATGCCGGCGGCAGGCGGGGTGGCGGAGCCGGTACTGGCGGGGGACGCGCATCATGCTAGTCCGACGTGGTCGCCGGACGGCAACTCCCTGGCGTTTGCGGGGGCTCCCTGGATGAGCGGTTTCTCGCCGGAATCGACGGCCGTGAACATTGTGGATCTGCGGGCGCGGCAGGTTACCGCGGTGCCGTCCTCGAAGGGCTTGTGGGCTCCGAAGTGGTCGCCGGACGGGCGGTATCTGGCGGCGCAGACGACGGACTCGTTCGGGATCATGCTGTACGATATCGGGAGCCGGCAATGGGGGTTGCTGTACCGGGTAGAGGGGCCGGCGCCGATCGGGTATGTGTGCTGGTCGCGGGCGGGGGATTATTTGTATTTCAATACGGCGGAGAGCATCCGGAGGATCCGAGTGCCGCATGGGACAGCGGAGGTGGTGGCGCAGATTGAGATGCGGCTGGCGCAGACGCTGGGGCAATGGTTCGGGTTGGGGCCGGACGATGCTCCGCTGGTATTGCGGGATGCGAGCCGGCAGGAGATCTATGAGTTGGAGGTGGATTTTCCTTGAGGATCATTCTGGACGATGCCGGGGACAGGCACTACCTGGGTCTGCGCCACGACCGCACAGTTCTTATAATGGAATACAGTGCGATACCTTCCCGCGCTGGTGCTCTTTTCCGCCATCGCGCTCGGCGACGTGCGCAATTGCACCTGCGACCTCGCCAGCGCCGAAAGCATGGCCAAGCGCGAATGTGGATTGTGCCGCGAAGCCGAAAAGCAGCCGCCCGCCACGCAGATTTTTTTCCTGCAAGACATTAATCCGAACAAGCCGCATCGCTGGCTGGCTCTGCCGCGCGCGCATGCTCACGTCCTCGCCGATATGACGCCCGCGCAACGGCTCGCTTTGTGGAACGCCGCCATCGCCAAGGCCCAGGAGACTTGGGGCGACCAGTGGGGACTGGCCGCCAACGCCGATATCCGGCGCACGCAATGCCACGTCCACGTGCATATCGGCAAGCTGCTGGAGGGCGTCGAAACGCCGGACTTCGTGCTGGTTGACGGTCCCGCCGATATACCCGTTCCGCACCAGGGCGGCGGCATCTGGATTCATCCTGTGAGCGGGAAGCTGCACGTCCACTTGGGTGAAGACGCGCCCGAAACGCTGCTCATGAGGTAACCATGCCGCAAGAAATGCTGCTCGAAATCGCCAAGCTGCCGACGGCGGAGAACTCCGTCATCCATTTGCATGCCACCGACAATGTGGCAATCGCCCGCGTGCCGGTCTCCGCCGGGACCGAGTTGAAGGTGGACGGCCGGACGCTCATCGCGCACGAACCCATCCCGGCCGGCCACAAGATCGCGCTCACCATGATTCCGCGGGGCGAAGTGGTGCGGCGCTATGGCCAGGTCATCGGGCGCGCCAGTCTTGATATCCACCCCGGCCACCACATGCACACGCACAACCTGGCCTTCGAGGAACTGCACTTCAACTACGAATTCCCAACTGGCGAAACTGCGCTGCCAGCGCGCCGCGCCGCCCCCACCTTTCTGGGCTACCCGCGCGAGGATGGTTCGGTGGGCACGCGCAACTATATCGCGGTAGTGGCGGCGAGCAACTGCGCGGCGCACACCGCCGAACTGATAGCGCATAGCTTCGATGGTGAATCGTTGCCCGCCAACGTGGATGGCGTGGTGGCATTCCCGCACGGCGAAGGTTGCGGCCACACGATTGGCCCGGACACCGACCAGCTTCGCCGCACGTTAGCCGGAGTATTGGCGCACCCCAACGTTTCGGCCGCGGTGATCCTGGGCCTGGGCTGTGAGGTCAACCAGATCGAGCACTATCTCGGTCCCAACGCGGCACGGACCAGCCGCCTGGTTGGAATGA
>Ga0187847_10003127_pt1 | contig 12856 bp, 10 predicted proteins | sample June2016WEW_4_10_FD_132458 | JGI IMG/M metagenome (GOLD analysis project Ga0187847, IMG submission 132458) | Peatland microbial communities from SPRUCE experiment site at the Marcell Experimental Forest, Minnesota, USA - June2016WEW_4_10 | ecosystem: Environmental > Terrestrial > Soil >...
ATGCGCTGTTCGTGCACATGCCGGTCGCGCGCGTGGCGGGCCTGCGGACCGTACGCGGGGTGCGGCGCGTGCTACCCGAGCGCACCTACCAACTGACACTGGATCATGCCTTGCCGCTGCACAAGGTTCCGCAGGCGTGGAGCCTGGGGGGCGCTTATCCGCAAGGCGAAGGCATGAAGATCGGCATGATCGATACCGGCATCCAGATCACGCATCCGGGTTTCAACGATACCGGTTTCCAGGCGCCGCCCGGCTTTCCGCTGGTCAACGCCGCCAGCGATGCGGCATTCACCAATCAAAAGGTGATTGTGGCCCGCAGCTACGTCAGCCTGTGCGACCCAACCGATCCGGATTTGTCGGCCCAGGACAACATCGGCCACGGGACCGGGACAGCCATGACCGCCGCGGGCGTCGAGAACACCGGTCCGCTGGCGACCATTACCGGAGTCGCGCCTCTGGCGTATCTGGGCAACTACAAAGTGTTCGGCTCGTCGGGAGGCTGCACTCAAGCGATCGACACCGCGATTAATGACGCGGTGAACGATGGCATGGATGTGATCAATCTCAGCCTGGGTAGCATCCCGGCGCCGCGGACCGATGCCGATGACACGGTGGCGGCGGTGGAAAACGCGGTAGCCATGGACGTCATTGTGGTCATATCAGCCGGTAATGGCGGCCCGGATCCGAACACCATCGCGTCGCCCGGCACGGCGCCCGACGCCATTACCATGGGTGCCATGAATAACGACCGGAGCTTCATTGCGCCGCCGTACGCGGTGGGCGGGGGATCGCTCGCTGAAGTTCCGGCGGCCGAAACGCTGCCCGCGAGCCCCATTACGGCGCCGCTGGTAGACATCTCGATGAAGCTGGATTCCACTGGCCTGGCCTGCGCAGCGCTGCCCGCGAACAGCTTGAGCGGCGCCATCGCGCTGATCCTCCGGGGCACGTGTACTTTTGAAGTCAAGTTGGACAACGCCCAGCAGGCTGGGGCCGTCGCCGCCCTGGTGTACACGTATCCATCCAGCCCCAACGCCATTACCATGGCTGTCGGCGCCGCCACGCTTCCGGCGGAGATGGCGAGCAGCCAGGATGGCCTCAGCATCAAGCAACTCGCGGCCACCCCGGTTCAGGCCACCATGTCGTTCACCCTGACGCCGACCGCGATCGACCCGAACAGCATCGCGCCTTTCTCCTCGTCGGGACCCAGCGTGGACCTGTCCATCAAGCCGGACCTGTTGGCGGTCGGCGAGAACATCTACGTGGCGGCCGAAACGAACGACCCCACCGGAGAGCTGTACAACGCGCAAGGCTACGTCGTCTCGCAAGGCACCAGTTATTCTGCGCCGCTGGTGTCCGGCGCGGCAGCCTTGCTGAAGGCGGCGCGTCCGGGTTTCACGCCTCTCGAATACAAGTCGCTGCTGGTGAACAGCGCGGCTCCCGCATTTCCGGCTCCCGACCAGGCGCAGTCCGTCGAGAACGCCGGCGCGGGCGTGCTGGATCTAAATGCAGCCATGCTGGCCCCGCTGGCGGTGTACCCGGCGTCCATCGGTTTTGGCGTGGGATCGGGCACTGATCAGCTTTCCGCGACGGTGCGCCTGTCCAACCTCGGCTATAGCGGCGATACGTTTCAGATCTCCGTGTTGCCGTCCGGCAGCGCTCCCACGCCCGTGCCTTCCACGTCTAGCGTGGCCCTCAACCCGGATACCTACTTCGATGTTCCGTTCAGCTTCACGCCATCCGGACTGGGGCCGGGCGAGTATGAGGGCTTCATCGCAATTCAAGGCGCCATCTCGGGAAGCGTGGCGCGCATCCCATACTGGTACGGAGTGGGGCCGTCCACGCCGGCGCATATCACGATTCTTGATATTCCTGGCACGCCGCCGGCGGCCGGCAGCTTGGTGGATAACGCCATTCTGTTCCGCATCACGGACGCGGCCGGGATCGTCGTGAGTGCCGTCAATCCCACGGTAACCGTCTCATCGGGCGGCGGCAATGCATTAATGGTGAACTGGTTGGATGCCTACTATCCGGGCGTGTGGGGCGTGAACATCCGCATGGGACCCACGTCGGGCGCCGCTAACGTGTTCACCATCGCAGCGGGCAGCCTGACCCAGACCGTCACGATTACCGCCCAATAAAGGCCTATAATTGTCCTGTGGGAGCGAACGAAGTAAAAAAGAAACTGCAAGACGAGATCACCTTGCTCGAGTACGAACTGCGAAACGAATTGCCCAGGGAGATCCTCAAGGCCCGATTGCACGGCGACCTCAGCGAGAACGCCGAGTATCACGCGGCCAAGGACCGCCAGGGGTTCGTCAACGCGCGCTTGAACCAGTTGAAGCATAGGCTGGCCGAGATGTCCATGGTGGACTTCACCAAGATTCCGCACGGCAAAGTGGGGCTGGGTTCCACCATCGTGGTCCTGGACACCAAGAAGGAAGAAGAGATCACCTACTTCCTGGTAACCACGGAGGAAGCTGACGCACCCAACGGCAAGATCTCGACCAGTTCCCCGATCGGGCGCGCGCTGTTGGGCAAGGAAGTGGGTGATGCGGTGCGCGTGCAACTGCCGGGCGGGTTTAAGGAGCTGGAAATCCTGAAGCTAACCACCATTCACGAGGCGGCGGACTGAACCATGACTTACACGCGCGCCATCGGCGTCGTCTTTGGGGCCGCCATCGACCGGATTGTCCGGTGGCTGGCGCTTTCCCGCATTCACCCCAACGTCCTGACGTTTTTGGGGCTGGTGATCAACATCGTGGCGGCCTACCTGTTTGCGGCAGGCAGCTTTCGCTGGGCGGGGGTGGTGGTGATCGGCGCCGGGCTGTTCGATATGGTGGACGGACGCGTGGCCCGCGAAACCAATCGCGTCACCCGCTTCGGCGGATTCTTCGATTCGGTGCTCGACCGCTATTCGGACCTGGCGCTGCTGATGGGCTTGCTGGTCTATTACGCTTCCATCAATCGCTTCTTCTATGTGGTGCTGACGGCCATCGTAATGACGGGATCGGTGATGGTGAGCTACACCCGCGCGCGCGCGGAGAACACCATTCCGAAATGCAAAGTCGGATTCCTGGAACGGCCGGAGCGCGTGGTGTTGCTCATCCTCGGAGCGCTGTTCGATCGGATGGCGCCGGTCTTGTGGGTGATCGCAGTGCTGGCGAACCTGACCGTGATCCACCGGATGATCTATACCTGGCAGGAGACCAGGCGGCTGGAAGAGGCGCAATTGCGGGCCGTGCCTAGCTCTCCAAAATCACGTGCGCCATCCCCAGCTCCGCCGTATGCGTGAGCGACAGGGCGACGGATTTCACGCCTAAGGCTTCGGCGAAACGCGCAGCCTGCCCATGGAACCGGAGCGTGGGCTTACCCGACGGCAGGTTGGTTACTTCGAAGTCCTGCCAGCGCACGCCCCGCCGCCAGCCCGTGCCGATGGCTTTCATGCCCGCTTCCTTGGCAGCGAATCGCGCGGCAAAGCGTTCGTAACGGTTGGCCTTCCGCTCGACGTAGGCGATCTCGGCAGGCGTGTAAATTCGCTCGACGAAGCGCCGGCCATAGCGCTCGATGGCCGCCCGAATCCGCGGGACTTCGGCCAGATCCACTCCAGTGCCCACAATCATCAGATCTACTCCCAAATTCACTGTGGGGCAGGCCATCGTTCTTCGTGGCCTGCCGAGTTCGAGCACGGTGCGCAGACGACAAACAACGATCGTCTGCGCCACACCTTCACTAGGCCTTACCCGCAGCGACTCTCTTGTGATGTTCGGCCCAGCGTTTCCTTTGCGCGGCCGCAATGCGTTTGCGCGCGGCGGCGCTTAGCACACGTTTCTTAGGCGCAGCTTCGCTCTTAGCCGCCCCTCCACCCGCTGCCTTTCCGGTGCCTAGTTGCGATTGGACCTCGCGTATCTTGCCCATGATGCGCTCTTTTTCGAGTTCATATCCTACAAGAGCCATTTGCAGGGTTGTGTGGTCCGGTTTTGGATTTGGTTTGCCTCTTGGCATTGGTTTCTCCCTCGCACACTATATCATAGGTGCCGAGGACCGAAATTATCCTGAAGCTATAATACTTTGCATGCGAGTCGTGATCCAACGGGTAAAGCAGGCGCACGTCGAAGTGGACGGACAAGTGACTGGAGCTATTGGACCGGGCTTGCTAGTGCTGCTGGGAATCGCAAAGACGGATTCCGGGAGAGACGCGGAGTATCTTGTCGAGAAAGTGCTGCGAATCAGGATATTCCCCGATAGCGACGGCAAGATGAACCGGAACATCGCGGAGGCCGGCGGTAGTCTGCTGGTGGTGTCGCAGTTCACGTTATACGGCGATTGCCGGAAGGGCCGCCGGCCAAGTTTCGACTTAGCCGCGAGCGCCGCGCAAGCCGCCGGTCTTTACGAATACTTTGTAAATGCGGCCCGCAAGAGCGCCGTCCCCGTGGAGACCGGCGTCTTCCAGGCGTCCATGCAGGTGCATCTGGTGAACGACGGCCCGGTGACTATCATCTGCGACTCTCCGGTATGAAAGCACGGGCGAGCTTCGCTCGCCTTCACAGGCTGAAGCCTGTGCCACCATTACCTGGCCAAGTACTTCTCGTAGAGGCGGTGGTGCTTGTTATCCAGGTCCACCGGCGCTCCTTTGATAAACATCTGCTTGATCTGGGTGCGCGTCTCCAGCGGATCTCCGTCGGTAACAATCAGGTCGGCCCATTTGCCTTTTTCGATGGAGCCGAGCTCGTCGCCTGCTCCCCAGATCTGGGCCGCATAGAGCGTGACGGCCTTGAGAGCTTCGTCGTAAGGCAGGCCGAAGCCGACCGCCACGGCCGCTTCATAAGGCAGGTTGCGGGGATTGTCTTCCGATCCCGGCCCGAAGCTCGCAAAAGCGAATTTGACTCCCGCCTTCGATAACTCGCCCGGGATGCTGAACGGCTTGTCATACGGGTCGTCTTCTTCCTCTGGTAATCGGAAGGTGGGCGGCAGCACGACGGGGATATTACGCGCCTTCAATTCGGCGGCTACCTTCCAGGCTTCTTCGCCGTGCTCCAGGATCATGCGCACCTTCTGTTTATCCGCGAAGGCAATGGCTTCTTTGATGTTCTTTTCCTTATCCGCGCGAATCAACATGGGGAGCTTGCCGTCCAAAACCGGCAGCATGGCTTCCAGCTTCAGGTCGGTCTCGAAGTCAGCGCCGGCGGCCGCCTTAGCTTGCCGGTAGCGCCGCGCCGATTCCATGAAGTCGTTCAACTCGCGTAATTGCTGCTCGTATCTTTTCTTGGCTTCCGCATAGGCCGAAGGCCGGCCCGGCGTCTCGGGCGCCTCGGAAGCGCCAAAACGATTGGGCATCCGGATGCGCGGGAATTCCAGGCGCATGGCGGCTGGCGCGCGCACGGCCATATCTTCCATGGTCCAGCCGCTGAGGTGCATCAGGACGCTCTGGCCCGCGACGATCCCGCCGCCGGGGCTTGTAATTACGCTGGTGATACCGTTGGCGCGAGTCACCGGAATGTGCTCACTCGCAGGATTTACCGCGGTGGCGGCGCGCAACTGCGGCTTGAACAAGCCGATCTCGGAGATGTCGCTCATCTCGCGCACGGCTTCGATTTCGGTCAGGCCGATTTCGGTGGCCGAGTCGATCATGCCAGGGTAGATGTGCAGACCCTTCAGCTCGATCACGCGCGCGCCCTTGGGCACGGCGATGCGCGCGCCTACCTCGGCGATCTTACCGTCGCGCACCAGTACCGAGCCATCCGCAATCTCGGGACCTGACACCGGATGCACGGTAGCCCCACGCAGCAGGATATCGGGGCTGGCGGCGCGCAGGGAAACGAGAGTGAAGAAGATAGCCAGACAGGCTTTCATTGGACACCTCCGGGTTCTTCGGTCTTCTTGTCTTCCGTTGGTTCCGGTTTCTTGCGCTCCTTTTTCTCCTGCGCCTTCAGCTTGTCGACCAAGGCTTTCTTGCGTACTTCCTTGCCGGGCCGCTCTTCCAGATCCTTTTCGCGGTCGAAGTAAACCTCGCCGTCGATCAGTACCTTCGTGACTTTGGCGTAATTGGAAAGCGGATGCTTGTCGAAAATCGTCAGGTCCGCGTCCTTGCCCGGCTCGATGGATCCGACGCGGCCTTCGATACTCAGTTGCTTCGCGGGATTGATGGTAACCAGCGACAAAGCCTCAGTCTCGTCGAGGCCGCCGTACTTCATGGCTTTGGCCGCCTCCGTGTTGAGGTGCCGCATCAACTCGGCGGAATCGGAATTCAGCGAAACCAGCACTCCCTTGCGCACCATGATCGCGGCGTTGTAGGGGATGGCATCGAAAGCCTCGGCCTTGTAAGCCCACCAATCGCTGAAGGTGGAGGCGCCCGCACCGTGGGCGGCAATCTCCTTAGCCACTTTGTAACCTTCTAGTACGTGTTGCAGCGTGCGGATTTTGAATCCGAAGTCGTCGGCCACGCGCAGCAGCATCAGGATTTCATCGGCGCGATAACAATGCGCATGCACGTAGCGCTTGCCTTCCAAGACCTCCACCAGGGGTTCCAGTTTCAGGTCGCGGCGCGGCGGGATGGCCTGCTCGTGACGATCCAGTTTGGCCTGGTAATCGCGCCATTCTTTTTGGTAGGCGCGCGCCTCGGTAAAGGCCTCGCGGATGACATCCTCCACGCCCATGCGGCTGGCGGGATAACGCAAGCCGGGGGTAGCGCCGAAGCCGCCGCCGGGCGCTCCCGCGCGCTTGGGGTTTTCGCCCAAGGCAAACTTGATGCCGGGCATGGCGCCTTCGAAGATCAGCCCTTGGGCGTCTTTGCCCCAGCGCGTCTTGATCACCTGGCACTTGCCGCCGATCGGGTTGGCGCTGCCGTGCAGTATGTTGGCCGTAGTCACGCCGCCGGCCAGCGCGCGATAGATGTCGATGTCATCCGGGTTGAGCACGTCCTCGATGCCTACCATAGAGGACACCGCAACCGCGCCTTCGTTGATGCTGTCGGCCGCGATGTGCGAGTGACAGTCGATGATGCCGGGCATCACGAATTGGCCGCCCGCATCGATGACCCGCGCGCCCTCCGGGACTAGCACCTTTTCGCCGGCTTCCACGATCTTGCCATCGCGAATCAGGATGGATCCCTGGAAAGTTCCCTTGGTCACGGTGAGGACCGTGGCGTTGCGGATGACGGTGGTCTGTCCTGCCCCCGGCAGTGATACTGGAAGCAGCGCCAGTAGGAAAAACACGCGGCGGTTCATTGGACACCTCCCGGCGCGGAGCGCCCTTCTCTATCCCCCGGCGGCGGCGTCTCCGCAACGGGCTCGTACTTCACGCCATCGATGAACACATATTGGATCTTGGCCTTCTCGTCGAACAAGCTGCCTTTCACCACCAGTAGATTGGCGATCCTACCCGGCTCGATGGACCCTACCCGGTCGGCCACACCGTAGATTTCAGCGGCGCTGAGGGTCAGCGCGCGCACCGCGGCGGCTTCGGTCAGGCCCGCGTCAATCGCGCGTTTCAGCGCCTTCCGCACATCTTTGGCAGCCGTGCCGCCGGAGTAGAATGCGAAGCGCGCGCCGGCTTTTTCGAGAGCGGCCGGGGAGGAGGGCGCGCGATCGCGCAGTTCCAGCGTGCGGAAGCTATCCTCCTGGTCCGGGTCGGCGTCTTTGGACTTCTCGGGCCACTTCAGGTTGACCAGCAGCGGAACCCCGGATTTCGCCACGCGGTCGGCGATCTTATATGCCTCGTGGCCGCCGTACAACACCGCCGGGCGCTTCAGCTCCGCAGCGAAGTGGATCATGCGGTCGAGTTGTTTGGCATTGTCGGCGGGCAGCAACAGGCGCGGCGATTCGAGCAAGCTTTCCACGGCGCGATCGTAATTCGGCCGCTTCTGGCCAGCGGGATGGCTGGCGTAAGCCTGCATTTCAAGCTTGTAGTGATCGGCATCGAAAGACACCTGGCGGATGTAGGCGATCACGCCCATCAGCGAGCCGGGGTATGTGCCGAAGCCGTGCGCACTCAGGGTGACGTACTGTCCGGCGGGCGAAGCGACCACCATGCGGCCCTGCTTTTCGCCGGAGAGGTTGAGGAACGCGCCTTCGCCCGCAAAGATGCCGGAGGAGGGGAACGTGACCACCGAGCTGAAGCCGGCGCTGCGGGTCTCCTCAATATGGCGGTCGGCCGGATTCAGGAGGTCGGCGGCGCGCACCCAGGTGGTTGTAAAGGGGCGGAACTGGGGACCTTGTTCCAGGGGCACGGGCAGATCTTGACCGCCTCGCGGCGTGGCGGGCGTCTCGGTGCGGGGCGTAGCGGGCTGCGCGGGAGTTTCGGGCAAGCCCACCGTGCTCAGGGCATCGATCAAGCCCGGATAGACGGTAACGCCCTGGGCATCGATGACCCAGGCGTCTTTCGGTAGATCGAGGTTCTCGCCGACGGCCTCGATGAGGCCATTGCGCAGCAGTACAGTGCCCTTTTCCAGCACCGGACCACTGACGGTAACGACGCGGGCGCCGCGAAGCGCGATGGGGCCGGGCGCTTGGGCATAGGTTAGAGATGCCGCGGCCAGCAGCATGGTAATGAGGTGTTTCATGACTCTTGGGTTAAAGAGGCATGATAGTACATCTTGCTGGCTGGTGGTTAGTAGCTGGTGGCTGGTGATTCGGTCACTTACTGCGTCGCGGGATACCGCACTACGCTGAAATTGCGCAACGTGACGGTGTCGGTAGTGGTGGCGGCCATCTGGCCCTGGAAGGCCAGCACCATGTTGTACGACAGCGAGTCGTAGGCGTTCGCGACGCCTGCGGCGAGGCCCAGCATCGTTCCCCAACTCTGGACTGACAGTTGGCAAGCGGACGTGTTGGCGCCCGCCTCGGCCCAACCGGAAACGAACGCCTCGCTCACCGCTCCGTTGCGCTTCACCAGCACCGTATTCCCCCAATTGACGGCGAACGTGAAACCTGTAAGCGAGCCTTCGTGCGAATAGTCGAAGCTGATCTTGACGCGATCGCCCGGCTGCACTGTGCCGGCCGGAATCGTACAAGTCGCCAGGCTGGAAAGCGTCGTCGAAGACGTCGCGCTGCCCATACCGGCACACAGAATCTGAGGCGCGGGCGGACCCTGGGCCGTGCCTGTCGGCGTCACGCGGTAAGACGCCAGCAGGGTATCGCCGGGCTGGGGAGTGGAACCCGCCAGAAACTGAATCGTGTTGCCCGAGAGACTGTAATCCTGACCCGCCTTTTGCAGCACACCGTTCCGGTAAAGGGCCAGGCTGGAGGTAGGCGCGGGAACCGCGCTCAACGGAAAAGAGGCGTTGGCGCCATTCACCAGGCCGGCGGGCACCTCCGCATCCGTGAAATTCGGTCCGGCCGTACCGGAGCCCGCCGTGCCGCAGGGTCCTGACGAGCCGTCTACATGTACGCAATCGGAGAGGTTGCCCGGGACGGACTCCAGTGCGCCAGTCGCATCGATCATGGCAACACTATTCACACCATATGCGGATCCCTCCATGGGGCGTGCGGCGAGATCCGCCAATAACCCGATCACACCCGACTCCGGTATGGGAGCGCTTCCGCTCGTCAGCGCTCCTGGCGCGAGCGCCGCTCCTCCCGTACCCTGCGATGTGACTACGGCTTGCACGCGCAGCGGCTTGGTACTGGGCGGAACTGCCCAAGTCTCGGTGAACTGGTCGTTGCCGGCGCTGCTGAAGGTGACCGTATAGTATCCCGCGGGCGTGGCGTTGGTGGTAGGCACAAGCTGCACCATCAAATTGCCGGCTGTAATGTTCACGGTTACCGACTGTGTCGCTATCTGGGTCGTGTCCCCAGCCACGAAGGGCGTCCACGTGATGACGGCAAACCCGTTGTAAGGAGTCCCGTCGGCGTTATAAATAACGTCTTGGATCGTGGTCAGGATCGGGCCGGACATCAGCGGAACCGCCAAACAGACGGCCAGTGCGGCTAATACGAGTTTCTGGGCAGACATCATTTACCGTCCTAAAAAAAACCCGGGCCCATCAAGAGCCCGGGGGGAGTCCAGACAAACATCACGAAAATGCGAAGCCACCTAACGCCTCCAGTTTAACCACAAGACCTCGCGCGCACGCCTGGCCCAAAAATCACGATTCGGGCTAAGTTGCAGTTAACATTGGCGTTGTGAATTGAGCAAAACGATTTCTCGACGTGTGACTGAAAAAGGTCTCCTCACTTTCGCGGTGATCGGCTATACCTCGCTTTCTCAGCTCTTTCGCGCCGCGAAACTGAGGAAACCCTTTTCAGTCTGGGCATCAGATTTCAGCCTGGGCATCAGAATATCTATCAATTTAACGGACTTAACAGGCCTACCGTCCTGTCCCTGACCTAGCCGTCACCATTGGAGGTGTGCCGTTTATTATCAACATGTTGGGCTTTGTTTGTTCAGATTTAGAGGCCTGTCCCACGTGCTGCGGAAAGTGCCCTCCTGGCGCTTCGTGTTTAGTACCCCTCCCCGAGCCCTGGTACTGGTCCGGGGGAAAGGAGTACGCCCTGATCCCGCCACGGGTGTAAGATCTGGTAAACTGCGCCGGGCCAAAATGGACCCTGGACAGGAGGGGGCATCGATGAAACGAATCGTGAGCGCGCTGGGCAAGCTGATCCGTCCGGGACGGGCGTGCACAGTCTTCCTGCTGGGCGCAACCACGGTGATCGCCCTATCCGCCCAGACCTTCACCACGCTGCTCAGCTTCGATTTCAGAGACGGGAGCTCGCCCGACGCGCCGCTCGTCCAGGGAGTCGACGGCAACCTCTATGGGACAACATCCAGTGGCGGCATCGATGGCGGCACGGTCTTCACCATCACTCCATCCGGCGCGCTGACGACCTTGTACGAATTCTGCTTCCTGGGCGCGTGCCCGAATGGCGGCTACCCTGCGGCGCCGCTGGCCCTAGCCGCCGCAGGGGCCTTCTACGGGACGACTGAGAGGAATGGGGGCTACGACCAAGGGACAGTCTTCAAAATCACTCCAGGTGGCGCGTTGACTACGCTCTACAGCTTCTGCGCCCAAGGCGAGTGCACGGACGGCGCCGAGCCCGCTGCCGGGCTGGTCCAGGCCGCCGACGGCAACTTATACGGGACCACGTTTTTGGGCGGCGCCAACTACGCCGGCACCGTCTTCAAAATCACCCCGAGCGGCGCGCTGACCTCGATTCACAGCTTTGGCTCCAAAGAATCCGACGGCAAGTTCCCCTACGCAGGGCTGGTCCAGGCCGGCGACGGGGATCTCTACGGCACCACTTGGGGAGGCGGGGCCAACTCCGTTGGCACGGTCTTTAGAATCACCCCCAGCGGCGCGCTCACCACGATTCATAGCTTTGGCTCTCAGCCGGACGACGGCCAATACCCCTACGCCGGGTTGGTGGAGGCCAGCGATGGGAGTCTTTACGGGACAACGTTTGGCGGCGGGGCATATGCCGGCGGAACCGTCTTCAAAATCACACCCGGCGGTGCACTGACGACCCTGTTCAGCTTCGATTCCGGCGGCGGCGGCGCCCCCGTGGCTGGGCTGGTGCTGGGCACCGACGGCAACTTCTACGGGACAACAGGCTACTTCGGCTCCAACCAAGGTACGGTCTTCCAGATTACGCCGGGCGGCACGCTGACAACCCTACACACCTTCTGTTTAGAGAGCGGATGCCCGGACGGCGCAGATCCCCTCGGGGGGTTGGTCCAAGCCACCAATGGCCAATTTTATGGAACCACCAGCACTGGCGGGGCCGCCTCCAACTGCACCACCTGCGGCACCATCTTCAGCCTCTCCGTAGGCCTCGGCCCCTTCGTGAAAACACTGCCCCACAGCGGCCGGGTGGGACAGATCGTCCGCATTCTCGGGACTGCCCTGACCGGCGCCACCGCCGTCACACTTAACGGCATTCCGGCCACGTTCACGTTCTATTCGGCATCCGAAATCACGGCCACCGTGCCAGCGGGGGCCACCACGGGAACCGTCGAGGTGACCACACCCAGCGGCACGCTCCTGAGCGCCGGCCCCTTCACGGTGCTCCCCTGATATCCAGGCGTCCGCACGCGGAACCTATGGAAAGTGACAGCAATCAGCCGCCAAGCGGCAAAGGAGGCAATATGAGTAAGGCTATTGGTTTGGTGACGAGAGCGTGCGCGGTTCTTGCACTGTGCGCATCGGTTGCGATCACCCTTCGTGCACAGACTTTCGCCACGCTGTTCATCTTCGACGGCCCGGACGGCCGGGGACCCCAAGCGGCGCTCGTTCAGGGCGCCGACGGGAACCTGTACGGGGCAACCTATTACGGTGGGCCCGGGTGTGGCTCCTGCTTCACGGGCGGCACGATCTTCAAAATTACCCCGGGCGGCAAGCTTACGACTCTCTACACCTTCGGCGCGGAAGGCGACGGCCCAAACCAGTTGGCCCTGGCAGACGACGGCTACTTCTACGGGACGGCCAACTATGGTGGCGGCGCCTACGAATACGGCACGGTCTTCAAAATCACCAGAAGCGGGGCACTGACCACGCTCTACACCTTTTGCACCCAAAGCGGCTGCACGGGCAGCAAAGGCCCCTCGGGGCCGCTGGTCCAGGCGGCGGACCATAACTTTTACGGTACGGCTGGCGGTGGGGCCTATGACTACGGAACGGTCTTCACGGTCACCCCGGCCGGAGCGCTGACGACTTTATATAGCTTTTGCAACCAAGAAGGGTGCCCGAACGGCGTGGGCGTGACCCCCCACGCTGGTCTGGTCCAGGCCAGCAATGGAGACTTCTACGGGACAACTAACGAGACGATCTTCAAAATCACCCCCAGTGGCACACTCACCACGCTGTACACCTTCTCCTGCGCCTCCGCTTGCCTGGACGGCGCAGCCGCCAGCGGGCTGGTCCAGG
>Ga0187847_10003128_pt1 | contig 12848 bp, 15 predicted proteins | sample June2016WEW_4_10_FD_132458 | JGI IMG/M metagenome (GOLD analysis project Ga0187847, IMG submission 132458) | Peatland microbial communities from SPRUCE experiment site at the Marcell Experimental Forest, Minnesota, USA - June2016WEW_4_10 | ecosystem: Environmental > Terrestrial > Soil >...
ACGCAGGGCGCGGGGTCGATGCGCTGGTCGGCGGGTTCGCTGGTCGCGGCGAAAGCGCGACCCGGCGACAGCAGCGCCACCGCGCCGGCGATCGCCGCCGCCGCCATCAGGGTCGTGAAATGACGTTGCATCGATTGTCCCTCAATGTCGTCCCGGCCTAGTGCGCAATTGCGCACGGGCGCCGGGACCCATACGCCGTGTCGCTTGTTTTAAGAGACGCTGTTCAACGACCTTCGCACAACCTCTGATGCCTGTGGTTATGGGTCCCGGCGTTCGCCGGGACGAAGGGTAAACTCAACTCACCTTCAGCGTGATCCCGCCATCGACCACCAGTTCGATCCCGGTGACATATTTCGATTCGTCGGAAGCCAGAAACAGCGCCGCATTGGCGACGTCCCAGGCATCGCCCATATGCCCCATCGGTACCTGCGCGTCGCGCGCGCGCCACATCGCCGCGACGTCGCCGCTGGCGTAACTCGCCGCCAGCCCGGCGGAGTGTTCGACCATCGGGGTTTTCATCAGGCCCGGCAGGATCGCGTTGACCCGGATTTTCTTCGCGGCGAATTCGACCGCCGTGGTGCGGGTCATCTGGTTCATCGCCGCCTTGGTCGTGGCATAGGTGACGTAGGAGATGCCGAGATGACGGATCGAGGCGATCGACGAAATATTGATGATCGAGCCGCCGCCCTGCCGCGCCATCACCGGGATGACATGCTTCATGGCGAGGAAAGCGCTTTTGAGATTGACCGCGAACACCCGGTCCCAATCCGCTTCCGACACCTCGACGACGCTTCCCGTCTCGGCAATGCCGACATTGTTGTCGAGCACGTCGATGCGGCCATAGGCCTCGAGACAGGCCGCCACCATCGCCGCGACGTCATCGGCGCGGGATGCATCCGCTGTAAACGCGGCCGCCGTGCCGCCCTCGGCGGTAATGATCTTGACGGTTTCTTCCGCGGCCGCCGCGTTACGATCGACGCAAAACACCTGCGCGCCCTCGCGCGCAAAGGTAACGGCGGTCGCCTTGCCGTTGCCCCAGCCCGGCCCGATCGAGCCGGCCCCCACCACCAACGCCGTCTTGCCCTTGAGCCGTTGCATCGACCTCTCCCGTTTGTCGCGACCATTGGCCGGACATCGGCCCGCGGTCAACCCGTCCGATCCGCCCGGAACAAGGTTGCGACCAATAGACCGAATCCGTTGACGGCGCGAGCGCGCGCCCGCGGCGGGAACCGGTTGCCGACCCGGTCGTTGGAAAATGCAGCAACGCGATAGCGAGGTCTCCTTGCGGCAGGTCGGAAAGGGCGTAGGGCGGGCGCTGGACGCGCTCAATTTCTTTCTCGCCGACGTGCGGGACGGCCTCGGACCCTATCTCGCCATTTATCTCCTGACCGAACAGAAATGGGACCAGGCCCGTATCGGCGTGGTGATGTCGGTGGCGGCGCTGGCGGGCATTATCGCCCAGACTCCGGCCGGCGCGCTGATCGACCGCAGCACGGCCAAGCGCGCCCTGATGGTCGCGGCCGCGATAATCGTGACGTCGACATGTCTCGCATTGCCGTTGCTCCATCGCTTCGAACTGGTCGCGGCGACGCAGGCGCTGGCGGCCGCCGCCGGCGCCATCTTTGCGCCCGCGGTCGCGGCGGTGACCCTGGGCATCGTCGGACCGCGCGCCTTCGCCAGGCGTATCGGCCGCAACGAGGCGTTCAATCATGCCGGCAATGCCTCGGCCGCGGCGATTGCGGGGGCCACCGCGTATTTCTGCGGCCCCATCGTGGTGTTCTGGCTGCTGGCCGCGATGGCCGTTGCAAGCATGATCGCAACCCTGTCCATTCCCGCCGACGCCATCGACGATCACATCGCCCGAGGGCTCGACGATACAACCGCGCGCGGTGCCGGCCATGGCGACCAGCCGTCCGGATTTCAGGTGCTGCTGACGTGCCGGCCGCTGTTGATTTTCGCCGGCGCGACGGTCCTGTTTCACTTCTCAAACGCGGCGATGCTGCCGCTGGTCGGCCAGAAGCTCGCGCTGGTGAACAAGAACCTCGGCACCTCGCTGATGTCGGTGTGCATCATTGCCGCGCAACTGGTCATGGTGCCGGTCGCCATGCTGGTGGGACGCAAGGCCGACCGATGGGGGCGCAAGCCGATTTTCGCCGTTGCACTGGCGGTGCTGGCGCTGCGCGGCGCGCTCTATCCGCTGTCCGACAATCCGTACTGGCTGGTATCGGTGCAATTGCTCGACGGCATCGGCGCCGGCATTTTTGGCGCGCTGTTTCCGCTTGTGGTGGCCGACCTCACCCGGGGCACCGGGCATTTCAACGTCAGCCAGGGCGCCATCGCCACCGCGACGGGTCTCGGCGGCGCCCTGAGCGCGGCCACCGCCGGCTTCATCGTGGTCGAGGCCGGCTACAACGCGGCGTTCCTGTTTCTGGCGGCGGTGGCGGCAGTGGCACTGGTCTTGTTCGCAGCCCTGATGCCCGAGACCGGGCCGCATCACGCTGCGCTTCGCACTAGCAACGCTGAAGCTCCGCGCGTAGTCTGACGCGGTGACCCGGCCCATCAGAGGCCGGTCTTATCCGGGAGAATGCTATAATGCCTGCCAATCGTACCGTCGGAGTAACCTTTGGATTATCCTTGTTTGGATTATCTTTGGGCGCGGCCATCCTCTGCAGTTCCAGCTTCAGTCCCGCTCATGCCGCGCCGTTCATGATCGTCGGCATCGACGAGAAGGTGACATGGGACGATGATGGCAAGACGATCCTGTCCCTGCCCGGCAAGGACCAGGTCCTGATCGTCGATCTCGCCGATCCCGAAAGTCCCAAGATCGTCGCCACCCTGCCGCTGGCCAATTCGGTGGTCGGACCACCGGTCAATCTCGACATCGACCCCACGGGCACGGTCGCGCTGGTGGCGGATTCGGTCGATGTCGTCAAAGACGGCGACACGCTCAAGCAGGTACCGGATAACAAGATCTTCGTGATCGACCTCAAGGCCAATCCGCCGAAACTGGCGGCGACGATCACCGGCGGCAAGCAGCCGTCGGGACTGAGCTTCAGCCCGTCCGGCAAGATGGCGCTGGTCGCCAACCGCGGCGATAACTCGGTCAGCGTGCTCGCGGTCAACGGCACCGATGTCAAGATCACCGATACCATCAGCTTCCCCGACAGCGTCGCGCATGTGGTGTTCACGCCGGACGGCAAGCACGCGCTGGCCGTGAGATTTCCCGCGCACAAGGTATCGGTGCTCGACATCGACGGCGACAAGGTGACCTACAGCAAGATCGATCTGCCGACCGGCCAGTGGCCCTACAATGCGGTGGTGACGCCGAACAGCAAGATCGCGCTGACTTCCGACAATGGCGGCGCCGGATCTTCCGACGGCAGCGTCGACACCACCAGCGTGATCGATCTCGAAGCCAATCCGCCGCGGATCATCGATCGGGTGGTGGTCGGCGACGGCCCCGAGGGGCTGGCGATGTCACCGAAGGGCGATGTTGCGGTCGCCGCGATCCTGCGCGGCTCCAACAACAAGAAGGCGTTTTACTACCAGAAGAACGGCAGCCTCTCGATCCTCAAGATCGACGGCAAGAAGGTGACCAAGACCGGGGATATCGAGGTCGGCGGGTTGCCGGAGGCGGTCGTGTTCACGCCCGACGGCAAATACCTGTTGGCCGGAAACTACCTGGACCAGGATTTCTCGATCCTGAAGGTCAACGGCACCGAGGTCACCGATACCGGCAAGCGCTTCAAGGTGCCCGGACATCCGGCTTCGGCGCGCATGGGGCATTAGGCGGGATGAAATTAGGTTGATCTGCCGAGGCAACGGTAGGTGCGCTCCTCTCCCCTTGTGGGAGAGGTAAGTGAAGCCCGACGATGGAAGCGAGGCCGGCATCATGCAAGCCGTCGCCAAGCTCGCTTCATGGCTTTTTGCTTTTGGCTACTTTCGCGCGCGGTGCCGCCGGCGCGTTCTTCTTTAATTTGGTCTGATTGTAATCGATGGCGGCGCGGACGAGATTTTTCAAGGCGCGCGCATTGATCCTGTCGCCCTCGAAAAAATCGATCGCTCGCCTCGCGTTACCTTCGAGGCCCGCATTGAAGAGCTTGTCGGGATCCGGGAGTTTCGCCCCGTAGGCAAAGGTCAGCTTCACCTTGTCCTTGTGGGCGTTGGCGACCGCGATCATGCCGTCGCGGGACCACACCGGGCTTCCCATCCACTTCCATTCCTCGATGATCTGCGGGTCGGCTTCGAGGATGCTGTTGCGGATGCCGGCGAAGGTTTTGCCACGCCAGTCGGTGATTCCTGCGATCAGCTGGTCAATGCGTTGCGATGGAGTCATGGAATCTTTCTCACATCAGGCGCAGCGGTCGGTGGCCACTTCGATCTATTTGTCTGCGGGAACGATCGTGCGTTCGCCGAACCACATGCGGCGGAACAGGCCGTCTTTCAGTACAAACTGATGATAGAACGCGGCCGCGATATGGCCCGCGATCAGAATGGCCAGCAGCGTTGCCAGAACCGCATGGGCCCGGAACGACGGGAATACGGCGAACGTGCTCGGCAGCGTCTCGCCATTGTGCTGGAACACGCCGCTGATGAGCCACCCGGTGAACCATCCGCTGGCGATCATCAAAAACACGATCACATAAAAGCCGGCATGCGCAATCGAGGACAGCCGGTCCAGCAGCGGCGAACCGGTTGTCGCCGTGGCTGGACGGGCGCTGCGCAAACGGATGATGACACGCAGAATCATCAATACCAGCACGAACATGCCGCCGGCCATGTGCCACACCAGGATATCGAGTTTCTTCGGATCGGTGTTTGGCATATCCGCGAGCACAAAGAAGCCGAGGCACAGTAGCCCAATGATCATCAGCGCGAGCAGCCAGTGCAGCGCGACGAGCACGGGCTGGTAGCGCGAGGCAACGGCGCGGCTCACGACAGGCCTCCGACCACGCGCTCGATGCCTGCGAAGAATTTCCGCCAGCCGAACTTGGCACCCTGATAGGCCTGCTGCTGATCCGGCCGGAAGCCCGACTGCTCCATGCGCAAATGGGTTCCCGTGCTGGTCGGGGTGAGAGTCCAGGTCACGACACTCTCAAGACCCATCGCCGCCCACGTGTAAGCCAGCGTCTTGTTCGGCTCGACGGCCGTTACCTGACAATCAACAGCACCCCAGTCTCCGCGAAGATTGAACCGATGATCCATGACAGGCTGGAAGTCGTTGTTCATGAGCCACTCCGCGATCAAATGCGGCTGCGTGAGCGCGCGCCAGATCTTTTCCGGCGCATAAGCTATCTCCCGTTCGACGATGACAGAGAGCGTTTCGGTCGCAGGTTCGCTCATTGGTCCATCCTTTTCAGCAGATCTTCGAGGTGGTCGAACCGGCTTTGCCAGAAGCCGGCCATCTGGCTGGTCCAGTCGATCAGCGGGGCCAGGGCGCCGAGCTGCGCGCTATAATGGGTTTGGCGGCCCTCATGGCGATCGCGCACCAGCCCGGCCTGCCTCAGGACCCCGAGATGTTTCGAGACCGCCGGTTGCGAGACCCCGGACTGGGCCGTCAGAGCCCCGACCGTCTGCTCGCCTTCGCGGCACAGCCGCTCGAACAGCGCCCGCCGGGTCGGGTCGGCGAGCGTTCTAAACAGCATATCGCGAGCATTCGGCATTTTGGATCGATAACCCGTTGGCTATTGATTGACGTATAACCACTGGGATATGTATCAGTCAAGCAGCAACGTTCACCAGTCGCGCTCCTGAACATTGATGCCTGGATTTAGCATACCCTGAGGTTATGGATCACCAGACCGGAGGCGCTCGAACTGCTGCATCGCATCGCGGCGCGCGAGCAGACGCTTGGCGGTGGCGTAGCTCGGCAGCTCAATCAGCGAACCATTGACCTCGACGCGGGCTTCGCCGGCGGCGCGGGCCGCTTCGAACGCCGCGACAATGTCCCGCGCCTGGCGAATTTCGCCGTCACCCGGCGCCAGCACGGCATTGATGATGGCGGCATGCGCCGGCTCGACCAGGCTTTTGGCGACATATCCCAATCGCCGCGCCCAGCGCGCGTCGCGTTCGACGCCTTCGCCATCGCTCCAGGTATAGGGACAATCGACCGCGACAACACCGGCGGCAACGCATTCAACGATGAAGCGCTGCCGGCAATACGCCAGCTCCACGCCGTCGCGTCCGCGTTCGGCGCCGAGATCGGCGGCCAGATCTTCCGATGCGAGCAGACAGGCCCGCGTTCGCGGGCTGGCTTTCGCAATCGCATCCGTCTGCACCAGCCCGCGCGCGAATTCGATGTTCGGCAGCAGCGCCGTCGATCCCTGTTGTATGCCGTAGTCCCGTTCGAACAGCGTCACCGCCTCGTCAAGCTGCAAGACGTGATGCGGCTCGGCGACTTTCGGCAGCGCCACGATATCGGGACGACCGCGCATCACAGCGGCAAGATCCTCCATGCCGTCCTGTTCGAGCGGATTGATGCGCACCGCAACCACGACCCCGGCGGCCCGCCACGACCGGTAGAGCTCCGGCGCCAGCGCGCGCGCCACCGGTCGCAATGCCGGCGGCGTAAAATCCTCGAGTTCCTGGATCAGGACATCGGCGCCGCTGGCCGCGGCGCGTTGCAGCGCCTCTTCATTGGCGCCTTCGACAAACAGCCAGGACCGGCAGAATTGGGCCGGGCGGATCAGGCGCATGAGGGTCCATCCCCCTGGGGGTTTCAGCCGAGATTCACTGAAACGTCATGTCCAGGCATTTCGAAATGTCGGAGCCGAGACCCGAACTGATGATGATGCAGCCGCGAACTTTCTGTGTGGTGTTGTCGCTGGCCCACACCGAATAGCCGCCGGGACCGAAAAACGAATTGGTGTTCGGCGGCTCGGTCTCGGTCGCGTCGAACGAATAGTTGGAGTCGGTCTCGAAGATGCGCGGCTTTTTGGTGCAGCCACCGTCGGTCTGGACGTTGATCACTTCCTTGTTGTCCCGCGTCAGCGCCAGACTGACCGAGCACCTGAAATATTCCGAGGTCTTGACGTTGAAGAGATAGGCGTAGGATTTGCAGGTCGCGGTATTGAGTTTTCCGGCGCTGAGGCCGCGGCTGCAGGAAATTCTCTGGTTATTGCTGAGCTTGAAATCGTCAGCCTTCGCAACAGGCGCCAGCGTCACAAACATGAGTGCCGCGCCAAAACAAATTTTCATTCCATAGTGCATTCGAATCATCCCCCTTGACGTTCCTGGCGAAGCGCGGTTCTAGCCTGAACTGGCCAGCAAGATAGTCGTGAAGTCGAGAGCGGGAAATCACAAAGTCTCACAACAACGATTCGGGAGGTCGAAGGCCTGATATTGACGACACAACGACGTTCGTGATTTGTTCAAAATGGATGGGCCACTAATTTTTCGGGCCGGTTGCCGGGAGCATGCAGGATGACGCGATTTTCGACCAAGACCCTATTGATGGCAGCCGCGCTGACGGCACTGACGAATTCGGCATTCGCGCAAGCAGCGGCTCCGACGCCCTGGGTGCTGTCGCCGGAAATGGGCTATGGCTACGACAAGGAGGGCAAGACGTTTTCCTACAAGATGGGGACCAACAACGCAGCGCTGCTGCTGAAAGGCGCCAAGAAGGTACCCAAAGGCACGCTGTTTTTCATCGGCCAGAACGGGCAGCTCTATATGCGGACCGGACCGTTCCTCGAAGGCGACGGCAAGTTCATGTTCGGGACGAATTGAGACGGTAATCTCTCTCCCAGGTTCCGATGTCATCATCCGCGAACGCGGATGATCCAGTACGCCGCGCCGCCCGAGGTCATAATTCCGGCGGCGCGGGCTACTGGATGCCCCGCCTTCGCGGGGCATGACGGCAGAGGGCTCGGTCCCGGCTCAAGGCCGGGACGACGATCAGCTAAAACGCCGCGGCGAGTTCCTTGGCGCCCGGCAGATTGCTGTTGGCGTCCATCCGGCTATCGGTGACATCGAGCAGTTTCGCCACCGTGTTGTGGCGGATCGCGACCGGATTGCGCTCGTAACCGTTGCGCTGGAAGAAATTCGAGGTCGGAACCTGCTCGCGCATCGCCTGCGGCATCGTCACCATGTCGAGCCCGGTGCCGTCGCCGGTGAGATTCATCATCTCCAGCTCCGCCGCGCTCAGCGGGCGGCTATAGCCCTTGGCGCGGGCGAAGATGACCGAGGTCAGCAGCTTGTGGGTCTGCAGCAGCGGACCGACATCGATGTCCAGCACCATGGCATGGATGGCCCAGCCCTGCGGCGTGTCGCCGATCTTCTCGTGCTGCGCCCATTCGTCCGGCACCGAGCGTGCCAGCGCCACCATGCGTTTCAGCACCGCGATCTTGCGATCCATCGCCTGGCGCGGTGCGCCCGACAATTGCGCGGCCTTTTCCGTCAGCGCACGCACGAATTCGGTGCCCTGCTCGGCGATCAGCTCGACGGTGTTGGTGGTGAGCAGCTGATTATAGCCGATCGCGGTGGAAATGGCGCGCGTGCCGCCATGCTCGATCCCCGATTGCACATCGTAATTGCCGGTGCCGCCGGTTTCGAACGAATAGACTCGCACCGCCTGCTCGCGCGTCAGCCCTGCCGCCGCGGCGACGCGGGCATAGGCACGCTTGAACTCGACCTCGCTACTGGGTCGCTGTGGCGTGAACTGGAAATGCTCCGAAGCGGCCTGCAACAGATCGGCGACGACCGGAATGGCCTTGTGCTGGCGCGGCGGATGCTCGGGTTCGGGCTCAGGCGCCGGATTCACCGGCCGCTTCGGCCCGCTATAGACCGGCGGCTGGGTCAGGACATAATCATCGAGCGTAATGGTCTGATGATCGCGCCGCTTGGCGTTGCGGCCACGCCGCTTCTCGGAAATCGAACTCCAATAGGCGCCGGCTTCCTCGTCGAACGCGGCGCGCGCCTCCTGATATTCCGCGAGCCTGCGGCGATATTCCGCGATCGCCATGGGCGAAGCCGCCTGCGCCATCGCCTCAGCGGTCGCGGCCGGAAGCGTGCCCGCATCCATCGCGATCGCCTGCGGCACCATCAGCAGCAGGGCAAGCGCGAAATATCCGGGGCGAGAGCGAATCGCATAAGGCAGCATGGGATTCTTGTAGAAGCGTGAGCCGCGCAAGTCAGCCCCAAATCCCTGTGTTCGCGGCGACTCCCGGGTCACTCCGCCGTGGCGGTCCCTTCACTCCTGCTCAACGCCGCTGGCCTTGACCAATTCCGCCCACTTCTTTTCATCCTTGTCGATGAAATCGGCATAGTCTTCCGGCGTTCCCGGCGTGATCTCGGTGCCGTCAAGCCCGAGCTGCTTCTTCACCTCATCGGAGGCCAGCGCTGCCCGCAGCACCGTATTGAGCTTGTCGATCACCGGACGCGGCGTGCCGGCCGGCGCCACCAGCCCGTAATAGAGCGAGGCGTCGAATCCGGGCACGCCGGCCTCGGACATCGTCGGCACCTGCGGCAACAAGCTGCTGCGGGTCGCGCTCGTCACCGCCAGCGCGCGCAACAGCCCGGCCGAGACATTGGCATGGGCAGCCGGAATCGGCGCGAACGCCATCGGGATGTGTCCGCCCAGAAGGTCGGTGAGCGCCGGCCCGGTGCCCTTATAGGGAATATGCACCAGCGTGATGCCGGCGGCGCGGGCGAAATATTCGCCGGTGATGTGGCTGACCGTACCTGCGCCGGCGGAGCCGAAATTGACCTTGCCGGGATGGGCCTTGGCATAGGCAATCAGCTCGGCGACGGAGGTGACGGGAAACGCCGGATTCACGACCAGCGAATTCGGCGCGTTGCCGATCATGCCGATCGGCGCGAAATCCTTGCGCGGATCGTAGCCGACATTTTTGTAGAGCGATGGTCCGATCGCAAGCGTGCCGGTGTAACCGAGCAGAATTGTATAGCCATCGGGATCGCTCTTGGCCACGATCCTGGTGCCGAAGGTGCCGCCGGCCCCGGCCCGGTTGTCGACGACGATGCTTTGGCCCAGCAACTGGCTCATCCTGTCGGCGATCACGCGCCCGACGATCGAGGTGCTGCCGCCGGGCGGGAACGGAATAACCAGCGTGATGGTCCGGTTCGGAAAGGGCTGCGCCTGCGCGCGACCTGGTCCACCGCAAAGGCCGAACACGAGCAAAGCGGTGCAGAGCCAAGCGTTCCGCATCGGAAAACCTCCCAGGCGTCATCATTCTTGTTTTTGTTGGCCGCATCCTGTTTGGCCGCATCGTCGTCGAAAGCTTCGACGTCCGCAACCCGGCTCGCGGGAATGCGTGCCCCATAACAGACTTCGCGACGAGGCATCCATGCCGTCATTCCGGGATGGTCCGCAGGACCAGACCCGGAATCTCGAGATTCCGGGTTCGCGCTCCGCGCGCCCCGGAATGACGGTCGGCCTATTTCCAGGCAAAAACCGGCTGTTCCAGCTCGGCCACGCGGGTATCGCGGCCCGCCAGCACTTCGCGAAACTGGTAGATCATCGCGGCCGTCGGCGCATGAATGAATTGGCCGGCATAGTGAAAGCGGATCACGCGCCGCGTGCTTTCGGCAATGGCGACGAAGTCGAACACATCGGCCGCCTCGATATCGCCGAGCGGGATCCGATGCACCGAGGCGACCTCGGCCGGGTTGGGCGATAGATCGGCACTTGCGCTGGCCCACACCACGACCGGCGTAATGAGATATCCCGACCGGGTCGGATAATCGTCGAGCAGGCCGAGGACGTCATCGGGCCCAAGCTCAAGGCCAAGTTCCTCGTGAAGCTCGCGCAGCGCCGCCGTGACCGGCGTCTCGCCTTCGTCGCAGCGGCCGCCCGGCAACGCCCATTGACCGCGATGGGCGCGCAGGCCCGCGGCCCGCAGGGTCAACAGCAGCGCGGTGCCGCCTCGCGCCGCATCGGCTTCGACGAGGGCGATGGCGACGGCGGCCCGCTTCAGCGCGGGCGCCGGTTCGCTTGCGAGCAGGCGTGCAAATCCCGCGCAGAGCCCTGCAATATTGCGCCGTGTGGTATCGCCGAATGGCCGGATCATCCCGCTTGACTACAACACGTCAGCGATTGATGAAATGACCGGAACGCTGAATTCATCATCTGAATGGAACGACCCGACATGACTGAGTTGGCATGACCGATCCGGCCGCGGAGAAACTCAAGGCCTCCGGCTGGACCATGGTTGAGACCACGGGGTTCCTCAGTCTGGTCGGACCGCTGTGGCAGCGCGTCGTCAACGGCGAACATGAATATGCGATTGAGGCGCAGGACAAGCACCATAATCGCCGCGGCCTGGTGCAAGGCGGGCTGTTGATGACGTTCGCGGACCGCTCATGCGGCATGACCGCGCGATATGTCTCGGGCCGGCCGACGCTGGCGACGGTCCAGATGGACACGCATTTTGTCGACAGCGGAAAAATCGGCGAAATTCTGATATCGAAGCCGCGCGTGGTCCGCTTGACCCGCAGCCTGATTTTCATGACCACGGAGGTGACCGCCGGCGAACGCTGTATCGCGACAGCCAGCGGCGTGTTCAAGATATTGAAGAACGACACATAGCGTTCGCCGTCATTCCGAAAAGGACCCAACCGATGCAATATCGTCAACTCGGCCGCAGCGGCCTGAAGATCTCGCCGATCTGCCTGGGCACCATGATGTTCGGCGGGCCGGCCGACGAGGCGACGTCCGGGCGGATCGTCGCCAAAGCGCGCGAGGCCGGCGTCAACTTCATCGATACCGCGGATGCCTATTCCAGCGGCAGTTCGGAACAGGTGGTCGGCCGCGCCATTTCCAACAGCCGGCAAAACTGGGTGCTCGCCACCAAGCTCGCCAACCCCATGGGCGACGATCCCAACCGCGGCGGACTATCGCGCCGCTGGGTGCTGCAGGCCGCGGACGAAAGCTTAAAGCGGCTCGGCACCGACTATATCGACGTTTATTATCTGCATAAGGAGGACCATTCGACGCCGCTCGACGAGACCGTGCGCGCGATGGGCGACCTGATCCAGAAGGGCAAGGTACGCTATTTCGGCGTCTCGAATTACCGCGCCTGGCGGGTCGCGGAAATCTGCAACATCTGCGACCGGCTCGGCATCGACCGTCCGATCGTCAGCCAGCCCTATTACAACGCGATGAACCGGATGCCCGAAGTGGAGCATTTTCCGGCCTGCGGCTATTACGGCCTCGGCGTTGTCGCCTATAGCCCGCTGGCGCGCGGCGTCCTGACCGGCAAATATCGCCCGGACGCGCCGCCCGACAAGGAGACCCGCGCCGGACGCAACGACACCCGCATGATGCAGACCGAGTGGCGGCCGGAATCGCTGCAACTGGCGCAGGAGATCCGGCAGCACGCCGAGGCCAAGGGCATCACCGCCGGGCAGTTCGCGGTGTCGTGTGTGCTGAACTCTTCGTTCGTCAATGCCGTCGTCGCGGGACCCCGCACCGAAGACCAATGGGACGATTACGTGCGTGCGCTCGACTATCGCTTCACCGCCGAGGACGAAGCCCTGATCGACCGCCTCGTCGTCCCGGGCCATCCCTCGACGCCGGGCTACAACGATCCGCAATATCCGATCGAAGGGCGACGGGCGCGGACCGGCGGTTAGATGATCGGTTCTGATTGAAGGAGAACCGACGCTCGAAGGCGCCTTAAAAAAGAAAAACGTGGCTATTTCGGCCTAAAAGGCGCACTGCGGGGAGCCGCAGCGTTCCGCAGGCCTGCGAACGGCTGCCCCAAAGGAACCTCCATGCAAAATCTTTCGCCGCGCCACGTCAAAACCGAGGAATCGCAGCGTCTCGGCGTCGTGTCCGGCTGGTACAGCATCAAGGCGAGCGGCACTTTCGTCACCGGCCCTCATACCAC